>Ga0307507_10010842_pt1 | contig 11647 bp, 14 predicted proteins | sample 7_EM_MG_FD_207223 | JGI IMG/M metagenome (GOLD analysis project Ga0307507, IMG submission 207223) | Populus trichocarpa ectomycorrhiza microbial communities from riparian zone in the Pacific Northwest, United States - 7_EM | ecosystem: Host-associated > Plants > Roots > Unclassified | place...
ATGGTAATTGTGTACATAACTACTTATTCCTTTTATGGTAATTTCTTTTGTATATGATTGATCTGTTTTCTGTAGTGTAGTTTTTCTTTTGAGTGAACAAGGAATGGATAGGATTCCGGCCGGAATCCTGTCCATTCCGCCGGAATTCCTGGATTCCAACGGATTCCAACGGAATTCCTGGATTCCGGCGGATTCCGGCCGGAATCAGTGGAGGAGTGAAAAGTATTGGTTTCCTGATAGCATCGCAAGGCATGAAAGAATGTTGATTCTGACATATCTAGGGAGTCCAGGATGTCGTTGAGATCCATCAAGTTGTTTTTGTAAGTCCTAATGGCTGCACACTTGACATTGGGACTAATGAAGCAAAATACCATCAAGGATATGGAAGATGTATGAAATTTTGCTGAGTCCATACATGATGTAATGTATTTTTTTTTTTTGGCAACTGTCATGAATTATGCAAAACACTGTAATAGTACTGTTAGTGTGATACCGATTTTGAAAGTGCAAAAGAAGGAAAGAGTGCAATGGCCAAGGTGGTGCTCACTGCTCATCAAGTTGGTGTGATACTGTACCATTTCAATCAATTTGGCAGTAACATGTAATGGCTGAAATGTAAGGGATGTAACAGGCATTTTGGTCATTGTAAACACAGGTTCCAGGGGTAAGGAGCATTTTCATAGGCCTCTGCCAAACTCACATCCAAATTCAGCCTTGCTGAATTTGTCATCATTCACTCACTCATCAAATTCATCATTCACTCACTCACCCTATTCATCATTGTTTCAGATGACTCTCTTCCATGCTGCTCTGACTCAGTGCTATGAATTAGCAATGCTGAGTCAAGCACTATGGTCCATAGGAGGGGCATAAAAACCCTGGAGATGCCATCCAGTCTATTCAAGCAGCACACAAGGCAACCCAGGTAAGCACAATGTTGTGCTCTTCATCCAGAACCTTAGCTCACCTCTCTTCAGGATTGTAGCCTTCAGGCATCGCCAACCTCTTCTCAAGAAAGAATACTAATGAGTTTCTTTGTGAAGACCTAGCCCTTCTTTGCACCATTTTTCACGAGTTACACATCTCACACTGCAATCTACCTCTCATCTTATCTATCATGAACAATGAAAACAACTCTGAAGATGTTTGCCAAAGGACCATTTCAGCACAGAAGCTCGTGGACGATGTTGTCAACCATCAATCTCCATATGACTGTTTTGTGGAGAATCTTAGGGTGATCAGAATATCTTCAGCGGAGGGGGGACTACGTTCAACAGCTCAATGAACATATGCACCTACAGAGGGATGGAGGAGGATCTACACAAATGTTTCCAGCTCAGTTGAATGTCTCTTCTTCCACCCGACCTTCTCATCCTGAGAATCCTTCAGCTCACCCTTCATGACCATCTACTCCCAAAGGACTTTCTGCTGAAGAACTCATCAGATTCAGAGATCATCAGCAACAACTTCTCAAACATCCAACCTCTACTGGTCAAGGACCAAATGACATTTCTGAAGATATTGCATGGGTGCTTCGTTGAGCCAAAATCAACCAGATTAGTCCACAGCTCAGAACTCAGTCCACAAGCTTTCCTTTGGACAACATCTTTAAACTTCTCAATGTCTCACCTTCCTCCTCTGCCACTATTCCGGCCTCAGTTCTATTGGCAGCACCTCACCTCTCTGCTCTCTCAGAGCATATGTTCCTCAATCCCCACTTACAAGCCATATGGAAGCTTTGTCAATCATTCAATTCTGACAAAGCTATTGATCCAATTATTGACCTCATGCAACTTCAGCCTCTTGTTGACCAGATTCCTCATCCATTGTGGCAAGTCATTATTCAAGATCAATTTCTCAACTTCGAAAAACTGCATGCTTCAATGGATCAGGGCTTTAGTCATAATGACAATATGAAGGATTTTGCTGGAGGGTTCTCATTGGTTCAGAAGGATCAGTATTCAGCTAGGAAAGTGGTTAGGAATGAAGCAGAATGGGCTCAGGTGTTTCAGGCATGGAAGACAGGCATTATATTACTGTTATGGTTATTAATTGTAATGGGCATTGTAAGCCTAAGTTCATTCTCTAGTTCCAAGTTCATTCTTTGACCAGTTCTCTATTAGACACTGTCATTCTATAAGGCAGCTCCTTCTTTGGATCACAGCCTTTCACTGTCACTTCGTTATGCCCTTAATAATGACAGTACAGGTTTCCGCAATGCTCTACGTCTTGTGACTGCCTAGAGATTTGGTTATAGGGTCGTTTAGACAACAATACCCTTCTATAAATCTTCGATATTGTTTCAAAGAGACTCTAAGTCAAAGGACTCTAGAGTTCAAGGGTGATCTTAGTGTTCTGGTGGTTCTGAGGGTTGAACTAAGCTTGTATTGCCTAGGTTCAAGCTATTGAATACAAATGAAAACATAGTACAAATATACTAAGTACTTTACTGTGGACTGTGGACTGTGGCCTGTGCACTATGGACTATGGACTGCGAACTACAGACTGTGCACTGCAAACTACAGACTGTACTATCTAGAAAAAGAGGAATGAGGCTTTGGATGTGTATCTAGAGTCTGTCCAGTATGGTCTAGACTATGTCTTAGGAGTATGTAAGTGTCTGCAAGTATCTAACTGTCTGTCTGTATCGTAAAGAAAAGAGTTTGTATCATTACCCCCCACTTAACCTTTGATGTCACCAACATCGACTTAGTCCAAAAGGAGGGAGGGGGCAGAACCGGAAGATGAGTCCCCAAATTCACTGATGAGGGAGGGGAGAGAGGAGAGGGGTGAGGGAGGAGGAGGCGTGGGGGGTCGAGAGGAGGGTGGAGAGGTGAGGTCAATGACCTCTTGCATCTTCGTCCATTCCTCGTTGGGTACGACTGATACCCTGGTCCACGTCCATCTTGGCCTGGGGTCCACAGGGACCCATGGAGCTCCTTCGTGCTTTTCCCAGTCATTGTTCCTGTCACGGAACTCATCCCACTCCTTCTGTTCAGCTGCCTTTGCTGCCTTCATCATGGGGCAATTGGGTTGGGTATGTCCCAGGCCCCAGCTATAACATCCTTGACAGAAGTAGTTGGAGCAGTTTTGGCGGAAATGCCCCTTCCTTTTGGATTTTGAGCAGCGACCATGAGAGGGGGAGGTGGAGGAATCAGAGGAGGGGCAGTGTTTCAGGTATGGTTGATAAGTAGGGCACCTGCCCCCTGTTCCATAACTGTGAATGTGTGTGTTAAACTTCTTGAAGTAATTAATGATGCCTCGTCCTGCGAAGCGGGTGTGGATGAAGTCAGGGATGAAGAATTTCTCGGAGTCTCTGATGACATCCAAGATGCCATGTCGAATGGCAGCAGCGATGGAGATGGTGACAATGGTATGGAGGTTGAGGGTGGTGTCATCACCACATCCCAGGCCGTCCTCGAGCACCTTCTCTGTTTTGATGGCTTCCAAGATGATGTGAAGGTTGAGGGAAAGGGTGGGGTCGTCGTGACAGAGGTCGATGAGGTTGAAGACGTTGTCTTCGAAGGAGATGTTCAATGAAAGTAAGGGCATATTGGAAAGAGGCGGAATTGAAGAGGGTGGAAGACATTATAAGAGAGGTTGGTTTCAAAGAAAGCTTGTTGGCTTAGTTGTGAGTGTTAGACGATTGTCTGAAGAATTACTGCAAGTTCTTCCTTCTTTTATAGCCTTGAAGAATTTTGGAAGCATTCTTCAAATTGCTTTCTGATTCCCATGTCTTGTCTGAGTATCCCTTCCATACTACCAAATACTGATAGCCCCTGCCTTGTTTTCTGTGGTCTCTGATTGATTCTACTTTGTATTCTTCTTCTCCATCAATAAGATCTGGTGGAGGTTCAGGGAAGTTCTTTCCATGAACGTCAGTTTCGCAATATGGAGTAAGAAGTCTTCCATGAAACACATTGTGTATGTTCCATTGAGTAGGAAGTTGCAACTTGTATGTCACTGGTCCTAGAACCTCTAAAATTTCGAAGGGTCCTTCTCATAAGGAATCCATCTTCGGGAATTTGTGTCCTCTGTTAAGGTGTCGCCCATCTAACCATACTTGGTCTCCTTTACTAAATGGAGGAGAGTTCTTCTTGGATCATTTAATTTGAGCTTGTCATGCTAGCTCATGAGCAGCTCGAGCATCATCTCTTATCTTTAAGAGTTCTGATAATTTTCGTTCTACTGCAGGGACATTTGTCTTTGAGAATGCTGGTGGAACTCCAGTAGGTTCGCATCCATACATGAGGTAGACACCCATGGCTGTAAGACTTTGCCATGAAAAGTGGATTAATCTACCAGGGTACTTGTCATGTGGACTAGACTAATCCACTGGTCATATGGCATCTTTTTGTGGATTTACCCAGGTCACCCAAAGAGGCAGGCATTCTTGGGTACCACAAAATAGCTGTATTTGTAGCTATTTATTCTCAGGCCTTCTGCTTCATTTAAGGATTGTTATAGCTCTATTTACAGTTGTTTCTTTTTGACGGTACTGCACAGATTATGGAAAAACAATCTGGATCGTCGCTAGAAATCCTCCTCCTCCTCAACCATTGCCTCAAGCATGGGGTCTACCCCTGATCCAGGGCCCTTGCCGCTATCCTCCCTACTCACCAATGGGGACAGAGGGTCATCCCACAAGCGCGTAAAGTGCTCATAGAGTGAACACTCTGTCACGGCCTGCCGTCTTGCATATGCGCACACCCCCTCCGCCGCCTCTGCCCTGTCCAAACCCTCCCAGGCATCTTCACGCTCTCGCCACCATACCACTTTCTTCTCTAGCATCTTCCGAACCCACTTCATCTCCTCTTTGAGCAACAATACCTCCTCCGACCATCGCAGATAGCGAGCACGGCTCTTCGCCAATTCGATCCGCAGCGCTACCAGACAAAAAATTAGCCCTGCATGATTTAGCTACAATGGGGTACTGACCATCATTTAGAATGGCATCCCTACCATCTCCCATTGCCCCGGCAACCCTCCAGATCCACGAGATTTTCTGTTTTCCCTCACCTAGCCCCAATCGTTCAGCCTTCTTCCGTTTTTTTGATTTCCCCTTTCCATTTGGCCCAATATCGTCATGAGGGTCCTCAATAGAGAGCTCGATGCCATCAGGTGTTGTGAGATCGCCATGGTGCAGTTCCTGAAGCTCTCTCTCCCAATCTCCAGGACCCTGCAGTGCCAGCAAAGCCGCCCGAGCAGCATTGTACCTAACTGCAGCTGCCAGGCACTTGTCTTCCATGTGTCGGATGCTGTCGACAGATCAGGTTTTTGGTGCCTGTCCGTGGACATTACGATTGTGAAAGGAAATCATTGACAAGCGTGCCCATTGTAAGGAACGGACTTTTTCGAGGGTGTCATCGCACTGTGCCCGTCGCAGCTTGAGCTCGATGGCCGCTAGTTCCATGTTCCCGATGGCCTGAAGGCAGCTCTGATGGTAGCCACAGCTTTTGTCTTTCCACTTCCACCCTCGGGCACCTTGCTTCAGGAATTTGTCGATGAGCTTCCTCTTCCAATTCCATCATGAGGGCTGCCGAAGGGATGTAGGACAATTGCAGTTCACGAAAATGCTTCAATTGGCGGTGGAGTAGAAGGCAGCGCTGTTGTATTAAATTTTCTTGTTGTGTGGTAAGCAACTGCTTTTGCGCGTCCCAATCAACTCGTCATCTAAAAGTAGACTTAGTAAGACATTAGCGAAAGAAGAGAGGGTAACTCACTGGGTCTCCTCAATCAGCAAAGCCATGGTGATGAAAGCTGTGGGGCTGGTGTCATGAATTTGTGGTATGCCATTCTTGAGGTCTTGAGCCTCCTCCTCCAATAGGGCACGTTTGACTTTGTCTTGTGATTCATCTAGAGTCCGAATTGAGATCATTTTAAATAGAGGAATTGTGAAGGTACATACGTGTCGTTGATGCAATGTATGGGTTGGGTTTTGAGGCGTCCTTCTCCCAAGCGGTGATCATCGCCGTCCATTCCCATTCAAATCTCACATCAGGCAGCAATGCGGTAAATTCTTCATGCATAGTGCGCTGTCGGTTTGATTCCACAGTTGCAATGCGAAGGCGAGAATGAAGGGTATTTCCTACACAAAGTGGGGTTAGAATACATGCTGGAAGAGTAGTTTGATAGGCGGTACTTACCTAGCGCCACCTTCTTTCGCCAATTGTGATGTCCGAAATGGTCGTCCAGGGTGTCGTGGTGTGAGCCAGGTCCCATTTCTTTGGTGCTATTGGCGACGTGATTCATCTCTGACCAACTTCACTCAATTCCCTCACCGTCCGTTCGGCCCACCCCTGGTTTCAGGTTCAGTGAATGTGGCGCCTGGCAGGGTAACTTGTGTGCCGGGCAATGACACTTCGGAATCCCCCAATCCGTGCTCACAGAGCTTGACAGCCTGAGTTCCTGAGGTAGATCCTTCATTCTTTTCTCGAAACCAAGTTTGAACTGACAGGCGATGTTGTAAGAGATAAAGATGTTCAAAAGGAGGCAAGGTGCGAGCACCGAGAGCAAAATATAGTCCATGTTACAGTATCTACAATGAAACAGTTAGTCTGTGGTTTATATTGACAGGAATTCAATTTACCTTTCGCCCTTTTGGAGATTGCCAACGCCGCCGGCTCTAACAATCTCATGACGGGCACAGATGCACATGCCCATGCCTGTCGATCGCAATCCAGTCGAGAACTTGGAGTCCGCATGTGCCATGGTCTTGAATCCACTGCAATTACTAATCTATGAAAAGGTGAGTGCAGCTATCAGAAGATACACCTGAAGACTTACATCCTTCTGGGAAGCGTACTTGAGAATATGCTGGTGGTAAGACTCGTCGGCTGGGAAGTATGCGAACCTGGTATGGAGTCCGGGGTCCTTGGCAGATGACAACCTGATAAGGTTTTTCAACCAAAAGTTGGCATCCACCGCCATGATGAGGGTCACCAAAAATCTAACAGATGTTAGATGGAGCTTGCAAGATAATGTTTAAGTCTTACTTCATTTCTGGGGTCACCTTCTCCCAATCATTAGGCAGATTGACTCTGGGAATTGGACAGGCCGGACATTCGACGCAGAGATTGCTGGTCTTGGTGCTGGCAAGACCACCAGATATGTTGCCATGGCCTGCATGCTTCATTAACTTCAAGTGCCGGAATTGGCGTACGATGCGCATAAATGATTTGTAGCGAGTCTAGCACATTTTGTGTCAATTAGAGTGGAAAATAATTAGTAGAGGACACACCTTAGGGATGTTGAGGTCTGTATTATCAGTGAGATGTTCCAGTGAGCGATAAAATTCATGGGCGGACAATTTTCCAGTGAGTGTGATGACGTGAAAAAGTTCCAGCAGCCGCAGAGTGGCGCAGGTCTGGGGTGCGTGGATCGTAGCTGGGAACCACTCGCTTCGGAGGAGCTGCTGATGATTTGGTATGCGTCTCTCACAGCCACAGAAATCAATGGTTACATAGTGTATTCCATTCATGTGAAGGACGATGAAGTCCTTGTGTCCAGGTTGGGGTCGGACACACTTGCCACCAAGATGGTTGAGGGCCACACGCAGCCCCATTGACTTGAGGGAAACCTTCTCGAAGTGATCACCTGTCCACCTCTGTGCAAAAAAAAGGGAATTTAATTTATGAACAATTGAGGAAGATTGAAACACACAGCAATTATGTGAAGAGGAAGGCACTCATGGCGTGCGAGACAACATGCCTGGCATTCTAAAATACCTCCCATGCATTCCTCACATCGCAAAGTCCCATTATTGCCATCACAGGACATGCAACGCCCTGCCCATTGATGAGCATCACCTCTCCCCTCCAACCTCAACAACTCCAACAGGTATTCTTGCCTACAGCCAATGCCGTTGCCGTTCTTTCCAGACCACTCTAGTAGTGGTTCATCCTTTGAGGTGGTCAGCACAGAACGTTGCAAGAAGATGCAAGGTGGGCCTACTGAGGTTGGATACCTTTTGGAAGCAACCTTGCTTATAACATGCAGAATGGTTGTCGGGGTCTCATCTGAGGTCTCCCTAAACACATATCCATCTTCGTCCACATGGTCATAGTCGTGACTTGGATTCCACTCGTAATGCAGAGGGGGTTTTGCCACTGCAGCTTGCTTTTGGGGGGAACAGGGGGTTTCTACAACCCGTCGGCCATCGCAGGATATGTGTAGAGAGCAAGCTTGAGGAACGTGGATGTCGTCGTCGTCTGAATCATGGCAGGTGATGACAGTTGACCCATTTTTCTGCTTGGTCATGTGGAACTAGGTGACAACACAATATTGTTCTCATGATATCGTTGATCAACAATTCAAAATTCAAAGGCAAATACATCTATATTTGCACGCGAATGTTCAGACCAAATTGTAAGCTTGTAAGTCTCCATTAAAATATGCCAGAAGCCGTGCATATCCTTCCATCTCTCGAGGCGGCATCTCCTTCCTGATCAACCTTTCAGCATTGTCCATCCACCTCACCCACGTCAACTTAATCGGCAGCGAACGCCACTTAGTCTGAGGAAAGATGAAAGTAAGCCAGAAGATGCGCCATTTGAGCCACTGCATGTAAATAACACATAAGCCGCGGTGTTGGAAATGTCAAAAGGAATGTCAACGAACCTCTTTCCTGAGCTTGGCAATAAAGATAGAATAGTCAGGGTCATCTTTGTATGCACGGGTGGTAATCTCTGCCTCTGGCTCTGGGAAGCGCTTGCACCAAAGCTTGGCTGCTTTGGTAAAGTATTCATCGACCTGGTTTTCCTTGTAGGCACGGAGGAAGCTGGGCTTGAGGATCTCGATTGTCTTCATTTGTTGAACCCTTAAGGGCACATCCAGCAGCTAAAATGTGATCGATCATGTCAGGGTCTCAATAATGACGACAGTGATCAATACCATTTTGGGTTGCATATGACGGAGAGGCAAGGGTGCGACGGCCACTGGTTGGCACTTGAGTGGGCGAGCTTTGACCATATGAACGTGAATGAACATGACAAGTTGAGAGGTCGTTACTGTACATCTGAACCTTAAGTACTCAAGTAGGCATCAATAACTGTACAGTTTAGTTAGGTCAAATTTTGTGTGTTATTCCGTAGCATACTGGAAAAGCTAACTAGCTACAAGGGAATGAGAAATACGACGTTCAATCTCCTCTAAAAAGAATACACTGATCCTATAATCTCGTGCAACCTTATCAGCGGTGCGCCAAAGGTCCCCACCCCCGTCTTCTTCGAGGATGATGTCCACGGCACAATGTATTGCAGGTAGAGAATTGGACCATGTCTCCCTGATTTGCGATACCAGGTTTGCTGCATCGCAACTCCCATTTTCGGCGCATTTTTCGGCAAGCTCATGTTTGAACGCGTGAAGGTCCCCCATTGTAACCTCCTCAAATGCTTCTCTGGCGCGGAGGACGACAGTGTAAGGGTGTGTGCTATACAGATGCATGTTGGTTATATGATATGTCCTAGTACTGTAGTACTACATACCTAGTCTTGTTTTCCTCCTTCTCCTCTTTGAACTCCAGCTCAGCTTTAATATTTGCAAGTGAGGTCTTCATCGCTTTGTATGAGCGACCTTTTCGCTGGCAGATAGCAAAGCGGTTCCTACACACAAATTGTCAGCGTCAAGAGAGCATACTAAATAAATGCATACTTCAAGTAGTATTTTTCCTTGGTGGCATGGACGGCAAGGGTTTTTTCTTCCAGGCTTTTGTAAAGTCGAGGCTGACCCATGATTGAGATTTGGTGATGGGAATATGTCCTGATGGCGTGCATAAATGAGCATAAACAAGACACTTTCTCCGACTTTTATGTGCGCCCTCAACGCCATGAAACATGGTTTACAAGATGTTAAGATGCTCAGAAAGCTGTGGAATGACTGAGTCGAACCATGTAAGTTTCAAGTTTTAATTCTTTTTTGAAGATTCACTAAACAGCACTTAGTGGAACCTCAACTTTCACTATTGACGTACTCGACTCGACCTCCCTCCCTCCTATTGGCATGGACCATAACCACTATATTCCTGCTCTGAGATTACACAAGGTGTAAAGCATGCTCACCCATTGCATTAGAGTTCATTATATGATATGGAGGGCCTTCAGTACATCAGAATGTAATCTTGTCTGGCTTTCATAAATTTACAGAAAAAGCATTGCAAGTTAGGAGAGTCGGATAGATTCAATCATTCAAGAAAAAAATATAGTTCTCAAGTTACTTAGGGGGAATTGAAAGGACAAGGCAATTTTTTTTTAGAGAGTACATGACCATAATACAGGAGATCGACTAAAATTCTGCACAAGATATAGGATTGACAAGTACTCTAACCTCACTTGTGGAGCTGCTCAACGAAGCCCGATGCAATGGCCTGCTGCATCCTGATGTGGCCTTCATGAACGCTCGGTACACGCCAAAAAACAGCATTGGAGACACCAGTGACGAGTGGAGAGGTATTGCCCCTGTAATGTGGTTGAGTATGGTTTTATAAATTGGGCACTGAGAAAAAACCCACCAGCCTGCAAAGATCCCAATTTGTAGTCCACGGGTGATGACATAGAAAGGGCTGACTTGAGTGCTTGCAGGGACATGGTACGAAACACCGTCTTCACTGTCCTCTTCACCGTCGTCAGAATTGAGGGTCATAGTGGCGACAGCTGCAGTGAGGGCGTCAAGCTCTGCAAGAGCCAGGGATGCTGTTGTTACATTGTTAGTCTAGCAGGAAGAAGCTGCGTTGAGCTACGCACTGTCGGCTTGGAGCGTGGTTGTGGCTGAGAATGCAGTGGTGCTCGCAGGCGTAGCAATGCCAGCTGGGCTTGCAATGGGGGCTGTAGCTGCTGGTGAGTGGGTCCTTCCGATTAACATGGATGCTCGGCGAGCCAACGGCCATGCAGGAGAAGCGAGAGTTGGATGGAGAGGAGACGAGCGTGAGGTGACGAGAATAATGTCGTCGGGCAACAAATGATCAAGCACATTGCTAGGGTCAGGAGATGCCATGATGGTGGACAGATCAGTGGTGGCAGGCCTAGAAGCGACGGGGTTGAAAGAGTTAGCCTCGCAGACTGGTGGTAATACTTCAAAGTCGTCAGCGCCAATTCCAGAAGTCAGCTCGCTGACTGAGGCAGGGGCGCTTGCAGTCAAATCACGGTTGGAGATCCTCAGCAAAGCGAGGACTATTCCCCGAGCTTGAGCAGGAGAAAGGTGGAGACTGGAAAATATGTCTTCAATGGCTAGACAGGAACGTTAAGCGAGTGGTGATGTTTCGAGTGTTGCACTTACAACTGTTATCTTCCAATGAGGTGCCTCCCTCAATGGGTGCATCATTGCAAGGTAGCCATGCCATAAAAGCAGAAGAAGACATTGTAAGGATGAGTAGATGTTGGGAGTTGAAGTTGGGAAAGCGGGAGAAAAAATCTTTTGACGTTTTTATGTGAGGCACACCTTGCTTCTGGGCTTCCATCCAATACTTTTCATTCCTCCACTGATTCCGGCCGGAATCCTGGAATTCCGTGGATTCCGGCCGGAATTGACAGGAATTGACAGGAATCCATTCAAAAAACCTCACCAAATAAAATTGTGGCACTAAATATTTTACTAAACCAAGGCATATGACTAATTACTTACTAATACATCAAATTTTCATATATTTATTTCA
>Ga0307507_10010843_pt1 | contig 11647 bp, 11 predicted proteins | sample 7_EM_MG_FD_207223 | JGI IMG/M metagenome (GOLD analysis project Ga0307507, IMG submission 207223) | Populus trichocarpa ectomycorrhiza microbial communities from riparian zone in the Pacific Northwest, United States - 7_EM | ecosystem: Host-associated > Plants > Roots > Unclassified | place...
AAGGCCAGCACGTTCAGCTGCTGAACCTTTTGTCACTGAGCAGACACAAATAAAGCCCTGTTGATGGCATTCGAATTAACAACAACCAGTCAGTTCACTGACAGTAGTGCAAAGTTCTATTTGGTTAAGCCAGAACGATTAATTAATCCGATATGAGTTTTTTTTTTAAATATAAGTTGAAGGTCATGGCTTCCAAGTGCAGCGATGTTAGTTACCTCATCAATTCGTTTGATGTCCATTCCAAAACGAGTTTCTCCAGGTTCTGGTATCATTTCAAGCAGAATTTCTGCAACTCCAGGTAGAAACCATAGTCTTATCCCTTGCAATATCTGAACAGGTGTATTATTGCTTTTCTGCCCCCCCCAACTCAATTCTTTGCCAGTGCATAAAGTTTTCTCCTTCCATTGGAGACACAGAAAGTTAGAAAGCAAATTCTCAATTAATAAATTTCTAGAGATTCAGGTTGTTGCAGACATAAAGCTTAGTTCAATGTATTTTTTTTTTGTTCGGATTGATTTTAGCTTCCATTAAACACTCAATTCTTAACTGTCTTATGCCTGAGGCCTGCGCATAATGAAATGGAATGTCTACAAATAAAAACTTGTAAGTAATCTTCTTTAGCAGAAAGATTGATACCACATTTAGAGTCTGTTCTGTTTGGATATTGACAAACACAATAGGAGCTCCTGAAGAAACTGCTGCTGAAAACCAGGCCATGCACCTGCCTGTAGTGGCTTCAATGCTGTGTTCACCTTGTAGAGGCATGAACAGAATAGAACTAACAACACTAGATCGCTGGTCCGGTAGATAGTTATCAACTTTCATCTTCCAGTCATACTTCACTCCCCGCTTGCTAAATGCCCAGGAATCCATATTCACTACTTTCCTGCTCATTTCTGCACCAAATATAGCTCCTTAAACTTGTTAGGTTTATGAAAATTGGCAGGTTTTAGTGCTAGCTAAGTCCACAGCATGGGAAGCAGTTGCTTGACTGTTAAGAACTTAGCTTATTTTAATACAGTATACCATTCCTGTTTTGGGTGACAGAACAGTCATGTGAGGAAAAAAAAAAAGAGAGCTAGATATGGTCCGAGTTTGGGGACCAATTTCTTGTTTTGTAGCTTCTTGTAATTGTCACCTCTGTATGCTGATGAAAACAATAACCCCCCATGTGTCTTCCATGGATGCACCGCTTATTGAGAGAACCATGAACCCTTAATGGTTTAATACAGACCAAGTACATTGGAGAATCCATATGTTTGCATTTCCATAACTTTTACCATCCAGAAAGAGGGACGAAAACTCCATTTTAATCCCAGTGAAAACAATTTCTATATGGCAACCTGACAGTGATTTTCTTTAGCTGCCCAAGTCGGAGAAAAATGTTTTCTTTCATTATGAGAGCTTTTTTTTTTTTTCAAATTTTGCGATGGAAAAACAGTCTTGAAGACTTGTGTGCTGGGTCTTGCTGTACCAAAATTTTTCATTGGTATTTCACCATTTCGAAATTATGGGCTGTGACTGAGACACATCCAGAGGAATTAAGCGGCTAAAACTTCACATTCAGACATTTAGGCTATGAGTTTTTCATGGGATATATATTAATTTCTGGTTTTAAGTGTTACATAATAATAAAAATCATATCTTAATAAATGATTATCTAACAATCAAAAACCATAAGTAAGAAGAAAGCCTACCTTGTAGCTCTGTGCATTGTTCCAAGGTCAAGTCTCCTAAAACTGCAACATGCCTATCATCATTGGCTGCTTTAATGGTGAATCTTCTCTGTAGCACTGCGCTCTTATCTGGCATTACTCTGGCACGGAGCTTCAGCGTCCTCTCACCTCTTCTAACCTTCAACCATACTGTCTCAGTCTGCGGGCTAATCTTTCCAAGCTGCGAACTCAGATCAGACTTGGCTTTAGCTGGCACAAATAACTCATCTGCGTTATTCTCAGCAAACCCTTCAATTATGTCTCCTGGCAATGGCATGCTCTCATCCCACTCTTCGGATGCTTCTTGCTTCACTCGTCTAACACAAACCAAAGTATCAGCCATATCTTCCTGCTGCTTGAAACAAAAGTACTTTTCCATGGAATCTAAAACTTATATTCAGAGCTGAGGATTAATTCTTGATGGTCTGAGAACTTTGCACCCATTATTGTACAACCACGAAAAATCCGAGGTGGTCAATTTTTAGGTTTTCACGTATATACCATGGCAAGAATTTTCCTATGCCATTTGTGTAAGATTCCTTTGTTTTCTATTAAGATAATGCCGTAGACGGCCGGCTCTTCACTAAGGCTGCAGGTACATCCACCAATTACTGCCTTATCAAAGAAAACATAAAGAAGCGGACTTAAATGTTGTAAGAAACTCTGCCAATGAATGAGGTTGCGACACGCAAGAACATTGGAAATGAGGAATTTTGCCAACTTTTACTCAGGTCCCATTCACTTTGTGAGACCAGCTATGGTGTAAAGACAATGAGATCAGACAAAAGAAGTCCTATTTAACAAATACATGTAGAAGCCTAATAGTGATTCTTTAAATTTAAAACAATTAAAACGAGCATGCCTTGTAGTTCCTTGTAAACTTCAAGTATGGATAAATGGAAAGATCAGACGAAAGCAATCTGATAGCTACTGGTAAATATTTTGCTAGTACATTAGATTACAGTCACAAAATCACAATCAACAGAATCTTTTCAAACTTATCAAAAATTGCTCAGCATTTCAGACCTCTCTGTGTAGCCATCGATTCTCCCATATTTCTTCACTACAGTGGAACACAAGTTCAACCTCCTCGCCGCATCTTCAATAGGGAGACGTAAGTACTGTCTTAAGTCATTCAATGTCAACTTTCCTGCTCTTTCCCTCTGTACTAATCCTTAATCCCATAAAAATTACTGAATTAGTACTTAAGAAACCACTTAGAAGATTGTTAATTTCAGTTCTCTAGAGGTATTTGTTTTCATTTATCTTTATATTATAATGCGAATGCAGGAGGCCTTTGTTATGGGTGAAGATGGCAGCTAGAACCTGTAGTGCAAGATTGCTCCGAGTTGTTCTCTCATCTCATTCTCTCCCTCTGATTCGTTGCTTGTCGTTCCCCTATTAAAATTTGAACTTTCAAGTCTTATGATATTGCCATATACAAAAAACTCAATTTTTGCTCATTTATGAAAGCTAAGGAAATTCTGACCAATTTCTAAAGAGTTCGCAACAGTAAATAAATGGATTGTTATGTGAAGTCTAGTTAACGCAGAGAGATAGTAACCTGAAGTTGGTGGAGATGGGTTGTTGAAGTCATCATTATTCAAAACATCACCCCACTCAAATCCAACAAAAAGAGCTTCATAGAAGAATGAGAGTGGATCTGGATGCCTTCTATCATCGCAATACTTCTGCAGAAATTCCTTCACATTCTCTGTCCTTATCTTGCAGAAACTGCAAAATGTTTGAAACCTTAAAGTTTACAAGTACAGAAAATGACTCGTAATCAAAACACCAAAACTATCAAGTGCTAGTTTTCTTTCTCCCCATAGTTTAATTGCATTGCATCAATCACACTTCTCTAAATCAGATGAAACGGAAAATACTGATTAAAGCTTGAAACATATAATGTTGAAGATGAACTGCCTTGACATGATCCCGGTTCTTAAGAATAGCATGACAGATGATACCCATTCTCCCATGTATCTCAAGTTTTGTATTATAGTTGCCTACCACCACAGAATAGGTGAACTTTACTAGTCAGTAACCAGGAAAAAGAAATCGAATTATAAAGAAAGAATGAGTATGTAGAACACACCATCTAAGCGTGGATTACTACTCCAAGGGCTTGACAGCAACTGCATTAATAAGGGACTGGTTGAGGTGGCCTAACAGCAATAGGCCTCCCACCATGGACAGCCTCTTCACTTCTTCCTGGTCCATTGGAAGCTTGCTTGTCAGGAATTGGTTCATTAGAACTTTGTCCCTGATTCTGATATGACGCACCAACCTGATCAGATTCCCCTTTATCAATTTCATCACAAAAATTCCAAAGCATTGGATAATCATTAGTGATGAAGCTGAGAAAATTTCATTGGGCCGGGCTTTCTTTGCAGATAATAATAGGTTGGACGGGTGTGTTATCTGCAAAATAACCCTCCGATGCTTGAGTTAGTTTAGAATATTTTAGGAAAATATAGTGTAAAAAAAAGTAGATAGAGAGATAGTTGAAGTGTGTTTTATTGTTGTTCAAATGAAGAAAAAAATCTCCGTTCTCTCTCGCTAAACATGAGAATATATAGCCTGCATTGGAAAAAATCTGGAGCAGCTCACCATTTTAAAGGTGGCAGCTTCATTTCATAGCTCACTCATAACACAGGATAGCTTGCCCATGTCACATGTAGCTTGCATCATTGTGGCTTACCGTTGAGGGTGACTAGCTATAGCATATATTGGAAGAGATTTGAAGTAGCTCACCATGAAAGGTGACAATTCTATTTACATGATAGTTTCTACTACGGTAGCCCTAACTTAAGTCATAGTTTAAGCTGTAGCTTGTACAACTTGACATATCTGGTAGTAGCTTAAAAAAGAGTCGACATAGATAATAATAAAAAAAAAAAGAGAAAAAGGATGGTGAGCTTGGTTGGGCTCTGCAAATCAGCCCAATCGAGTTACAAGATAGCTTGGTCGAGCTAAAAAAAATCAGCCTAACCAAGCTACATGGTAGCTCGATCCACCTAGGTTGTACATGACAGCCTAAACCAAGGTGATACTAGCCTCGATGTGGGCTACATGTGCAACCTAGACCAAGGTTGTATTGTGTAGCCTCGGTGTGGGCTACTTTGCAGTCCAAACCAAAATCTTGTAAGCATACATGTTTGAAAGACTTTATCTAGCTAAAGAGGAGGATAAAGTACTTATATTATAAAATTTTGCCTATCTCCATGCATAAAAATGTTGCCTTTATAGGCATGCCTTTGAATATTTGCTATTTTTTAAATTCATAAGAGATTTTGTTTTTCTTTTAGAGGCAATTTATCGTGGTACCTAGAGACAAGTAGTCAAAGGGACCTAAAGATGATTAGTCATAAGGACTTAGAAATAATTGGTCATGGAGACCTGAATATAGTTGATCACGAGCACCTGAAGATATAATGGAGATTCAATGGAGATTTTTCCATGGAAATTTCATGGAGACATTTTGTGTTTGGAGACATAGAGATGCATTATTTTTTTTTTTTTGAAAATTCAAAAGGCAATAGATATATGATATCTAAGATTTATCTTATCTAAGGTAGTGTATCATGATAATTGTTTCGTGTTTGATCATATTATATCTTATTCTTCATAAATTCTTTTAGGTATTATTTGAAGATCAATCTTTTTATCTCTTTTATGAGTGCATGGCACTCTTCTGTGTTGCATCCATGATCATGATAAATATAAACAGAACATGTTGGGGTTTCTTTTGTTTGAATCACTTTTCATTGAAGGCAAGTATTGTAGGAAGTGTCTCCTTTTTATGACAGCTAACACCTTAACACATGTTTTTGTGAGAGATGTGGTCATGAGTTTGGGGAATTTCAGGTGATCATGAATACGCTCATTGGTGCTTCTTTTGGATTGTAATGTCTCATACATTTATAAGTAGTTTAGAACATACAACCAAATCACCTTTATGAAAAATATAGCTATTTTTTTAAGTTACTTTCTTCATGAATGATTGATTATTGTAAAGAAATTTTAGAAATTATTTAGGTAATGTTATAATTTTGATTTTCTATGCGCAAACCTTAGTTTTTGGTACATAGATTGCTTGATTAAATGTCTTACTTAATGTGTAACTACTTATCCCATCAGAAGCAAGAATGCATCTTTATCTTTTTGAACTTCATTGTAATATCTTTTGATCTAATAGTACCATCGTTGATGTTAGGTTGAGTTATCTAAAGTAGATTCTAGAGAGAGAACCCCGACCATTAGTAGAAGAGAGAGGGAGGGAAATGGGGGAAAATTTGGGATTGTTTGACATATTTGGGTTTAAATTCACCGATAGAATATTATGTTGGTGAGTTCATCAGTGATTTACCATGTCAGTAAAGCATCGATGGACTCATCAACAAATGTTTTTGAATTCCTTTGTGAGTTTGTCGGTTATTTCAAGAATTTTTGAAATTTTCTTAAAACCCCTAAATTCACCGATGAATTTTCATGTATTGGTATTTCTGTCGGTCAAACCAAATTCATGAATTCTAACCCAAACTCTATGTCATTCTCCAACTATTTTAGAGTCCATCGGTGAGTATAAATTTCACCGATGGATTTTACTCCGTCAATCAATTTATCAGTCGATTCTAATTTCATGCATTTCTTACCAAACTCTATATAATTCTCCAGCCATTTAACTTTAATTGGTGAGTCTGTCATTAATTTACCATTATTGTAAATCACTAACGAATTCACCGATAATTAATTATTTATAATTTTAATTATTTCTGCTAGTGATACCATCATTGAAGTTAATTTCTTTTCTTATACATTGGTTATAATCCTTATCTAAGCTAACTAAACAACAACAACATAACTTATTTAACAACTTATTCATTAAGACCATAACCACAACAATAAACGTTTGATAAATGTAAAAAATATAATGCATTATAAAACAAAAACAAATATCTTAATTACACAATGATGTTTTATATCTAAAATATATTAAAATCCTTTTTAATTTGAATCCTCCTTATGTTCATTTTCATTATCTTCATGTCCATCATCATTTTCGTTAAACTAAAGTTGTTTGGTCTTTTCATCTTCATCCACTTATATATGTTCACTGGTACTTAATATATAATTTAACTTGTCAAAATCAACATAAGCATAAGTATTCTTAGTGACATAAAAAAAATTAAATTTTCTTCTAACTTGATAGATGAAGCCACTCGATAGGGGTCACCTAACTCATCAAGTTAAAACATTTTTTCTCCTCCAGTTACTTCATCGTTATAATCTTTAACAATTTGGACATGACTCATAGGTTTGGTTTTCATAACATATAACCAATGAACTATGTTACTATCATTTCTAAAGGAATGAGTGTATTTGTAATATACTTTTTGACATTGTTTGCCAAATACAAAAATATCATTAATGTTGTTAAGTTTATCTCTTTTATTAATTTTGATCAAATCATGATGAGGATCTACTCTAATTTCTCTATTAGTATCATATCAATAACATTTGGATAAAAAGACTGTATTTTGTACCTAATGATATTGCAATTCAATAAACTCTTCTAACTTGCCATAATAATCAAATTCAAACTTGTAGAAAGTTGATCCTTAACACAAACCCTATTATTATAGCTATTTCTACCGTCTACATACTTTTCAGTATAAAAGATATATCTATTGATGAAATACCCGTTATAACATTTCTAGATGCATGTGAGGATGGGGCTTAGATTTGTGGTAAAATAAAGGGGAGGTGTTGTTGTTTTTGTAGTGAAAGAAAAAGAGAAAGAAGAAGAAGAAAAGAGGGATGAGGCTCTTATTAGTTATAACACTTCTAAATTTACTACTAGAATTATCAATGGAAACTTGCGACAGAGTAATTCCCTAATTATGTTAGCAAATAATCACATGTCATTTTACTAACGGAATCACTGATAAATATTTATTGATTTATTAATTATTTTTATTTTGTCATCAATTTCATCATTAATTACCGACAAAAGAAGTTCTGTATGTAATTTCATTAGATTTTCATGGCAATTTTTCTATTGGTATTGTCATTGGAAATGATTGACAAAAAATTTTCTATTGCTAATTCGATTGCTATTTGATAATTTTCTGGTAGTGATTATTTGTTGTGTGACAAGTCATGCATTTTACACCTAGTAGCTCCTTTTCCCAATTAAAACTTTTCACTATATTATTGTGCAAGTAAAAAATTTGGAAAATATAGTGAAGGAAGTATGCTATCCTATTGAATTATTTACTAACATTCAAAAGATAGTAGGAGGATAGTAGTCGGGATTGTTTGTGTCCTATATTTGCCAAGTAACATTATTAAGGAAATTGTGGAAGCCAAGGAAGTTCGTTGTAAGTTACATTGGAAGTTACAACGAGTATTTAAACTAGTTGGTTCCTTAAGAGAAGTTGCAACACCAAGGGGCATGGGAAATAAGTGGCAAAATAGCAAGTCCCATTTGAAGATTTGTGTTAATCATATGGCAGTTACAGAAGAGAGACTAAATTTGTAGAGATTGTTTTGGGAAAAAAAAAGGGAAGAAACAACAACATTTGTGTTGTTGGTTTTTTTTTTTATTAACATGAACACTAAATCAAATTACAGTAGAGGTTTACTTATATGTATATATGTATGTAACATACGTTAACACCTCTCATTTGTTTACGCAAGGTAAGTCTTATCCTTATCTTTGTGAATGATCTGCATATTATGCATCAAGACTAGAACTCCGTTCTTGTATACTCTCTGAAGGCAGATTTTGATTGCAAATCAATCACTCTTGTAGGTGCTGTTTCCTTATCAGTTTAGACTACCATGTTGGCTAGAGTTTGTTGCCTTTTGAACCTCTTTCTCCCCCAACATTTCTCCACTTATTTAGACAATGTTGCTAACAACAGAGTGTGAGTGTTCAACCTTGTTTCTCTCATATTTTGACTCACCTTATCACTCCATCTACTGATAAATCCATATTCAAGGAGAAATGTGTTGAAACGATCAAACCAGTAACGCAGAGCTTATTTAAGTCCATAGAGAGCCTTTTGTAATTTGCAGATACATCCTCCATTCCTGGTGGTTGTTCCATATATATGTCTTCGGTGATGTTACCATGCAAAAATGCATTCTTTACATCAAATTATTGAATAGGCCATCCTTGAACTAGTGGTGCGCTAATAATCATTTTTATAGTGTCTGGTTTGACAACTAGAGAAAAGGTTTCAGTGTAGTCAATCCCATCAATTTGATGATACCCTTTTGCAACAACACAAGCCTTTAGTTCGTCTAAAGATCCATTAGGTTTCAGTTTTGTCTTGAACACCTACTCAGAGCCAATTATATGTAAGTGATGCGAACCCTAGTGGAATTTAATGGTATTCGCGACCCTAAGATCAATCTAACCCAAGTTTGTTGAGATTTGAATGAGCTTATCACAATGGAAGACTTGCTCCAAGGCAACAAGACTATAAACCAACTAGATCACAGTGCCTACACCTGGAGACGAGCAAAGGAAGTATAAATTCACAACAAAAAATGATCAATTCTTTGAAGAGTTGAAAGTTCAATCAAGAACCAAGATTGAGCAACCAAAATTCGGCTACAATGCTGAAAATATCATCAAAAGTCTGACCTAAAATTATTCCTAAAGAGTATTTAAACTTCAAGCCAAAACCCTAGTTTCCCTAATGGGTCTCACATAAACCCAATTTAAATAATAATCAACCCAAGCTGAAACTAGCCCAAACTAATTAAAATAAACAAAATAAACAAGTCTAAAACCCAAACAACTTGTCTCCTCTCAAAATAATTAAAGTTTGATAGCCCAACTAATTAAATAAGACAAGTTCGTTGTTTCTGCATTCTGTCTGGCAGCAGCAAGGCCCAACTTAAAATGGATGGTTCTCTCTCGAATTAATGAATTAGAAGGCGTTCCATATACCGTTGGAAAGATATGGAAGTATAGTTTCCAACCCAACTAGAATCACATCAAAATTCGATCTGTAGCTCCATTTATGACCAAAAGACTAATGAAAGGTCAAACTATCTAAAACTAGCCTCTCCCAATCTTTGTGTAATGGTCTTGGTTCCACCAACAAGCCCCTCTTGAACATGAATCAGATTAATCAAGGCTTGCTCTTTATTATTACAAATCTTTTGAAGTCCACCTTAGCCCATGTATCTTGAAGAAGTCCATTGAAAGCCTCTTTGAACTTCTTAGCCCTAAGCCTAGTAACTGGACCAACTGGAACCTCCAATGGATCCTTTGATGGTTGGATCGCATCATCCACTCGCTCCTCAAAAGTATTTGACCTCGAATCATCACCTACATCAAACGAAAAAAGATCAGAAACATTGAATGTAGCACTAACACCATACTCACCTAGTAGATCCACTTTGTAGGTATTATCATTAATCCTTTCTATGATCTGATAAGGACCATCTCCTCGAGGCATCAACTTTGATCTTTTTTGTTCAGGAAACCTTTCCTTCCTCATATGCACCCAAAACCAATCGCGTGGTTTAAATCTCACTAATTTTCATCCCTTATTGGCTTTGTTTGCATATTGTGCATTCTTCTTTTTTATTTGTTGCTGGATTTTTGCATGAAGATCTTTCACCACCTGTGCTTTTTGATTACCATCAAGACTAACCCTTTCATCAACAAGCAAAGGAATCAAATCTAATGGTGTCAAAGGGTTAAAACCATAAACAATCTCAAATAGTGAATAATCAGTAGCAGAATGCACACTATGATTATATGCAAATTCAATGAATGACAAACAATCTTCCTAATTTTAAGATTCTTTTGAATGATAACCCTTAAAAATTGAATCAAAGTCCGGTTAACAACTTCAGTTTGGCCATCTGTTTGTGGATGACAAGTAGTAGAATATAAAAATTTAGTTCCTGACTTACCCCACAAAACCTTCCAAAAGTAACTCAAAAATTGAACATCTCGATCGGATACAATGCTCCTAGGAAGACCATGTAGCCGAATGACCTCTCTAAAGAATAGGTCAGTTATATTTATTGCATCATCTGTTTTATGGCAATCAATGAAGTGTGCCATCTTAGAAAATCTATCCACAACAAAAAATATAGAATCTCTCCCTTTCCTAGACCTAGGTAGACCCAAAATGAAATCCATAAAAATATCAATCCAAGGTTCCTTAGGAATAGGCAAAGGTGTGTATAGTCCATAAGGCATTACCCTAGACGTAGCTTGTCTATATGTTATGCACCTATCACACATTATTTGCACATCTCTTTTCATATTAGGCTAATAAAAGTGCTCATGCAGAACCTCCAAAGTTTTAGTAATTCTAAAATGCCCCATTAAACCTCTCTCATGTGCTTCCCTCACAAGCAATTCACGTAAAGAACAATTAGGCACACATAACTTATTTTCCTTAAACAAAAATCCATCATGCCTAAAATATTTATCCTTGGCCGAAACCTTGCATGTGTCATATATAGCACCGAAATCATGATCATCAAGATACAATTCCTTAATATACTCAAATCCTAGCAATTTAGTATTAAGAGTATTAAGAAGAACATACCTTTGCGACAAGGCATCGACGACCATATTTTCCTGACCTTGCTTGTATTTAATCACATATGGAAAAGTTTCAATAAACTTAACCCATTTAGCATGTCTCCTGCTTAACTTACCTTGACCCTTCAAATGTTTCAATGATTGGTGATCAGTATGTATGACAAACTCTTGGGGCCATATATAATGTTGCCAAGTCTCCAAAGCCCGTACTACTACATACAACTCTTTATTATAAGTGGGATAGTTAAGAGTTGCACCATTGAGTTTCTCACTAAAATAAGCGATGGGTTGTTTTTCTTGCATTAAAACAGCTCCAATACCTATTCCTGAAGCATCACATTCA
>Ga0307507_10010844_pt1 | contig 11647 bp, 10 predicted proteins | sample 7_EM_MG_FD_207223 | JGI IMG/M metagenome (GOLD analysis project Ga0307507, IMG submission 207223) | Populus trichocarpa ectomycorrhiza microbial communities from riparian zone in the Pacific Northwest, United States - 7_EM | ecosystem: Host-associated > Plants > Roots > Unclassified | place...
TGCCCGCCCGCAAGGTGCTCGAACTGCACGGCACCGCCCGGGAGTTCGTCTGTACCGAGTGCCGTGCGCGGGGGCCGATGGCGGACGCGATCGCCCGGGTCGAGGCCGGGGAGGACGACCCCGTGTGCCTGGAGTGCGGCGGGATCCTGAAGTCCGCGACCGTGTTCTTCGGCGAGCGGCTCGACCCCGTCGTCCTCGGCGAGGCCGTCGCCATCACCAAGGCGTGCCAGGTGTTCATCGCCGTCGGAAGCAGTCTCCAGGTCCAGCCCGCCGCCGGGCTCGCCGGTGTCGCCGCCGATCACGGGGCCCGGCTGGTCATCGTCAACGCCGAGGCGACTCCGTACGACGACCGTGCGGACGACGTCGTACGGGAGCCGATCGGCACCGCGCTCCCGCACCTGCTGCACGCCCTGCAGGGCTCCTAGAAGAGCGCCGTCCCGCTCTCGAAGTCCAGCAGCCGCTGCTTGCGGTCGAGGCCGCCGCCGTAGCCCGTGAGGCTGCCGTTCGCGCCGACGACTCGGTGGCAGGGGACGATGATCCCGATCGGGTTCTTGCCGTTGGCGAGGCCCACCGCGCGGGAGGCGCCGGGCTTGCCGAGAGCGTCGGCGAGGTCGCCGTAGGAGCGGGTCTCGCCGTAGGGGATGCGGCGGAGCTGGTCCCAGACCGTTTGCTGGAACGGGGTGCCGTGCAGGCGTAGTCGGAGGGTGAACTCCTTCAACTCGCCTGCGAAATAGGCCTGTAGTTGGGCGGTCGTTTCGGTGAAGGGGGTGTCGTCGGGGGTGCCGAAGTTCTCCTCCGGGGGGCGGTGGCGCTGGTCGACCATGTAGAGGCCGCAGAGGGTGCCGTCGTCGGCAACGAGGGTCAGGGGGCCGTAGGGGCTGTCGATCACCGTGTGGTGCTTCATGTCTTCCGTGATCCCTTACGTGGTGCGTAATCCCTTATACGGGCAGGAAGTTGATCGGGTGGCTGTCCGTCGCCCACAGGTACTGGACCGCGTACGCCCGCCAGGGTCGCCAGGCCGCCGCGCGGGCGGTGAGGGCGGCCGGGGTCGACGGGAGGCCCAACTCCTGGGCGGCGCGCCGGATTCCGAGGTCGGTGGGGAGGAAGGCGTCGGGGTCGCCGAGGGCGCGCATGGCGATGACGTCGACCGTCCAGGGACCGAAGCCGGGGAGGGAGAGGAGCCGGGTCCGGGTCTCCGCCCAGTCGCTCTCCACGCCCAAGTGGAGGGTCCGGTCGGCCAGTTGGGTGACGAGGGTGGTGAAGGTGGTGCGGCGGGTGAGGGGCATCGCCAGTGACTCGGGGGCCACGGCCGCGAGCGCGTCGAAGGACGGGAAGAGGTGGGTCAGGCCGCCCTCGGGGTCGTCGACCGGTTCGCCGTGCGCGATGACCAGGCGGGCCGCGTGGGTGCGGGCCGCCGCCGTGGAGACCTGCTGTCCCAGGACGGCCCGTACGGCGAACTCCGCCTCGTCGACCGTGCGCGGGACGCGTCGGCCCGGCGCCTTGTCCACCAGTGGCGCCAGCACCGGATCCGTACGCAACTGGTCGTCCACCGCGACCGGATCGGCGTCCAGGTCGAGCATGCGGCGGCAGCGGCTGATGGCCACCGGCAGGTCGCGCAGGTCACTGAGGGTGAGGCGGCAGGCGATGTGGTCGGACTTGGGGGTGAGGGCCACGATGCCGTGGCCGTAGGGAAGGCGGAGGGTTCGGCGGTACGCGCCGTCTCGCCACTCCTCCACGCCCGGTACCGCGGTCGCCGCCAGGTGGCCGAAGAGGTTGTCGGGGTTGAGGGGGGCGCGGAACGGCAGGCGGAGCGTGAGCGTGCCGGGGGTCAACACGGTCGTCTTCGGGCGCCTGTTGCGCAACTCGCTCGGAGACAGGGCGAAGACCTCGCGCACGGTGTCGTTGAAGGTGCGGATCGAGGAGAAGCCGGCGGCGAAGGCGATCTCCGCCATCGGGAGCGCGGTCGTCTCGATCAACAGCCTTGCCGTCTGGGCGCGTTGGGCGCGGGCCAACGCGAGGGGGCCGGCGCCGAGTTCGGCGAGGAGCTGGCGTTCGATCTGCCGGGTGCTGTAGCCGAGGCGGGCGGCGAGGCCGGGGACGCCCTCGCGGTCCACGGTTCCGTCGGCGATCAGGCGCATCGCGCGGGCCACCAGGTCGGCCCGCTGGTTCCACTCCGGGGAGCCGGGGCTGGTGTCCGGGCGGCAGCGCTTGCAGGCCCGGAAACCCGCCTGCTGGCAGGCCGCCGCGCTCGGGTAGAACGTCATGTTCTCGGGCTTGGGCGGTACGACCGGACAGCTGGGCCGGCAGTAGATGCGGGTGGTCAGGACGGCCGTGAAGAACCAGCCGTCGAAGCGCGCGTCCTTGGACTGGACCGCGCGCACACAACGCTCCGTGTCGGTGTGCATCCCGTTCTGCATACGTCCAGCATCCGGTACCGGGCGGGCCGGGGCTGGCGGGAATCCGACGTCAACCTTGTGTGGCCTGGTCCCCGCCCAGGTCACCTGGCTGCCACAGGAGGGGTAAGGACCGCCGGTGGTCATCCGGTTTGTGGTGTGGCACCCGGCTTTGTAGCGTCGACCTCCGTGACCTCTCCCTCACCCGCACCCACCGCCGATTCCCTCCCGGCCCGCCTCGACGCCGCCCGGAGCGACTACGAAGCCCTCCTCACGAAGAAGCTGTCGCTCGACCTGACCCGCGGCAAGCCCTCCGCCCGCCAGCTCGACCTGGCCGCCGAACTGCTCTCACTGCCAGGCGACCGCTACACCTCCGCCGACGGCACGGACTGCCGCAACTACGGTGGCGCGGAAGGTCTGTTGGAGCTCCGGCAGATCTTCGCCGGGTTCCTCCAGGTCCCGGCCGGGCAGCTCCTCGCCGTGGGCAACTCCAGCCTGGAGCTGATGCACGACTGCCTGGTGCACGCCCTGCTCGGCACGCTTCCCGGCGCGGCGCGCCGCTGGGCGGACGAGGAGCGGGTCGCGTTCCTGTGCCCCGTCCCCGGATACGACCGGCACTTCGCGCTGTGCGAGCGGTTCGGCATCGAGATGATCCCCGTGCCGATGACCGCCGAGGGTCCCGACATGGCGGTGGTGGAGCGCCTGGTCGCCGAGGATCCGGCGGTCAAGGGCATCTGGTGCGTGCCCAAGTACAGCAACCCGGACGGGACTTGCTACAGCGACGAGACCGTACGACGACTCGCCGCCATGCCGACCGCGGCGCCCGACTTCCGGATCTTCTGGGACAACGCCTACGCCGTGCACCACCTCACCGACGAGGAGGTGGAGATCGCCGACCTGCTCGCGGCCTGTACCGACAGCGGGCACCCGGACCGGGTCTTCGTCTTCGGGTCCACCTCGAAGATCACGCTGGGCGGTGCGGGCGTGGCGTTCTTCGGCTCGTCCCCGGCCAACGTGGCCTGGCTGCGCGGCTACAGCGCCAAGCGCTCCATCGGCCCCGACAAGATCAACCAGCTGCGGCACGCGATGTTCCTGCGCGACGCCGACGGAGTGCGCGCCCACATGCGCAAGCACCGTGAGCTGCTGCGGCCCAAGTTCGACACCGTGCTGCGCATCCTCACCGAGCGGCTCGGCGACACCGGCCTCGCCACCTGGTCGACACCCAAGGGCGGCTACTTCATCACCCTCGACGTCCTCGACGGCTGCGCACACGAGGTGGTGCGCCGCGCGGCGGACGCCGGTCTCGCCCTGACGCCGGCGGGCGCCACCCATCCGTACGGCGACGACCCCAGGGACCGTACGATCCGGATCGCCCCCTCCTTCCCCGGCCTCTCGGAGATCGAGGAGATCATCGAGGGGGTGGCCACCTGCGTACGGCTGGTGGGCTACGAAAGGCTTGTGGCTGAGGCGAGTTGACCCGCCGGAGGATTTTCCGGCCTGGCCCGGCCGGTCGGGTCGGGCCGGCTTGGACCGGTCCAGGTCCGCAGCCGTCCTACGGCCGGGGCAGGACGGCCAAAGCGGTTTCGGCGATCGCTCGCAACGAGTCGGGGCTGCCTCCGCCTTTGCCCAGCGCCTCGATCCCGCGCAGCACGGCGAGCAGGAGTCCGGCCAGTCGAGCGGGGTCCTCGTCCTGCCCGATGTCACCCGCCCGCTGCGCTCCGGCGACGCAGGAGGTGAGCAGTTCCCCGATGGCGGCGAACGTCCGGCGGGCAGTCGCCGCGACGGCCGGGTCCTGCCCTGAGAGCTCGGCGGTGCCCTTGGCGAGCAGGCAGCCGCGCCGAGAGGCGTCCGAGGCGGTGGCGTCCGCCACTGCCAGCACATGCGCGCGCAGCCGTTCGAGGGCGCCGGCATCCGGGCCGTCGAGCGCCCGTCGTACGGCGTCGACCAGTTCGGCACAGTGGTCGTCGAAGGTGCGCAGGAACAGTTGGCGCTTGTCGCCGAACGCACCGTAGAGGCTGCCTTTGCCCAGACCGGTGGCCGCTGCGATGTCGTCCACTCTCGCGGCTGCGTAGCCGATCGACCAGAACTGGTCCCTGGCGGCGCGCAGCACCTCGTCTTCGTCGAAGCTTCGGGGTCTTGCCATGGCTCCACGATATCCATTCTTGACCGCCTCGTCCAGAATCGACTACGTTCTGGACGAAGCGGTCAAGAACAACCGGCCGCCCGTCACGTCGTGCCACGGCCACCAGCAGCGTGCACGGCACAGTGCTCTCGAAAGGACGGGTGCCATGCGCCCCATGGACGGAAAGACAGCCCTGGTCACCGGCGCCTCCAGCGGCATCGGACGAGCGATCGCGAAGCGCTTCGCCGACGACGGCGCCCGCGTCTACCTGACCGGCCGGCGCAAGGACGAACTCGAAGCTGCGGCCGAGGAGATCGGCCCCGACGCGGTCGCCGTACCGTGCGACGTCTCGCGGGCGGCCGACCTCGACCGGGTCATGGACGTCGTCCGCGGCGACGGACGGCGGCTCGACGCCGTCGTGGCCAACGCCGGCCTGGGTGACGGGGCTCTGCTCACGGACGTCACGGAGGAGCAGTTCGACCACGTCTTCGGCGTGAACACCAAGGGCAGCCTGCTGACCGTGCAGAAGTCGCTGCCCCTGCTCGCCCGGCCCGCGTCGGTGATCCTTCTCGGGTCCACCACCATCCACCAGGGCGTCGACCGAATGGGCGTCTACGCCGCGTCCAAGGCGGCCGTACGCAGCCTGGGCCGGACCTGGGCCGCGGAACTCGCCCCGCGCGGTGTGCGCGTCAACGTCATCACGCCCGGCCCCATCGCCACACCCGCACTCGACGGCCTGGCAGACAAGTTCGGCCAGAGCACCGAGGACCTCCACAGCGCGCTGGCCTCGCAGCTGCCGCTGCAGCGCATGGGCCGCCCCGAGGAGGTCGCAGCGCTGGCCGCTTTCCTTGCCGGGTCGGAGAGTTCGTTCATCACCGGTGCCGAGCACTTCGTCGACGGCGGGCAGATCCAGGTCTGACCGAACGTCCGATACCCACGCACACCGGCCTCCCTGCCTGTGTGCGGCACCTCACGCCCCGGTTACAAATCGCTCAACCCCTGGTTGCGAAGCGGTGAGCAGTACACGATGGGGACATGACCCTGGCCGAGCGAGCCATGCAGCGACTGGAAGGCTGGCGCGACCTCAGCGCGGTCCCGGCCAGTTGCGGTACGGGGCGGGCGCTGCGGTCCGCCCACAGTGAGATCGTGCATTTCCACTCCGACCACGATGTGGACCTGCATCTCACGGTCGGGGCCATCCTCCGGTTCCACCACGACCTCAGCGAGTCGACCGCGATCCGGATCATCCCGGGCTCCCGCTGGGTGACCGTCCACCTGGACTGCGAGACGGACGTCGACCTGCTGCTGAGCCTGGTCAGCGTCGCCCTCAAGGCACACGCGGGCGGGCCCCCGTCCGGGAGCCCGCCCATGACCGGCTGCAACTTCCACCGGGTGACGCTGGTGCCGCGCGACAGCGACTGAGACACCTGGGGCCAGAAGATCCAGGGCCGGTCCCTAGAACACCGCCGCCGTGTCGTCCTCGCCCTCCTCCAGCAGGTTCGCCGCCGCGCCCACGACGCGGGGGTCGGGGCTGCCGACGACCTCCTCGTCCTTGTCGGCGTAGTCGAAGCGGGCCAGCACGCTGCGCATGGCCTCGACCCGGGCCCGCTTCTTGTCGTTGCTCTTCACCACGGTCCAGGGCGCGTGCTCCGTGTCGGTCTCGCGGAACATGGCGACCTTGGCGGCCGTGTAGTCGTCCCAGCGGTCCAGCGAGGCCAGATCCATCGGGCTGAGCTTCCACTGCCGTACGGGATCCACCTGGCGGATCGTGAAACGGGTGCGCTGTTCACCCTGTGAGACGGAGAACCAGAACTTGATCAGGTCGATGCCGTCGTCCGCCAACATCCGCTCGAACAGCGGGGCCTGGCGCATGAAGCGGCGGTACTCGTCGTCCGAGCAGAAGCCCATCACGCGCTCCACGCCCGCCCGGTTGTACCAGGACCGGTCGAACAGCACGATCTCGCCCGCGGTCGGCAGGTGCTGGACGTAACGCTGGAAGTACCACTGACCGCTCTCGCGCTCACTCGGCTTCTCCAGCGCCACCACGCGGGCGCCGCGCGGGTTCAGGTGCTCGGTGAACCGTTTGATCGTGCCGCCCTTGCCGGCCGCGTCGCGTCCCTCGCAGACGATGACGAGCCGGCGCCCGGTCTCCTTGACCCAGCGTTGCAGCTTCAGCAGTTCTATCTGCTGGAGCCGCTTGTGCCAGTCGTACTCCTTGCGCTCCATGCGCTGTTCGTACGGGTAGTTCTCCCGCCAGGTGTCCACCGGACTGCCGTCGGGCCGGATCAGCACCGGGTCGTCCTGGTCGGTGTAGTCGACCTGCAGCCCGGTCAGCAGTTCAGTCATCCCGGCCTCCTCTCAAGGGGGTTCAGTGGCTCAGAGGTGATCGGTGGTGATCCGTCGCGTTCAGTGGAACTGCGGCACGATCAGATAGATGCCGTATGCCACGACAGCCGCACACGCGAGAAAGCACAACCCCGCCTGCGTCAGTCCGAGGGCGTGGGTGCCGCCGTCCACTTCGCGGGCGGCCTCGACCCGGGCGAGGCCCAGGATGCCCAGCGCGAAGACGACGACCACGCCGACGGTCACGCCGACACTCACCGCGAAGACCTCGCCGAGGGAGTTCCAGTCCACACTCATTGCTCAACTCCCCTGACTCAGGCGGCCGTACGGACGTCGGTGGACGCCTCGCTGCGGATGGTGACCTCGTGGGTCTCGTTCACGTTGTCCGCGTGGACGGGGTTGCGACGCGAGGCGATCACGATGAACAGGGCCACGGCGGCGGCGATCAGCGCGATCAGGGCCGTACCGAGGTTGCCGCCGTGCTTGACGACGGTCGCGGACAGGCCGCCGACCAGGGCCGCGGCCGGCAGGGTGACCAGCCAGGCGATGACCATGCGGCCGGCCGTGCCCCAGCGCACCTCGGCGAGGCGTCGGCCGAGGCCCGCGCCCAGGATGCCGCCGGAGCAGACCTGCGTGGTGGACAGCGCGAAGCCCAGGTGGGCGGAGGTGAGGATGACGGTCGTGGAGGCGGCCTCGGCCGCGAAGCCCTGCGGGGACTGGATGTCGGTGAGACCCTTGCCCATCGTGCGGATGATGCGCCAGCCGCCGATGTAGGTGCCCAGGCCGATCGCGAGTCCCGCCGCGGTGATGACCCATACCGGCGGACCGGCGTCGTGGCCGAGCGCGCCCACCGAGATCAGGGTCAGGGTGATGACGCCCATCGTCTTCTGGGCGTCGTTCGTGCCGTGCGCGAGGGAGACCAGCGAGGCCGAGGCGATCTGGCCGAGCCGGAAGCCCTTGGTGACCGAGTCCTTGCGGGCCCGGGCGGTGATCTTGTAGGCGAGGTAGGTGGCGAGGAGAGCGGCGATTCCGGCCACGAGCGGGGAGGCGACCGCGGGGATCAGGATCTTCTCGACAACCTTGTCGAAGTGGACGCCGTTGGAGCCCGCGCCGACCCAGACGGCGCCGATCAGGCCGCCGAACAGGGCGTGCGAGGAACTGGACGGCAGGCCCAGCAGCCAGGTCAGCAGGTTCCAGAGGATCGCCCCGACGAGCCCCGCGAAGATCATCCCTGGGCTGACCAGGGTGTCGTCGACGATGCCGCCGGAGATCGTCTTGGCGACTTCCGTGGACAGGAAGGCGCCGACGAGGTTGAGAGCTCCACTGATCAGAACCGCCGTTTTGGGCTTCAGCGCGCCGGTGGCGATGGACGTCGCCATCGCGTTGGCGGTGTCGTGGAATCCGTTGGTGAAGTCGAAGGCCAAGGCCGTGACGATGACGACCGCCACGAGGAACGTGATGTGGTCCATCGTTCGATGGAAGCAATCGAAGGCGTACATTCGGCCAACCGGAGGCCAAATCGAGGCATGGCCCGTGCAACGCCGACGTGTGCACACCCCTGCCCGCCCCTCGCGCTCCCCTCTCTCCACCGCACGCACACACTTCCTCCTCCTTATGGCATGGCCCGGTCAAATCTGCGAAGCTTCCCCCGCGATCACGCAAGCGCTACGCGCGTTCCCACGGCCGCCCACCGGAACACCCAGTCCGGCCCGGCGGCCACCGAGCAGGCCGGAATCCCGGCCGCCGTAAAAGGAGTTCCGTGTGAGATCGACCCCCCACAAGGCCCTCGCCGCCGGCGTCTTCGCCGTCGCCGCGGTGGCCGCGCTTTCGCTACCCGTCAACCCTGCCGCCGCCGCGCCCGCGGCAGCCCCGCTCGCCGCCGCCTGCACCCCGGCGCAGGTGGTCACGGGCGGCGACTTCGAGAGCGGCACCTCGTCCTGGACCCAGTCCTCCACGACCGTCATCACCAGCCGCACCGGCCAGACCGCCCACGCCGGCTCCAACTTCGCCTGGCTGGACGGCACCGGCGGCACGCACACCGACAGCCTGAGCCAGAGCGTCACGATCCCGTCCGGGTGCAGCAGCGCCACGCTCACCTTCTGGCTGCACATCGACACCGCCGAGACGACGTCGTCCACCGCGTACGACAAGCTCACGGCGAAGATCGGCAGCACCACCCTGGCGACGTACTCGAACCTGAACAAGGCCACCGGCTACGTCCAGAAGTCGTTCGACGTGTCGTCGTTCGCGGGTCAGACCGTGAGCCTCGCCTTCAGCGGCACCGAGGACTCCAGCCTCCAGACGAGCTTCGTCCTGGACGACATCGCCCTCAACACCTCGGGCGACACGGCTCCGCCGGCCGACTCGACGCGCACGCCGGCCGCCCCGGCGTACACCGTGAGTCTGAGCAGCAACACCGCCGGCACCGTCTGGACCGGCCACGAGAGCACGACCTTCACCAACGCGTCGGCCACCCCGCTCACCGAGGTGTACCTGCGGCTGTGGGACAACTACCACGGCACCTGCTCCGCGATGCCGATCGCGGTCAGCAACGTCACCGGCGGTACGGCGGGCGCGCTCTCGGTCGGCTGCACGGCCCTCCAGATAGCGCTCCCGACTTCCCTCGCGCAGGGTCAATCGACCACGATCGGCTTCGACTTGGGGATCACCGTCCCGAGCGGCGCCGACCGGTTCGGCTACGACGGCGCGTTCAGCATGATCGGGAACGCGCTGCCGGTCCTCGCGATCAAGGACAGCTCGGGCTGGCACCTGGACCCGTACACGAACAACGGCGAGTCCTTCTACTCCCTGGCCGCCGACTTCAAGGTGACCCTGGACCACCCGACCACTTTGCTGGTCCCGGCCACGGGCACCTCGGTCGACACCCCCGGCACCAGCGGCCGTACGGTGACGACGGCCACCGCGTCCAAAGTCCGTGACTTCGCGTGGGCGGCGGGCCCGTTCACCAAGATCTCGGGTACGTCGACGGCGGGCACCCCGATCAACATCTACTCGGTGACGGGCATCAGTTCGGCCAACGCCCAGTCGATGCTCACCACCGCCAAGTCCGCGGTCGACGCCCACGCGGGCCGCTTCGGCGCCTACCCGTACGGCGAGTTGGACGCCGTCATCGACAACAACTTCTGGTTCGGCGGCATGGAGTACCCCGGCTTCGTCCTCGACCTCGTCAGCACCACGGCCCTCACCCATGAGATCGGCCACCAGTGGTTCTACGGCATCGTCGGCGACGACGAGTACAACAGCCCCTGGCTGGACGAGGCGTTCACCGACTACGCCACCGACCTGGCCCAGGGCCTGACCGGCACCAACTGCTGGAACAACGTCTCCTGGGCCTCCTCGGCGGAGAACATCACCAACTCGATGGCCTACTGGGACGCCCACTCGTCCCGCTACTCCACCGTCGTCTACGGATACGGCAAGTGCGCCCTGCACGACCTGCGCCGCACCCTCGGCGACACGGTGATGGCCAAACTCCTTAAGGACTACGCCACTTCGCACTGGTACGGCGTCTCGACCACGGCCGAGTTCAAGGCGGCCGCACAGGCCGCGACGACCACGGACCTGACGTCGTTCTGGACGACACACCGCATCGTCGGCTGACGGATGGGGGGTGGCGGTGCGGTCGGTCGACCGCACCGCCACCCCCCTTTGTGCTCGGACAAGAGGCTCGCGGGCCGTGCCGTCCGCTCGATTACCCTTCCGCCATGACCAGCAACGGAAGCCGTCCACGCGATCACTCGGTGCAGTCCGTCGACCGGGCGGTGTCGATCCTTCAGGTGCTGGCCACGCAGGGCCCCAGCGGCGTGACCGAGATCGCCGAGGAGTTGGGTGTCCACAAGTCGACCGTGTTCCGGCTGCTGGCGACCCTGGAGTCACGGGGTCTGGTCGAGCAGGACACCGAGCGCGGGCGGTACCGCATCGGGTACACGATGGTCGAACTCGCGGCCGGGGCGAGCAAGGTGAACGACCTGTCCCTGCTGAGCCGTCCTGTCTGCCAGGAACTGGCCGCGGCCGTCGGTGACACCGTGAACGTGGCGATCCACGACGGGCACGACGTGATCAGCATCGACCAGGCGATCGGCGCGGCGGCGATCACGAGCATCGACTGGGTCGGCAGGCGCACCCCGATGCACGCCACCGGAGCCGGCAAGCTCTTCATGGCGCACATGTCCCCCGACCAGGTCGCGGAGATCCTCGCGCGCGGGGTGGAGAAGTACACCCCGCACACCCTCGTCGACCCGGCGCCCCTCGCGGCGGCACTGGAGACGATCCGCGAGCGGGGCTACGCCACCACCAGCGAGGAGCACGAGATCGGGCTGGCCGTCATCGCAGCCCCGATCCGCGCCCTGGACGGCAAGGTCATCGCGGCCGTGACGCTGTCGGGGCCGACCTTCCGTATCAACGAGGACACCGTTCCCGGTCTCGCGGAACAGGTGCTGGCCGCCGCCGCGCAGATCTCCTGGCGCCGGGGCCACGTGAAACGCGGATGAGCGCTGCGCGCACGGCGAGTTAACACGGCGGGCTCTTGACGGCTGGGGATTTCCAGCTCCACCATTTGTTTCGTATCGCGGAGCTGTTTCGCATAGCGAAACCATCCGCTCGGAGCTTTCCCGAGGAGCTGCTGTGCCCTCACTCGCCGCTGTGCCCTCGCCCGTCCTGGATCCGCTGCTCCAGCCCTTCCGGCTGAAGCACCTCACCCTGCGCAACCGTGTGGTCAGCACCTCCCACGAACCGGCGTTCGGCGAGGACGGCCTGCCCAAGGACCGCT
>Ga0307507_10010845_pt1 | contig 11646 bp, 11 predicted proteins | sample 7_EM_MG_FD_207223 | JGI IMG/M metagenome (GOLD analysis project Ga0307507, IMG submission 207223) | Populus trichocarpa ectomycorrhiza microbial communities from riparian zone in the Pacific Northwest, United States - 7_EM | ecosystem: Host-associated > Plants > Roots > Unclassified | place...
GAGATCTGGCGTATCGCTCTCATCCTCTCCAAAATCCGTCGTGCAGCCCGTGAGCTCCTCAAGCTCGACGACAAGGACCCCAAGCGTCTCTTCGAGGGTAACGCCCTCATCCGCCGTCTCGTGCGCATCGGTGTGCTGGACGAGTCCCGCATGCGTCTCGATTACGTGTTGGCCCTCAAGATCGAAGATTTCTTGGAGAGAAGGCTGCAGACTCAGGTTTTCAAGAGTGGTTTGGCCAAATCCATCCACCATGCTCGTGTGTTGATCAGGCAAAGACATATCCGGTGCGTTGAAATATACTCCCTAGGATTTTAAAGCCTTATAATCACTTCATATAGCGTCGGAAAGCAAATAGTCAACGTCCCTTCGTTCGTCGTCCGTCTCGACTCTCAAAAACACATTGACTTTGCTCTCACTTCGCCTTATGGTGGAGGCCGCTCCGGTCGCGTCAAGCGTAAGCGCGCTGCTGCTGCTGCCAAGAAGGAGGAGGGTGGTGACGATGAAGAGGAAGAGTAATTTAGTCGCCGTCAACTACGCTATCTATGCTTTGTATCGTATGCCTCAGCCCCATGCCATTATGCATACGAACCGCATTTACAGAATGAAAGTTATCATGCCAGCAGAGGTCAACATCTATATTTCGTGAATTCTTTGCTACCTATCCTGTAGGTACAATAATGTTTCGAAGATCCTTGCAGCCCCGGGCTTGTTTAACCAGTCTTAACCGAAGTGCAGACTGAGCTTGGTTCGTTCAGGGGAGCCCACGTTCTAGCTTACTTCGGGTCTAGCATCGCCGATCTTCATTCGCGCTGCAGCAGGCCCTGTTGAATCCTGAAGAACAAAAGCAATCAGCAACACGCCTTTCTTGAAGATGAAAGACTTACGAAGTGCGAGATGAGGAATGGCTGCCTTGCAAAGGATCTTCCCAATGGTGAACTTGATATGAATCAGCTCAAAAGCAAGCACATGCCATGTCGGCTCATCTCACTGGATTGTTTTCATATGTTCGCCGCCCCCGCCTGCCCCCGCGTCTCGCTGAATCTGAAGGAAGACGCCATCATTCACTGTACTGCTCCAGGAGGGCTCAAACGCAACTACATACCTTATTCATGACCGGCAGCTGACTTCCGTTGTCGAATCAAATACTCGTTCCGGCGTCAAACTCTCGATGCTCTTGAGCTTGAAAGTTGATCTTTCCCAAAGCAAGATCTGCAACCCGTTTCTGGTGATCTCAGCCCCCTCCCCGTGTAATAAAGGGCTTACCCAAAGACAACCACTCTCTTTCCAGGTTGGATAGATGTCTTATTGAACTTGCTCGAAGGCAGACTCTTCCTGGGGTCAATCCTGCCAATATCTGCGAGTGAATTTGTTCCCTGGGACCTGCCGCACGAATCCAACTTATCAAAACGTATCGAGAGACCACTTGTAATGTTTTTTGCGGGGTACAACGGTCCTGACTATGAATGGATGCTCCTCATCGCTTGAAGTTACGGAGACATTTGACACGGTTGTAGTGAGATCCCGCTAGATGATGGTGGTTTTTGATATGACAACTACACATTATGATTTACTTGCTCGAGCATTTCAGTCCAATGCGCCGACCAACTAGTGAGCTGTCTATCCTGTTCAACAAGGGCTCTGTAGTTTCAACTGTGACAACTTTTCCTTACCTTAACGGCTGGGGGTTAGACAATCAACGTTGATGGGAACCAGCGGAAGCATAGGGTAGGAAAACTACAGGCACAAGGGAGATGAAACGGTCCTGAAGTATTCAAAACTCGTCGTTTGAGATTTAGGATGCTAGCCAGAGATCCGCGACTCCATGGGAGAAATCGGGAGCTTTTAGTCTTGCACATTCCATCGTCCTACGGTGGATCAAATGTCGAGCTTTTGAGGAAAATGCGAGTTCATATCGTTGCCCTAAACGAACAATTTCCATGTCGACAGGGGCTGGGGCTGTAGCTCCTAACTTTGCGGACAAGCAAGAAGGTCTTCAAGAAACGGTGAACCAAATTAATATTGAGACTGTGGTGGGGAAGATACCTTTGGGAGAGGAAAAGACGCGGGGACGACATGAAAGGTTGGGCAAAGTTCGGGCTCATTACCCCCAATTGCTCCACTATTCCGCCACAATTATCCCCATCAACTGGGTGCGCTACTTTGTTGCTGAAGCCAACACACTTCACAGGAATGTTGATCATCAGCTCTGTTGTCGATTGACCTTACCGCCAGCAAGTTTTTGGCAAGTCTCGTGAGAGCGTAATACGGTTAAAGCGCCCAAGCAACATTCTCACGTCGCCCAGGAGTGGGCGCCCCGTTCTTGTTCTTATCACTCCTCGATAATCTCACCTTCAACATTGCTTCAACATCCAGGCCTTTTGAACCTTGAATTCAGATGGACCATAGGGAACGTAATAGACGTCGTCCATCGACAACCAATATGAACGCCATCCCCGTCACGAGCGCAGCGTACGTTGGTTCTAAAAATCTGACATTGTCAAGTCGCTCCATTGATGCGAATCCAATGACCAGGGCATCCATGTTCACGGGCTCCTCAACTCCAAATGTGACCGGTGGGACACTCAACAACTCGCAAGGGAATCAAACTATGAATACATTTAACTGTCGTACGCTGTGTATGTGCGCTTCTACCACAAAGGCTTGCTGTTAATTGTTGGAAATTTGCTCAGATGTTGGGGGATCTATCTCGGACACAATGCGCTCTAGTTTGGCAGCAAGCGTTGATGCTCTAGTGGTTCAGGCCGATGAAGAATCCTTAGGTCTGAATAAACTAGAAATGGACTCCGAGGAACATTCTATGAGTCCGCACTTGACAGCTAATACAAGGTCCACCTCCGGAATGGAAAGTGTAGAGTATGTTGATTTTAACTATGCCTATTATTGATCTGAATCTGTTAACCAGGGGATCTGCCTTCTTGGGCACCTCATCTCCAAGTGTCCTTGTCAGAGGGGATAGCCACTTGCAGAGAGACCCAAACAGGACTAATAGTGCGTGTGCTTCAGATCCTAAAAAAATCTTTTTGGAAGCTCACTCTGATGTAGGGGGACCTGACTCTGACACTTTGCCTGATACCTTGGAGGCAGACCCTGAGCAGTCTCCACCTACAGAGCTGCAGAGGCCTACTGAAAAAGTGGCTGATACTGGCTGTGTCATCTACAATCATTACATGCTTTTAGAGGGACATGGCCTGCCTCTCTACATTCCCCAGCCCAGCACAAGTCATTGTGGTTCTTATGCACGCCAAGGTGTTTGCATTGGTGATGTTGGGGTAGTCACTTCACTGGGTGACTTTGACCGCTTCTTCAATATCTGTCTGCCTGCTGGACATGCCATGAACCCAGATGTGCTTCCTGATGGTTTCTATCACCTTGATCTAAAACCAGCAGATGTCCAAGTCAATCCAATTTATGCACATTCTTCAAACAGTTACATAGCCAGTCCTTCTGTATGGAGGACCGGGTTTGTCTCAAATCCCTGCTACATCTCAAAGATACTTACAAGATGCTATTAGGACAACATTCCTATGTTCTGAACCAGAAGGTGCTATTCTAACCATGCCTCAAGGAGCTTATCATGAAGACTTGAGAAGAAATATTGGCATATTCAGAGACTATGCAGTCACTAATCTTGCCAGCTGGTATGACTATGCCAACATAGTTCATGGTCTAGAACTTCACAATAGTGAAATTCGCTTGGTCATTGGATGTGACAAGACAACCTCTTGGGGCATTGCAACTTACTCACACAGCCAGTCCACACATGTTGAAAATGAAGTGACCAGGTTAAGTTTCAATGTTAAAAGTGAAGGTCACTCTCTGTATCTGAAATATGTTTGGGATGCAGATGGCATGGCAAAAGATCTGAAGGTGGGTCCTGAGGATGTTGAGCTTCTAGACCCACCAGAAGTCCATGCCAGAGTGCCTCTGCAAAACCAATGCACATTTATTCGTTCACTTAATCTTGCCCTTGGAGACAAAGAGTGGAGACATCATCAACTGAAGGTGGCAACTTCAGCAAAAGTTCAGGCATCAGCACAGCCAACACATAAAAGTTCCTTCACTTCAGTTTCTGGTGCCACAAATTCACTTTCAAGATACCTCTCTGGTGATTATGATGGACAACATTTTCGAGGTCACAGTACTTCAGGGTTATCAGTGGCACCCACACAGGTCAGTGCTTTTGCTTACCCAAATTTCTTCTTCTGTTCATTTTCTCTGTCAAGATACCCCTAGTGTATCATCCTGCAACATCTATTATCTCCATGCTTCTGCAAAAGGTGACAATAGCACAATGTGCAAACTAAAACCTGTTTGATCAAACCTTTTGTAGTGTCCCAGGGCAAGGGTTGTAGTTCTCAATGATAGTGACTGGTGTTCTGTGATTCAAAGCTCAGTGGGTTACTAATATCAATGAGTGATCTGAAAATGTAAAGTGTATTTCCTAGGATAAAAGCTGGGCAATTACTTCTCAAGACCTTCCAAATCGAATCCAAGAAGCATTTGCCATAATTGAAGAAGAGAATGGTAAAGTTTATAACTAAAGCATGATGTATTAGAAAGTTTAATGATTATTTCTAGGCACTGTTTATTTACAAGAGAAAGCAAACCTATTTCAAAAGCATAATACATCTGATATTTCTGTGGGATTGAAAAATGATAATAACCTATCTTCTCCTTCAAGCAAGGCAGGTTCCAAGATAGTTATCCATGACTCCAGAGCCTAATCTGTCCTTTTAATTAGGATGGCTTATCTGATAATGATGATGATAACCAACATCACCAATCTGGCATCCTAGATTTCCAGCTAGCTGAAAAAGCACTTTGGGAAGCATCATTGGGGGGTCATGAGGCAGTTATAAGGCTGATGATAGAGAAGGGGGAAGATGTTAATGCACAGGAAGGAAAAGCTCTTCAAGCAGCATCCTCTGGAGGTCATGAGGCAGTTGTGAAGCTGCTGATAGAGAATGGGGCAGATGTGAATATACAGGGAGGACTGTATGGAAATGCTCTTTGTGCAGCATCATCTGTAGGTCATGAGGCAGTTGTGAAGCTGCTGATGGAGAAAGGGGCAGATGTGAATGCACAGGGAGGATGGTATGGAAATGCTCTTCAAGCAGCATCATATAGAGGTCATGAGGCAGTTGTAAAGCTGCTGATGGAGAAAGGGGCAGATTTAAATGCACAGGAAGGACAGTATGGAAATGCTCTTCAAGCAGCAGCATATGGAGGTCATGAGGCAGTTGTGAAGCTGCTGATGGAGAAAGGGGCAGATTTAAATGCACAGGGAGGACAGTATGGAAGTGCTCTTCAAGCAGCAGCATCTGGAGATCATGAGGCAGTTGTAAAGCTGCTGATGGAGAAAGGGGCAGATTTAAATGCACAGGGAGGACAGTATGGAAATGCTCTTCAAGCAGCAGCATATGGAGGTAATGAGGCAGTTGTAAAGCTGCTGATGGAGAAAGGGGCAGATCTGGGTGCACGGGGGGGACAGTATGGAAATGCTCTTCAAGCAGCAGCATATGGAAATCATGAGGCAGTTGTGAAGCTGCTCATGGAGAAAGGGGCAGATTTAAATGCACAGGGAGGACAGTATGGAAATGCTCTTCAAGCAGTGGCATCTCAAGGTCATGAGGCAGTTGTGAAGTTGTTGATGGAGAAAGGGGCAGATGTGAATATACAGGGAGGACAGTATGGAAATGTTCTTCAAGCAGCAGCATATGGAGGTAATGAGGCAGTTGTAGAGCTGCTGATGAAGAAAGGGGCAGATGTGAATGCACAGGGAGGACGGTATGGAAATGCTCTTCAAGCAGCAGCATATAGAGGTAATGAGGCAGTTGTAAAGCTGCTGATGAAGAAAGGGGCAGATTTAAATGCACAGGGAGGACATTTTGGAAATGCTCTTCAAGCAGCAGCATATGGAGGTAATGAGGCAGTTGTAGAGCTGCTGATGAAGAAAGGGGCAGATTTAAATGCACAGGGAGGACAGTATGGAAATGCTCTTCAAGCAGCAGCATATGGAGGTAATGAGGCAGTTGTAGAGCTGCTGATGAAGAAAGGGGCAGATTTAAATGCACAGGGAGGACAGTATGGAAATGTTCTTCAAGCAGCATCATCTGGAGGTCATGAGGCAGTTGTAAAGCTGCTGATGAAGAAAGGGGCAGATCTGAATGCACAAGGAGGACAGTATGGAAATGCTCTTCAAGCAGCAGCATCTGGAAATCATGAGGCAGTTGTGAAGCTGCTGATGGAGAAAGGGGCAGATTTGAATGCACAGGGAGGAGTGTATGGAAATGCTCTTCAAGCAGCATCATTTGGAGGTCATGACGCAGTGGTGAAGCTCCTGGTGGAGAAAGGGGCAGATGTGAATGCACAGGGAGGATGGTATGGAAATGCTCTTCAAGCAGCAGCATATGAAAATCATGAGGCAGTTGTGAAGCTGCTGGTGGAGAAAGGGGCAGATGTGAATGCACAGGGAGGATGGCATGGAAATGCTCTTCAAGCAGCAGCATATGGAAATCATGAGGCAGTTGTGAAGCTGTTGATGGAGGAAGGGGCAGATTTAAATGCAGAGGGAGGAGTGTATGGAAATGCTCTTCAAGCAGCATCATTTGGAGGTCATAACACAGTTGTAAAGCTGCTGGTGGAGAAAGGGGCAGATGTGAATGCACAGGAAGGATGGCATGGAAATGCTCTTCAAGTAGCAGCATATGAAGGTCATGAGGCAGTTGTGAAGCTGCTGATGGAGAAAGGGGCAGATTTAAATGCACAGGGAGGACGGTATGGAAATGCTCTTCAAGCAGCAGCACATAGAGGTCATGAGGCAGTTGTAAAGCTGCTGATGGAGAAAGGGGCAGATTTAAATGCACAGGGAGGACTGTATGGAAATGCTCTTCAAGCAGCAGCATATAGAGGTCATGAGGCAGTTGTAAAGCTGCTGATGGAGAAAGGGGCAGATTTGAGTGCAAAGGGAGGATACTATGGAAATGCTCTTCAAGCAGCAGCATGTAGAGGTCATGAGGCAGTTGTGAAACTCCTGATGGAGAATGATGGGCAGGTGTGAATGCACAGGGTGGCTCAGGAAAATCAGGGATTAGAAATTGTAAGAAATTACACAGAAATTTCCTCAAATTACTAATTTCCAATTTTTTAGGAGGTTCCTGGAAAATGAGCAAATAATGTCTCTCAACTACTAGTGACTTCTGACAATTATACATCTATTCTTTCTTAATTTTTTCCATCTTTCCATTGATACTTCACAGATTTCCAACATGAAATGATACTATTGGTTGTTAGGAGATATGACAAAAAAGAGTATAACAAATAAGGGTCAAATGAGGGTATATTCTACTTGAAGAGATGGTACAAATAGGACATCAATGAGATCAAAGACATCACCAAGACCAGCTGTGCCAGTATCAGTAGGGAGCATTGAACTCAGACAATCAAAAGTTAATGTTGCAATTTTGAGCCTGTTGCCTGTTCATGACAGCTTGATGCAAAAAAAGCAGCTTCACATCAGGCTTCTAAGTCCAGATGGTAGCTGAGTGACCAGCAAATCACTAGAAAGAAAGCATGTACTTTCCCATCTTCCCCTCTCCATTTTCCTGGACAAGCATATGCATGTTTCTGGAAAAGGAAGTCAATGTGGGTCTTCCCCAAGTAGAATGCAATATGCTTTAGAGCCTCCTTAGCAATGGCAGAGTCACCTGACAACCTATATGGATTCAGTAGTATAACTGATGAATCAAAGTGAGACTGACCCCATCAAAATCTCATGAGTCAAGGTCATAACTTGATGTCTTTGTCCTTGGGAAATTATTGACAAGGGTATGACAGGCATTGAGGAGGAGGGTCTTCCCATAGCTAATACATTCAATGGCCTCTGGCCATGCATTGTGAAGGACCATCTGCCATCCAAAAGCAAGACTTGAACTTTCAGAGGCATGGTGGTGGATAGGGCAACAGTTGGTGGGGGACCATGAGGATAAGAAAGATGGAGAAGAGGGTGAGTGGTGATTTGCCAATGTGGCCAGTATCAGCAAAGGTGGGGAGCAGTACTTTATAGTGCCCCACCTATTTCTGCAGGAATCCAGTCATTCCTGTGGAATAGGACTGGAATCAAGCAGAATAAGGTTGAAAATCCATATGTAAATGCATATATACACTTATATACCTTCCTTTTGGCTGGGTAGGTTTATACTAATATACATGCCATGCATTAAGTTGTTCACAAACCTGGAATAAATATAGTGTTGAGGTGAGATTGAATCAAAATAAACTAATAAATACCTGTGTATTAAATGCTCACTTTAAATATGCTCTACCATTCTTACCATATGCCATAACTACAAGGTTTGGAGCAGATCCATCTCCAGGTGAAGGATTACAATATTTTTGGCATAGATAGTCTAATACTCTATGATTGATATAGTGGTAGACATCCACAATAAATCAAGTAGTTTTTTTTCAAATATCCCAACTTCCATTTGTTACTGCAGTTGCAAACACTTGACAGCCTTTATCAATACATACTTAATCAGGTCTTGATTCTTCTGTTGGATAAACTTTTCCTAGAAAGTTTAAAATATTTATTGGTGATTCTGATTTGGCAAACTTTGTCCATGCAATAACAACACCACAAGGTGCACAAATAGTTTCAACACAATAGAATCTAGCTGCACAGATGTAATTTGAAGGTGGTCTTGGTTCTGTATTTGGATCATCATGTTGTTGGGCATTTGGTCCTCTGCAATTAGGCTCCCAAGGATTATTCTCCCCAGGGCATTGTAACATTTGGTGGACTCCAGCTTGGTTGTGAGATTTACTGTTCTTTGCATGTTTATGCCACTCTGGTTGGTGCTGTTGACATGCAAGTGTCCTTTCTAGTCTTCTGTTATTACAATTATGAACCAAGCATTGAGAACCAAGAACTAAGTGATGTATATCACATAGTGATCCACCATGAGAGTTAGAGAGATCATCAGTGCAATTGTCATATGCACAGTGCTAAAAAATTATTGTGAACAAACAAACTCAGTAGAAAAAGTCTAAAATTATTTACCTGAGGACCCATGACTATACCATCAAGAACAACCATTCTTATATTTGGGATATCATCAGTATCCATCTCATCGTCTAAAGGGTGTTTGCAGGTCCAGTTCACTGGACCGAAAATATGACCAAAACTGAACTGAACCCAACTGCAAAAGACTGGACCACTGGTTGCAGTTGCACTGATTCTGAAAATTTTCAGTTGCCAGTTGCAAGGTTTGTTGAAAAATGGAAAGACTGAAAAAGGCCAGTCCAAACCGGTTGCAACCAGTCTTTTACCTATGTATGGAAAGTACACTGAGAACTACATAAATCAGCAACTTAACACTGCAGGAGGATGACATCATGCACCTTTCTTTGTATTTTAGGTCAAATTGATGCCAAGTCACAAGCTCTACTGGTCGAGCTCATGACTTGTTGAGCTTGTCACACCTTTGTCATGCACATATGCATTATTGGCTACTTACTGCAAACACCTGCCATGGATGACATCATCACTGATTGGCTTAGGGTTTTGTTTAGTATGTTGAGAAATTCTTTTCTTTTATCTTTGATCTCAATTGAATAAACAAACATTTGGGGGACGATCCACAATGTAATTACTTTTATAATACAATTTATTTACTGTAAAAATAGCAGTTGAGACTGGTCTTTAGGGGCAACCAAACTGAATAGGACCAGTCCTATTCGGTTTGGTTGTGGTCCTCCAAGTATGGGCAACAGTTTGGACCTGTTGCAGTCCATGGTTGCCCCTTTGGGGATAAAAAAACTGGACTTAACTGGACTTGAAAACACTAGACCTGAGGTGCATCAATTTCCATTTCTTCAGGAGCTGCTTCCAAGGCAGGAATCGCTCTCAATCATCGACTATCATTGTCTTCTCTCCTCTTCGTATAGCAGACTTCACAGCACTTTGGTGAAGTCCATGGTGCCCCCACCACTGTGAAACCGTGTCCGAAGACTTCTCGTGAGTGAAGTCGGTGAGAGAAGAAGTGGAAGGCTGACTACATGTCAGCGCTTACTCCAGTGTGAACGAGCAGATGACAGGGTGCTCAGCTGGCCTGGCATGTTGTGTGTAAGGTCGCGAGCCTGTAGGCTCATGAAGTGGGTGTCTTAGGTGACAGGCATAACGTGCAAATGATGATGATAAAAGATAGGAAACCCTAACATAGGGTTTCCGTGTTATGTACACAAAAGACAAACAACTATATACAATACGAGTACTGGTTGTGTGATGTCTGAACTTATCTTCACAAATACCAACAAGAAATTACTGCAAGAATCTTTGAATAAACTTTGAGTATCTCCCACTCCACCAGAGTTAGCTGGTACTTGCGTAAATCACTGTTCCACGAAAGGAACAGATCATTTGCCTTTTGATAACTAAGCTAAATTCCCCTTTAAGCTAAAAAGTACACCTACCTTCATCAGAACAAGTGCAAGTTCAATCATTAGAAATGTTGATGACCATCAAGTACAGACGTCTCTCAATAGCTGAAGCTTCTTCAGGTTCAATGTTCTGCAAACCTCAGCGAACACTTCACGACGCTGAGATGACGCCTGGATCTATAACGGTAATATTAACATGATAACATGATGGAGAAGTCATAAAAATACTTACCACCCTTACTATGTGCGTATCATGGCAATTGGATCTCGCTCACCTCCAGCAGTAGCAGGCACATAATCTGCAGCATCTTCAGCAGTGAAATCCATGTCGGTAATTGATTTGAGGACTGCTTGACAGGCGAGATTCATGATGTGAGGAAAACATCTTCACAAGATGATGTAAGCAATAAACAATAAGTCCAGAGAGATAAGATTCTCACTGAATTCGCAGCTCAATGTGGTTGAAAGGAATGTCACAAGCCAATAACTCTGGCTCAAGGGCTTCCATAAATGTGTCATTGTTGGATGCATTGTCCAAAGCTACCCATCCAATCTAATTCAATAATAAACCTTGGCTTATTGTGATACAGGCTAAACACAAAAACATACCTTGTAAGTGATCTCAATTCGATCAAGTACATGGAGGAATGCTGCAGCAAGATGGTCACTGGTGTGGCTTCCAGGAACATTGTAGAACCCAACAAGGTCAGAACGGAGCTTGAGGGTGTAGTCAATTCCAGTGGAGGTCTGAATTTTCGTCAACTCAATCCAATGTGCAGTGACACCCATAAACACCCTCAGGTTGTGATCAGACCAGAGGTCCATAGTAAATGAAATTTTTCTAATAGACACCTGAAACCCATTGAACAACAAAATACAATTATAGCTTTCAAATTGAAAAAAAAAACTTGCCTTCATCTCAGTCTTAAGCTCTTTGATATGATCTTTCCACACCTCTATAATATGGTTACGGATATGAGTATGTTTAGGAATGTCTTCATCTTGTAATTCTTCATGCAAAAGAAGGAAAATGGCCTGCAGCTTAGGTGACTCTATGACATTAAGTGACTAGATAGGATCTTATTAAGTTCTTGTTTGATTTGATGATAAAGTAACATACCTGATCATCCGCAATGATGAACTCAACCAGCACATCAATGAAGGCTTCATGGGAAAACTGTTGGC
>Ga0307507_10010846_pt1 | contig 11646 bp, 15 predicted proteins | sample 7_EM_MG_FD_207223 | JGI IMG/M metagenome (GOLD analysis project Ga0307507, IMG submission 207223) | Populus trichocarpa ectomycorrhiza microbial communities from riparian zone in the Pacific Northwest, United States - 7_EM | ecosystem: Host-associated > Plants > Roots > Unclassified | place...
AGCTGGCGACTAGAATCTATTTTTTGTGCTCTGCGCTAAGTGGTTAATGATTAGACGACACAATTGAACTGTAACTTGCAAAACCGACACGTTTCTGTTCCTCCAACGCCTTGGCCCTCCTTGATTCCTGAGAAATGAGTTTGTCTCTGATCGTCGTCGGCGGCAACTTGTAGCATGCCTTTCTGTTGGCGAACATGGTGGTAGGAACGGTGTTGGGGAACCCTAACCTCGGCATTGGGTTTCCGACAACTTTACATGTTTCTTTCCATCGTCCATCTTTCTCTCCAGAGTGGTTTCTCCCCCACTCAAAAAGATGTGGATTTATTCCAGGCTGTACGGCAGTGCCATCCTATCGAAAAACTCCCATTTCAAATTCGAGCAGACGACATTCACTTTACAACTTCCTTATGTAAGGACTGCAATGCCCACAAAGTCACTAATAAACTGGCTATCACCAACAATGGATTCTGACAGCAGCAAAACAAGTGACAGAAGCGCAGCTATAGATTGTGGGGCGGACTGCTCCTTAGACTGGCCAATGTTTCTGGTGAGCGAAACCTGAGCCATCAAGGGTGCGACCGATGTTGTTACTCAAAACCCCTCATACTGAAATTACCTGCGCTTCTAGGTCCTACCGTCAGGCCCCTGTGAAAGTCCGAATCGGAATAAAAATCACACCTTGAAGGCTGATCAACAGTATCTTTCTATTAGGAGTGGGCATATGGAAGCTGCGCGTATCGGGGTCAATGTGTTGGATATTGGCACTGTGTGGGGGTTGAACGTCGGACGTTGATGCATTGATGTGCGGCTTTCGATTCTCTTCTTTCATTTCATTTCAGCTCGTATTGGTTCTCTCTTCTTGAACTGAGGCTCCGGAGATTATCCCTCTGCTTTTCATCTCTGATACTGGCCATGTAGTCTTCGCCCTTTCAAATGGAATCTTGGGTGCAGTAGGAGGATCATTGCATTTCTTTGCAATGCTGAAGTGTAAGTCAATGTCCACTGAATCAAACACTTCTAGTGATCACTTTTGGTTAGTGAGACCGTTCCATGATCATGATAACGGAGCCTGGGCGGCCGTTTTTGTTATTATAGGGTCCCCTTTGATTCTCGTGACTCTCATGGTGCGGACGTTTTTGTTTTGGGCAATGTGTCTCTTTTTATATACTTGGCGATGACTTCTGTTGCCGATTGGGATATTAATAACCGATCGAGGGGAGAGACGAAGCTGTTTATTTTACTTGGATGAGTTGATCGAATTTGACTTCTTAAAAGAAGCAATCTAAACCCTGAGTACAGCGTTTTGCTTTGCACAATGATCATGTCATTCACGCCTCTAATTGGATCAAACTCTCTATTAATATGACAGTTTCTTTCATGTTCATCTGGCCCCTCACCTTCACAGGGGTACATAGTTTTGGGCGTATAATTATAAGGGCAGTTGTTAAAGAAAATTTAAACGAACTGATTCGTGTAGGCATGATCCAAGTTGCACGTTTCAGCTATCGATTTACTTCTCGTATCCACTGCCAGTTGATTACAGCATGTCTGGCCTACTACGTCTTGACCGGTCTGCTGTATGAACTTGAATGCTTATTTTTTACTTGCTCTAAAACCGACGAATCTGGGAAGTTGCCGATCCGCATTTGCAAATAAAAGAGTGGCGGGAGTGACAACGAGATCAAGCCATAGTCTGTATGTACTGAATGCAGAAGGACAAATTACCAAATTACGACCTTTGCATCATCAACCATATGCATGGCATTGGAGGCAAGAGCCGTCAGTTGTCACAATTATGAGCATCAGGCTGCTGAACTTTCTTAAGAGATAGATTTGCCTTTAATTCTAGATTCAGTATTCTGTTCCTCTGATGAGTTCGTCGTCGGCGACAATGGTGGCAGGAAGAGACAAGGGAACCCTAACCTCGGCATGGGTTCCCATCTCTTCCATGGACGTCGACCTTCCCTTCAAGCTCATCGCCGTCGCCGATCTCGCGGGCCACGAAGACAGGGCATGGCACGTCGCCTGGAATGCCAAAAAACCTCTGCTTGCGTCTTGTTCAGCCGATAAGACGGTGAGGTTGTATTCCTACACGAACAATGAGTTTCAACATATCACCACGATTCCAACCGGCCACGCGAAAACAGTCAGAGCCGTCGCATGGTCTCCGTCGGGAGAGAGCATTGCTACCGCATCGTTCGATGCTAATATCGGAGTTTGGGAACAAGAAACGGAAGATGGCGGAGAGGGTCAGTGGGAATGTGTGTGCACCTTGGAGGGTCACGAAACCGAATGCAAAAGCGTCGCATATTCGTACAATGGCAATTATCTTGCTAGCTGTAGTAGGGATAAGACAGTGTGGATATGGCAAGGTAACGAATTTATTGCCTCAAATTCAGTATCATCCTTATTGCCTAGTCCTTCCCGATGGCGAGTTTGAAACAATATCAGTCCTGATGGAACACACTCAAGATGTCAAATCGGTTGCATGGCATCCAAGTGAAGAGGTATGTCTGTCTCTACATAATTCGTCTTTTGCGATCTGAAGAACCCTTCAGCTCCTTGCGTCTGCTTCATACGATGACACTATCAAACTCTACATCGAAGACCCTTCGGACGACTGGTTTTGCTTTTCTACTCTCACTGGACACACATCTACTGTCTGGTCGCTGGCTTGGTCACCCGTGGGTAATTATCTTGCGTCTTCCAGCGACGATAAGACTGTCAGGATATGGCGGCGGGTGGCAGAGCACAAGTGGGAATCTATCCTTGTTCTTACCGGTCATGAAAGGAGTGTCTACAGCATCAGTTGGAGCAGAGGGGCCAGTGATAGAAAGGATAAAGAGTGGTTAGGGTGGCTAGCAACTGCGGGCGGTGATGGCAAGATATTAGTTTGGGAGCTCGAGGTTTGTTTTCCCACTTCGCATACTAAAATATTCTAAATTCTTTGTTTTAGGAACCAACATCCGCAGAATCAGAGGAAATATCTGCACAATCCCCTCCTCTGAAGCACAGGTTAATTGCGAGTCTTGAGTCGGCGCATGGTGTTCATGATGTTAACTCGGTGTCTTGGTGTCCTCGCAGAGGAAATGAAGATTTATTGGCTACTACCGGAGACGACGGTCATACCAGGATCTGGAAGGTCGTTAACACTTCATAGTAAAGGTGTCCAAGAATAAATAAATTTTTAAAATCTGACATCGGAATGTCGGCCGCATCTGATCTTATCGCCCGAAGAATGAGATTTTTAAGACAACAAGTTGTTAAATTCTGTATAATGAAATGCCAATCCTCGGTCTACCACCCTCGTCGAAACCCGTTTACCCGTCTCACTTTGACATAGAGAATGTCATTCGGCCTAATATTTTAGCTTTGCACCCATACAGATGTGCAAGAGACGACTATCAAGAGGGAATTTTGCTTGATGCAAACGAGAACTCTCTTGGACATTCCATCCTGCATGGAAGCGAAAACACTGGAAACGACGTTCTTTCAGAGGAACTCCGACCTACACTCCATCTCGACCTTCATCGATACCCCGATCCTTCGCATCCCTCGATTAAGGAGCGAATTGCTTCTTTGCGGGGATTATCATCGTCTACATTCTCTGGTTCAGACCATATTTTTCTCGGAGTAGGTTCCGACGAAGTGATTGATCTTCTCATTCGGGTGTGTGTGAAGCCTGGGGGCGAAGAGAAGATCCTGATAACCCCTCCAACTTATGGAATGTACACTGTGTGTGCACAGGTGAATGATGTCGGGGTCATAAAGGTTCCACTGGAGTTAACTGGACAGGCGGGAGAAGGTGGGGCAGAGGGAAGATTCAGTGTCAGGGTGAACGATGTGAGTATCAACCGACTTAATCACCTTTGTTGCTATCAATAACTGTGTGCATAGATGAAGAAGGCGATTGATTCGGACCCAAGAATCAAACTAGTCTTCTTATGTTCACCAGGTAATCCGACGGGGACAGTTATAAGTCTTGGCAGCGTTCGCGCAATATTGGATTATGAACCCTTCAAGGGGATCGTTGTCATTGACGAGGCCTACATCGATTTTGTCGATGAACAAGGCGAGAACAAAAGTGCGGTGAGCCTGGTTAAAGAGTACGCGAATATTTGCGTCATGCAAACGTTGAGTAAAAGCTTCGGGTTGGCTGCTATTCGGTAAATTCCAAATCTTATCCAGTGAACAAACTTGGAATCCCTTTTTCGTAGGCTTGGCATTGCCATCGCACAACCTCCACTCATTCAGATTCTGACAAACACAAAGGCACCTTATAATATTTCCGCACCTACGGCGCAACTCGCTCTATCAGCATTGTCTCCTCGTGCCATTGCGTCGATGAAAAAGAAGATCGGAGTACTCAAATCACAAAGGGAACGCCTTCTTTCAGCACTTGCTTCTCTTACCTTGAGCAGGTTGGGTGTGGGCAAGACCATTGGAGGGAACGACGCAAATTTTATATTGGTTCCTATTCTAGAGCGTCCCAGTGGGAATGGAGATGAAGATTTCAAAGAAAGGAAACCAGATAGCGCACGAGCACAGCGGGTGTACAAAACACTTGCTGAACATGAGGGCGTGGTGGTGAGATATAGAGGTGGTGAACTTGGATGTTCTGGGTGTTTGCGAATTACGGTTGGTACAGAAGAAGAGAACACGGTTGTGATAAGAAAGTTGGAAGAGTTGTTGAGTGTGATATGATGATCATTCTATACAAAAAATCTCCGTGAATCATTCATCAATCACATATCATCGAATTAATGCTGCATCTGTATTATATAGGATAATACTTACAAATCATACTTTATAACTTTGGGAAGAACACATGCAGACTCATTTCGGGGCCAAGGTCCCAATTGGTGCAGTAAACGGCCGTCTTGTGCTGAAAACAAAACCTTATCGATTATCACCCGAATTGGGTGGCTAAATAGGACGTTGACGGTGTGGGCAGGTAAAGAGGACGATTCATTGGATATTAAAATTCATATTACCATGTTCCCCGGGTAATCCGACACTAGTAGGTGGTGATATGGCGATGTGTTGGAATCGGATAGCTGGGATTTGTGCTGTAGTAGTTAGATTCGATATTAAGCGCTTTGTTCTTGAAGACGAGGCTAGTCTGGGACTCTCTGCTCGCCGCGTTGACGCCAAGTTGATACGACATTCCTAGTGAACAGGAAGGACTAAACAGCTCTCGAGTTGAGGGAATATATGGAGGTCTGAGTTAGTTTACAGGGCATTAAGCTGGACAATATTCCTGTGGCAGCTACAAATGGTCAGGCACATTGACCCCGGTTTCTCCATTTAGACCTGATCAGCGCCGGATCATCGCATCACGGCTTTAAAAATTCAAAAATTGACCCGCCGCGGCCGTAAATTGCGCGGCATAAAACATAAAACTAGAAACAACACCAGAAGTGGCAAGAAATACCATTCATCCGTTATTCGGGTTGGCTTCCATTGTATCGATATTGTAGGTATGGTCTAATGTCAGCTCGACGGAATGTCATTCTATTTTAATAATCTCCGTTTGGCAGTCATTTGAGCTGTCATTCGGATGCCGGATTTGGCCATGCATGATCCATGCTTATTTATGTGACCAGACCATCGACACGACCTCATCCACATGTCTTCCACATACGCCCACTACCAGGGATCTTCGTCGCTGCCTTCTGACTACGCCGTACTTTCTGAGCTAAACACACGCCATAATGATTCAGAATCAGACTCGGACTCGCTCAGTGACACTGAAACTATTCATTCCACCATTGGCCGTAAACTGGCGCATCGAAAGAGTTTTCCACACGCCCATTACCATCGTCCGACACCAACGATAGGTTTGTATCGGGAGCCATATGGACAGGTTTCAAGCCGTGTGACCTCCGAAAGAACTCCTCTCTTGAGCAACCCTCCCGTTCCTTGCATCGAAGAACAAATGGATTGCGGGAAAGAAAAGGATTTCACATTTTGCATGTTCTGGGAAGAATTTCTAATCCTCGCCAAGTATTCCCTTCCCGTATTTGGGTATTGTCTAGTGCTCTCTGCAGGATATTACTCGATCTCACTATTTTGCAGGACACATATTCTTGAATATTCTCTCGTCATCGTATCTGTTGTATCTATAGGTCATATATCCACCTCTGCACTAGCTGCCATTTCTCTGGGCTCTATGACTGCAAGCGTGACTGGTTTCAGTATTATTCAAGGCATGACGAGTGCTCTTGATACCCTCCTCCCTTCGGCTTGGACTTCCCAACCTCAGCTTGTCGGCCTTTGGTCTCAACGAATGGGTGCGTGGGTGCTTTCGATTTTTAGCTGTGAAATTGACATTCCCTCATACAGCCGTTGTCATGTTCGCTTGCTTAATTGTACATCTCCCGATTCAGTCATCTGCTTTCGTGCTAACACGCTTGCATTCTATAATAGCCGACATTACTCATCTGGCTTAACGCCGAACCTGTCCTGCTTCTCTTGAGACAAGAACCTGAGGTGGCGCATCTGGCAGCAACTTATCTTCGATGGGTATCGCTGGGTTTACCAGGTTCGTCCTTCTGATGGCATCTTTAATCTTAACTTATATTTACCTCAACGCCGCAATTAATAGCGTACGCCTTCAATTGCATCAGTCGGTATGTCTCGCATAATATTTTTGGTTCACTAAACTGAATGAGAATGCAGGCGTTACTTCCAATCTCAGGGTATGTCCTGGGGGCAAATCGAGGATATCTCACTCATCCCGTTTGTTCTCTTCGAATAGGTTTGTTTACTATTCCAACCCAGATCGTCTTTGTTGTGGCGCCAACAAATGTTTTGCTCAATTATCTCCTTGGTTCGTTTCTTCCTCCCTCAACCCTTCCATTATTGACACCTCAACCAGTATGGGGCCCTGAACCAATTCGTCTCGGCTTCATCGGTGCACCGATTGCAACCGCGATATCGTTCAATCTGATCTCTCTCTTCTCTATCATTTACGGCGTTTTCTTCGTCCCGCATACAGCGTGGTGTCCTATTTCCAGAAGGTCATTCACCAGTCTTGGCGTGCTCCTGCAGCTTGGATTGAGTGGTGTCGGTCAGACTGCCTCAGAATGGTGGGCATGGGAGCTGGTTGCACTAGCTGCCTCCTTGTACGTCCCTGAACATTATTATTATTTAACTTCAACTAACACTGCAATAGCTTGGGCCCAGTGGCACTTGCCACACAATCTGTCCTACTTGTCTCGGGTTCAACAACGTTCCAAGCACCTTTTGCTCTGAGTGTCGCCACCTCCGTTCGGTCAGTTTTTAAACAGCTTTGTCTTACGTCTCTCTGACAATATGGTACAGAATTGGAAACCTCCTAGGCGAACAAAATGCCCACCGAGCAAGGCTAGCGGCTAATACATCGATCATACTTGCCCTTTCGATCTCTTGCTTTACAAGGTAGGTTCAGCAGCATTGTTCTGCCATTCGGCTGTGTTCACTAAAATTTGAATTTAATTAGTTCTCTATACCTCGTCTTCCGGTCTTCATGGGCGTATTTATTCAACAATGATCCGAAAGTTGTTTCCCTTGTGGCGTCCATATTACCACTCGTGTCCTTGTTCCAGGTCTTCGACGCCACATCAGCTGTGGCGGGTGGTGTTTTACGCGCCCGAGGCAAACAGGTAAGCCCAGCCATGTTAACTTGTTAAAATTGACAGACATTTGATTGGTTGCATTCGACAGTTGTTGGGAGCTATGCTCAGTCTGAGTGGATACTATATTTTCGGGATACCATTGGGTATTTTTTTCGCCTTCAAACTTCATTATGGGCTGCATGGTTTGTGGATCGGCCTCACTCTTTCGTTGGTCTACTGTGCTGTACTTGGGACGTGGATTTGTGTGCGGACGGATTGGGAGAGGGAGGTACAGAAGGTTCAAGACAGGTTGAGAGAAGAAGACAAGATGCGCAAGATGGTTTCTGAAGCATAGAGATAATATTTTTTATTTTGGAACCTTTATTTCATGGCGCATTTCTCATTTGCATTTTGTGTAACTTCATTAGCACCTGCATTGGTTAGATTTTCTGGGCCTGTGTGGTATTTAGGCCGAATATAGTTGTTAGAAATATAAATTGACCGCCAGGTCTCAACATTATTATTGGGTTTAACAGTGTCGAAGCCACATTCGCCTCCGACTCGGACTAATGGCTCGCGTCAAAGCCTGGTCTGCCAACTCCATAAACACCCTTTTGCTCGGCTTACTTTTATAACATGATATTCCACACTGGGCTGATATCATATGTCTATTAATATTGTTCGGACTTTGGCGGCCCGTCACGTTCATTTAAGTTCCACCATGGTCGACACGATGCCTGCTTTCTTGTCGACATTGCGGTGTGCGTCCTCATCCACATGTCCACCTACGCCCAGCACCAGGGATCTTCGTCGCTGCCTTCTGACTGTGCTCTATTTTCTGATCTAAACATCCGCCGTAATCATTCAGAATCAGACTCGGACTCGAGTGACACTACTATTCATCCTACTATTGGCCGTAAAAGGCTGGTGCATCGGAAAAGTTTTCCACACGTCCACTACCGACGTCCGACACCAACGATAGATTTGTACCGGGAGCCATATGAGCAGGTCTCAAATCATGGGACTTCCGAGAGAACCCCACTCTTAAGCAATCCTCCCGTTTCTCACATCGAAGAACAAGTGGACAGTAATGATAGCAGGGTTCCCACATTTCGGATATTCTGGGAGGAATTTATAGTCCTAGCCAAGTATTCCCTTCCTGTCTTCGCGTACTGTCTGCACTTTTTCAGGATATTACTGGATCTCACTATTTTGCAGAACATACATTCTTGAATACTCTCTCGTCGTCGTGTCCGTTGTATCTATAGGTCATATATCCACCACTGCACTAGCTGCCATTTCTCTGGGCTCTATGACTGCAAGCGTGACTGGTTTCAGTATCATACATGGCATGACTAGTGCTCTTGATACCCTCCTCCCATCGGCTTGGACTTCCCAACCTCAGCTTGTCGGCCTTTGGTCTCAACGGATGGGTGCGTTGGTTCTTTCGATTTGTTAGCTGTGAACTTGACACTGCCTCGTACAGCTGTTGTCATGTCCATTGGTTTAATTGTATATCACGATTTAGTTCGTCTGTCAATGAATTGGTGCTGACACGCGTATCCTCTAGCCGACATTGCTTATCTGGCTTAACGCGGAATCTATCCTGCTCCTCTTGAGACAAGAACCTGAAGTGGCGCACCTGGCGGCGGTTTACCTTCGATGGGTATCGTTGGGATTACCAGGTTCGTCCTTCAGATGATGTCATCTTTAATAAGTAAAAGAATCAAGCTTGTAACAATTTATATTTATCACGACGCGGTAATTAGCGTACGCCTTCAATTGCATCAGTTGGTATGTCTCCTCAAACATATTATCAGTTTTTGTTCACTGAACCGGATGAGAATGCAGGTGTTACTTCCAATCTCAGGGTATGTAATCCCAATTGCAAGGGTCGCTTCGAGAATATTTCATTCATCACATTGATATTAGGTCTATTTTCCATTCCAACCCGAATTGTCTTCATTGTGGCGCCAACAAATGTCTTGCTCAATTACCTTCTTGGTTCGTTTCTTCTCCACTACCCTTCTCCCTGATTCATTGACGCTCCAATCAGTATGGGGCCCTGAACCAATTCGTCTCGGCTTCATCGGTGCACCGATTGCAACTGCGATATCCTTCAACTTGATCTCTTTCTTTTCTATCATTTGCGGCGTTTTCGTTATTCCGCGTACGGCATGGTGTCCCATATCCAGAAGGTCATTCACTGGTCTTGGCGTGCTCGTGCGGCTTGGATTGAGTGGGGTCGGTCAAACTGCCTCTGATTGGTGGGCATGGGAGCTGGTTGGGCTGGCTGCCTCATTGTACGTCATCCTTGTTGATCATTATGATTTCACTTACACTGAAATAGCTTGGGCCCAGTGGCACTTGCTACACAATCTGTCCTAATCGTCTCGGCTTCAACAATGTTCCAAGGACCTTACGCTCTTGGTGCCGCCACCGCTGTTCGGTGTGTTCTTTCCTTGCGCTTCGTTTTTCATCGCCTCTGATCAAAGGCCACAGAGTTGGGAACCTCCTTGGCGAACAAAATGCCCATAGAGCGAGATTAGCGGCTGATACATCAATTATATTAGGCCTCGCTATCTCTTGTATCAGCAGGTGGGTTCTCATTCAGTTCAAAACTCGAATGTATTTGCTTCAATTAACTTTTCATTTAATTAGCACTGTTCTATTCGTTTTCCGGTCTTCTTGGGGGTACTTATTCAACAATGATCCAAAAGTTGTCTCCCTTGTGGCGTCTATCTTGCCACTGGTGTCCTTGTTCCAAGTCTTCGACGCCACATCAGCAGTGACCGGTGGTATTCTGCGCGCCAGAGGCAAGCAGGTAAGCCCTACCTGCTCTTTGGGAATTTATATTAAGCGGGTCATTTGCATTTGACAGATGCTGGGAGCCATGCTCAGCATAAGTGGATACTACGTTTTCGGGATTCCACTGGGTATCTTTTTCGCCTTCAAGCTTCATTATGGGTTGCATGGTCTGTGGACGGGCCTCACTCTTGCGTTGATCTACTGTTCGGTGCTCGAGACGTGGTTTTGCGTGCGTACAGATTGGGAGATGGAAGTACAGAAGGTGCAGGACAGGCTGAAAGAAGAGGACAAGATACGCAAAATGGTTTCTGAAGTATAACTTTATAGTCTTTTTATTCTATGTAATTTCGCGACTATGAATTTTAGTAGTTTTATCTGATTCGCAGGCTTGTGTCTGGATCCTTATGTGGTATTTAATTCCGAGCAAACAGTCGTTCATTAAAAATGCAATGCAAGTCTTTTGAATATATATATCACAGCGCCTGGTGACAGACCATTCAACATTAATATTGGAATGCGGCGAAAGAACCTACAGAATTGAGATTTTCCTCTACCGTGCCCTACAAACCACCTCCCCAGGTATTTTTAATGTCAAAGCCTCTCTCGCCTCCAACCACTCATGTTCCCTGTTCTTCGTCCTCACCATCGCAACCTCTCCCATACCCAACGGTTTCACCTGATTACTCGTCCTGCCCGAACAAATTGCCCTAAGGTCGGCCAACTCCATAAACACCCTTCTGCTCGGCTTACTTATCACCTCCATGTCATTCAACACAGGCAGGTCGTTGCGGTACTTGAGCGTGGCCCAAATACGCTTCTCGCTCTCTTTCGCGGTTGTGAATTGATCGGGGGAGGGTCCTGAGATGGTTCCTCGGGTTATGGAAGAGATGAATCCAGCTCGGAGGAGGATGTTGAGGACTCCGAGCGTTTGGGTGCTGTGTGCTAGAGAGACCATGGCGTGTCGTGCGCGAAAGGCGTTCTGGATTTTGGAACACATATGTGGAAGCATATTTATTGTAGGGCACCTTCTGGGTGGATGAAAGTGAAAGGTGGGTCGGGACAAATAAAGTCAAACACTAATGCTACGTTATTTGATAAAATTTTACAGCTCTGACAAGATGTCCAACTGAACACATAACTGAGTCCAAAACCGGTTGTATTACAACAATCACATAGAAAACGTTTGTCCGCTGCCAGGCACAACTTTTCAAAGGGAAACACTGTCCAAAACTACGGGAGA
>Ga0307507_10010847_pt1 | contig 11645 bp, 7 predicted proteins | sample 7_EM_MG_FD_207223 | JGI IMG/M metagenome (GOLD analysis project Ga0307507, IMG submission 207223) | Populus trichocarpa ectomycorrhiza microbial communities from riparian zone in the Pacific Northwest, United States - 7_EM | ecosystem: Host-associated > Plants > Roots > Unclassified | place...
ATATTATTATAGAAAATTATTTTAGAGATTGTAGAGTTTAACTCAAGGGTTGAAGAGTGTAAAGGATTACCACAAGGAGATGAAAATTACCATGATTAGAGATAATGTTGTAGATGATAGAGAGGCTACAATGACAACGTTTTTGAAAAGTTTAAATAGAGAGATAACTAATGTGGTTGAATTACAATATTATATTGAGTTAGAAGATATGGTTCACATGGCTATTTAGGTAGAGAGATAGTTAAAAAGAAAAAGACAGTACATACCAAGGAGGTAATTTGGGTCTTTTTTCAACTTGAAGGTTGAATTATAAGAGAAAAGGGATACCCTTATCAAGGCTGAATACAACGGGGAACAAAGTCAAATCACCTAAAACTATAAAGAAGGATTTGACCACTACTGTCTAGGGTAAACTCAAAACTCAAACTAATTATAACCATGATATTAAGTGTTTCAGGTGTTTGAGTAATTGACATATAATTTCATAATGTACAAATAAAAGGATTATAATTATTAAAGAACACGAGGAGATTGAATCATAAAATGACACATCAAAGGAGAACAAGATGCCACTACTTGAGGATTGTAGTATTATTGACTGTTGAGTATCCAATTGATGGTGGGGATTTGATGATTAGGAGATCACTTAATGTTTAGATCAAGGATGATGATATGGAGCAACATAGGAAGAACATTTTCCATATTATATGCCATATAAGTAATAAGGTAAGTAATATGATTATTGATAGTAGGAGTTGTGCTAATGTTGTTAGTGCTACACTTGTTAAAAAATCAAATATGAACATTAAGCATGAAAGACCTTATAAACTTTAATGGGTGAATGAATGTGGTGAATAGTGAAAATAATAATGGGAAGGAATAAATTATATATGACTCAGAAGAGTGAAAATAATAAGAGCACTAAAAGAAAAGATTTGGACAAAATGGAGAAAAATAGGATTTCAACCGAGAGAGAATCCATAAATAGATGGTGATATTAAATTTCATATTTATGGGGGTTTTTATAAGCATTGTTTCTAATCGTGATGTTAAATTTCTTAATGATTTTTGAAAGATTTTATAAGGTAAATTGATAATAAAATTATAATTTTCTATTATTTATCATCCACAAACAGATGATTAAACTAAAGTAGTTAGTAGGACTTTAACTATAATGTTAAGAACTATTATTCAAAAGAATTTGAAGAATTGGAAAGATTGCTTATCATTTGTTGAATTTACATATAATAGGAATATGCATTCTACTACTAATTATTCAACTTTAAAAATTGTTTATGACTTTAATCCTTTAAATATTTTGGATTTGATTCATTTACTTATTGATGAAAATGTTAGTTTTGATAGAAATAGAAAAACACAGGCAATGAAAGCTCTTTATAAGAATGTAGGGTGGAAAATACAAAAAAAAAGAAAAGAAAGAATGAGCAATATTAATTCAAAGAAAGGGCGGAAAAATGGTTATCTTTGAACCGGATGATTGAGTTTAGGTGCATATACACAAGGAAATATTTCCTAAACGTAGGAGATCTAAGTTGATACTAAGAGGAGATGATCCGTTCTAAATCCTTAAAAGAATTAATGACAATGCCTATAAATTATATAAACCATGCAAGTATAATGTTAATTCTCATTTTAATGTCTTTGATCTCTTTTTTTTTTTTTGATGTAGGTGATGATTCAAGATCAAGTTCTTTTGAGAAGAGAGGGGATGATGCGATCCAAACTACACTAAATGATCTCTTAGAAGTTTTGGATGGACTAATTACAAAATCAAGAACAAAGAAACTTAAAGATACATTCAATGAGTTTATTTAGAGTATTTGAGTTAAGATGAATTTCAAAAAAACTATATCTTTAACAAGTGATGATAAAACCTTATTCAATTTAATTTATATACTAGAGGGTCTGATCTATCTACTCTATAGACTAATTAATGTCGATAATTAAAGACTTATTTTTTCTAATATATAATTTTATGCTAATAAGTATATTTTTTATCTGACTGTTGGATCAAGCTGAAATTGTACCAGAAGATTCCAAAGATCTTGCTTTGTATTGGGTTAAAATATCAAGTCAATAGAATATTTAGAAGGCTATACGATAAGATTTAGAAGCTATTAGGTGAGAATTAAATTAGTTTCTTAAGTGATTTAAGATTTTTTTTATATATTTTTTTATTTTTCTAGCATTGTTTAGGATATTTTTTTTTTATTATAGATAAGATTATTTAACTTGTATTTATTGCTTTTTAAGGACATTTTTTGTTCCAACAATTATTATTGTATGCATGAGATTTTGCTCATTTGTTTTGGTTTTTTATTGAATTACTCTCATTTATTAAAGAATTAATCTCATTTATTGAAGAATTAATCAAGTTTCATAGGTATTTTATACTATTTATTCATATCTTTTTAAATAGGTACCGAGTGATAATTTTTTTGGTTACTTATAGTTTTTATGTCTCAGTATAAGTTATTATTATGTCAAAGTTAAAAGTGTAAATTTAACTTTTTTGAGAAGTAATTAATTGTTAATTTTTGAATATTTATATTTATGACATTCATATTAAATATTATCCAATATATATTATATTATATTATATTTTAATTTAATAATTATATTTTATTGATAAAATTAATTGGACTCGTAATGCAGGACTGATTAATGATCTAGTTTGGACCTAAAGTGGACGTGGATCGAAATGAAACCCGGATTTGAATCCAGACCCGAAATCTCCTTCCTAAAAGCAAAACAAGCAAGTAAATCCAAGAAATGAAACCCTTAAAATTCACGAAGCTGAGAGTTTTCCTTCTGCTCAAGCAAACTCGAAAATAGAAGAAAAATTTGAAAAAGTAAACAACATCAAAAACCCATCAACCATGTTGACAGGTATTTTGTTCAAAAAACCCATCATTGCAAAGCTTCGATTTTTTATTTTTTTAAATTTTTCGGGGTTTATTTTTGAATTTTATGAAGTGGGTTATCGCTGAATATCGGGTTTTGTTGATGAAAGATTTGTAAAACTTAGTGTCATTTATTATCTGGGTCGTTTTGTTATTGTGTTCTAATCATGACTGTATTAGTCTTATGATATTTGTGTAGAGAGAAACAAAGAATATCTAAGATAGCTATAAATTGATTAAAGCAATCAAGTAATTTTTTTTTTCTAAGTTATGAGAATCTTGAAACTCTTTTTAATAATTGATTATTTTCTGGGTTACATTGGTAATAAGTGATTAGGGTTTGTTGTGGAAAGGTGCCAGAAAACTGGCTGTAGGATTGTTGAAAAATTTGAGGTTCAAACTAGAAGAAGCTTATAGAAATTTTGGATTTTTAAACAAAAGAAAATGCAAGAGAAGGACCCACTTATCAAACTTCAAGTAGCTTGAGATCGAGACTTAGCAAACATTCAATTCATTTGGGGTTCCAGGTTTTGAATGTTATTATGGTTACAATGTGCACTCTGTTTTCCTGTGTCTTTTAATTCATCTGTAGAATGTCTCAAGTTCAGTGCAAAATCTGAGCTGTACCTTTTCTGCTATCATTTTCATTTGTTTTTCAATGCATTGGCTCAGTGAGTGTAAAATGGCTAAAGGAGGTGTTTCCAAAAGTGGAAATTGACACAAGCCAGCCCCCTTATGTTTTCAAATGCCAGCTGTATGATTTGACTGGAGTGCCCCCCGAGAGGCAGAAGATCATGGTTAAGGGTGGTTTGTTGAAGGTAAATAGATGTTCTTCTAAATGTACCAGAATATGTTAATTAATTGCTTGCTGTGGTCTATGTGGTTCATGACATTTTAATGGTCACTTTGTGGTCTAAGTGGTTCTTGACATTTTAATGGTCACTTTGTGGTTCTAAATGTACCAGAATATGTTATTAGGAATCTGTTGTCTTTTGATAAAATTGAACAGTGCCTGCTTTAACTTCATTGATTAACAATGCAGGATGATGCTGATTGGGCAACGGTAGGAGTGAAGGAGGTAAGGGTCTTTATGACTATTTTGCAACTACACAACTCTTATTCTTGTGTAACATGATGTAAATAATGGTGTATCCACTTAAACATTTTTCTAGGGACAAAAAATGATGATGATGGGCACTGCTGATGAGATTGTGAAGGCCCCAGAGAAAGGCCCTATTTTTATGGAAGATCTTCCAGAAGAAGAACAAGTGGTTGCTCTGGTATTTTTCTTCAACCCTCTTCTTCTCCACATGACTTGTGAATTCATGGCATGCCACTTCACATACAACCTGCTAATCGATGTAGAAAATTGACATATCAGAATTTATATACTGCTGACAAATGAAATTTATTAACTTTCACCTTTTAAGGCATTAATAATTTTTCTTTTTTGTTTCTTTCTTTTATTTTTTTTGGATAACTTAATGGAGGTTGATGAAACAGCTTCCAAATGATTAGGTTCTGAAGTCAATATGAGCCTTTCATACAAGTGGTTGAGTATAGAGATACTTACTGCACATACTAATTAAGCACAGATGTTCATTCTTTTCTCCAATTGTTTCTACCTTCTCCTTTGTGAGATCCTTTATTCTGTGGTATCAAACAAGCTCCTGGATTGTAGGATCCACTGAAATGTGACATGGACCTCTGCATTTCCTTTTAAAGCTCTTCTTAATAGTAATTATTTATTGGACATGAAGAACTTGCTTATTCTAATATTCTTACCAGGCCTGTTCATCCTAAAATTCAATCTGTTGTTGTTTCTTTCTTTGAGACTTGTGATAATTCCAAGCAAGCAGATAATTGCTGCACGAGCTGAGCCTTGACTGGTAAATGACTAATTAAGCCATGCTTTCATGGTCCAAGAAAAGCAATGGTTTACCGTTTGCACCTTTGGCTAGGCTTGGCCTAGTTGAATGCTTCATCTCCATTCCTAAGCCAGTATTTATCAGTGTGGCTTTATACTAATCATATGTTGTGCTTTTGATTTGCTACCAAACTGTGTAAGTTGCAGTGTTGCTCACCAAATAACAGGGAAAAGTGAAAGTGGAGAGGATGGCAATGCAGAAAAGATCTTCTAGCTGCTCTGAAATAATATCAACAAAAAGAATAGAAAAAAAGAGAGGAGAGATTAATGACCAGAATAGGGCTCATATCTTATTTGGAATATGCCTGTAAATTCATTCATCAATGGCACACGCACACAGATAATCCTTATAGGAAGGCTATGGCTCTTATTGTGATTAGCATGTCCATTTTCATTGCCTCTGTGTTTGCAAGGTCCATTTTCATCCAATGGATAAAGCATAGAATTTATGACCCTTGTTTATGCATCCTGTACAAACCCTTGATTGACTTTCAGTTTGAATGCCATTGTCCTGGTTGAAAGGAAAAGTGAAACACTGGATCATGCAATGTCCAGTGAATATCTAGTACTGTATATTTTTTTTCTTTCTTCCCTCATTTTTATGTCACCAGATATTTCTCATCGATGCTTTTTTGCTGTGCATGTTTTTTCTATTTGTGATCTTATATCTTTGAAGTTGTGCAGTTTAAAAGTAGTGCTTTCCATTTCATGGACTTCACAAGTTTATTGTGAAAAACTTTTGTTTTTATTTTAATGATATTTTCTCACGTAATATTCTTGTTTCACTCTAATGCTAGTATTTTGCTAAATTTGTTTCTGCTGATAGGGCCACACTGCTGGCCTCTTTAATCTAGGGAACACTTGCTACATGAACTCGACAGTACAATGCTTGCATTCTGTTCCAGACTTGAAGTCTGCTTTATCCAAGTGAATTCTCTTACTTTTTGAATGTCTCAGAAACTAGTTTCAAGTTGCAGATCAAAAGTGCATGTTTTTTTTACTGAAATACTGTTATCAATGTGAAATTTGGTCAGCTATCCATCTCAAAAAAGCAGTGATCTGGATCAGACATCTCATATGCTGACAGCTGCAACTCGAGAACTATTTAATGAACTCGATAAAAGTGTCAAGCCTGTGGCACCTATGCAGTTCTGGATGGTTTGTGCTCCGCTCCTGCCTTATTTGCGGCATTTTTTGATGTGTGCTATTTGGGAATATTTTAGCAATATAAATGGGATGAACTCCTACTAATAAATGTTGGATGCTCCTTTTTAAACATATTATCATGTAACAAGCTCTTACATATGTGAAGTCTTACTTATTTGAGCTGAAGAAATGTATTCTAGATACTAGCATGTTGTAGCAGCAAAGAACACTGATTTATGGATGTTAATGTTGATCTTATTGATTAGGACTTTCACATTAGCCATTCCATGCTTAATGTTGTGCAAAAATCTTCCTCTTTTACACAGTATTGGCATGCTTAAGTTTAGTTCCTAATGGCATACAAAACTATTTATCTGTAATGTCGCAAACTCTTACACATTTAGTTCTTAACAAGTTGTCATGTATGTGAAGTTTTACTAATTTGTGCTGAAGAAATGTATTCCAGATACTAGCATGTTGTAGAGGCAAAGAACACTGATTTATGGATGTTAATGTTGATCTTATTGATCAATTAGGACTTTCACATTAGCCATTCCATGCTTAATGTCGTGCAAAAATCTTCCTCTTTGGTGAATTCTATAAAATTCTTTTACACAGTATTGGCATGCCTAGGTTTAGTTCCTAATGGCATACAAAACTATTTGCCTGTGATGTTGCAAATTCTTACACATTATTGTCATAATTAGGTTTTCAGTTTTGCAGTCTGTCAATTGATGTTTACCACAATAAGCCTATATTTGAATTTTGGCATACCTTGAATTTACAGTAGTTGCTGTATTGCACTTTGATTGTTTGGAAATAGGGGGAAATGGAATACCACATTTTACTCTTCCCATTTACTTTTGCAGGTATTGCGCAAAAAGTATCCACAATTTGGCCAGTTGCATAATGGAGTCTACATGCAGCAGGTTTTTCAAAAAATCAATATGCCTGTCATAGCAGTTGTATTAATATAATTTGTTGTAATATTGGTCTCTACATTTTGAGATATACAGGATGCTGAAGAATGTTGGACACAGCTTTTATACACCCTCTCACAGTCACTTAGATCACCGAGTCCCAGGTAGTTTGGTTTGTGTTTATGCACATGTATTGGTTGATTTAGCTTCATAGACCATAGAAGCATGCATTGCTATATAATTGATGTCCTCAAAACTTTTACTCCGTTGCAGTTTGGAGTATGGCTAAAACTTTCATTGGAGATTGTTTTTGTTCAAGTATAATGTCCTATGTAGAACTTATTGGTTTAGATATTGTTGCTTATTCAGAATGCTAGCTTCCTGCCACTGATATTCAACTTATTGATTTAATCTTCGAACTTTGCAGTCAAAATCCAGATACAATTAAGGAACTTTTTGGCATTGAACTTGTAAGCAGGTGGATATCTTCAACTTTTTTTCCTTAGCAGTTGGATTATAGCTAATGTTACATGAAGCAAAAGAATTAGTATTAGAATTTCTAATCTTCTATTTACTGTTGGATTGCTGTTGATGTTTTTTAAATGATTATGAGTGTTTCCATTTTGCCAAGGACAACAACCTTTGACAAATTCTGTATATAATATTGGGTTGCTAGGGTACATTGCCAAGAAAGTGGTGAAGAAAGCTCAGAGACAGAATCAGTTTACTCACTGAAGTGCCACATATCTCAAGAGGTGAACCATTTGCATGAAGGACTGAAGCATGTAAGATTTGCTAATTATTCTTTTATCTGGATTCCATTCTTTTCCTTTTCCTTGATTTTAGTGTGTTGAATGATTTATGCATTCCTTTGCAGTAGTCTGGTTTGTGCTTGCACTTGACTAGATCTTGATAATCATTTGTCTCTTATGGATGCTTTTGCACAATGAATTTGATTCCACATCTCTGTATCTCAATTGAACAGACCCAAATGCAAGTGTAGAGCCATCCCCCAAAACTTTAAGCAACTCGTTTTACCCCTGATCATATGTACCCAGAAAAAGAAAAAAAGAAATTCAACAATTGAAAGATCCGAGTTAAATACAATATTTCATCCTATTTAAATTGAATCAACCGTAGAAGCCAATTGCATCTGCTCATAATGGCATGGAAACTTATAATTGAATATTACTATTCTTCAAAAATATTTTTCAAAGATAAAATAATCCATGTCTTTGGAAGAAGAACACTTATATATAGTTTCACAAAATGAGCAGCAAAAACACGCTTGAAATGTTAAATTATTGATATCTTAATCCTGTAATTCAAGCAAAATTTCTTGCTTCATCCTTGCTACTTGTCTTTACCAACTATAATGTTACTTTGTTGGGAACTGTTATAACATTAAATGGTAATTGTCCATGTGTTGGAGGGTATGACTATAGAATATTCTACTTATTGATAAATAACAACAGTACCTTCTCAAGTTTAGGCCATTGCCTTTTCAGTTCTCTCTTGCATAATTTCTGCATGCCAATCTTCTGGTCCCTAACTAAGGTTTGTCTTCCATAGATGATTTATAACATTTTAGTTCCAGTCTCCCACCATGGCAAATATAACACAACAACGACCAAGCCTCAATCCCAAATTAGTTGGGTTGGCTATCTGGTTTTTCTTGTGCCATTCTGCATGATCATACACCAAATTGGCCACAAAAGCTTCATAGCCATTGTTTGTGCTTGCATTTGTAGCTGTATAACCTTATTGTTGAGGAATTTTTCGTGATTATGATGGCTGGCTTATCATCTGAAAGTCAAAATAACTGGATTTTAGTAGATGATGCAACCATTTGGAAGCACCAGGTTCTTGATAATTGAGATCTTTGTAAATTCTAAAATAATTGGTAGAACTCTTATAATGGCCGTCTAACAGTTCTTACAATGGACTATTATTTAGAAGCTTAAATAAAAATAAATGGAAATGCTTTTTATCAACCAGTGGCTAATGATTCCAAAGTTAGTAGCGAACCTGTAAATGCAGCTAATATAGCTGATTTCTCTGGTTCTTTTCATAAAACTCGCTTTCTGTTCTGAGCCAATTTCACCACTTGGTCCATTGTATTATATGGCATAACTAGATTCACCACCTATCACTTTCTACTCTGCAATGTATAAATAATTTGTGTTTCATTGTACATGCATTTTTTTGTGCATGTGTGCATGGTTCGAAATTACATGAAAATTACGTTATCATTAATCTTACTGTTTATAGGGTTTGAAGTCTGAATTGGAGAAGGCTTCTCCTTCCTTGGGCCGTAGTGCAATTTACCTGAAAGAGTCCTGTATTAATGCCTTGCCAAGGTAACAACATTCCTGGCTTTCTCTACATTCTGATTTCCCTTTTTATTACTTTTGAATTTATAAGTTACAACCATTTGAATCTCAATCACAGGATCCAAGTAATATGGGGATCTTCCTACTCATTGCTTGACTTTTGTGAGGCTTTGAGATGTTAATTTACTATTTTTCTTCTTCAGTGTGGATCTCTTTTTTTTTTTTTTCCTGCTAATACTTTATTTTTCAGTTGTAAAAATTTCCTCTTAAAATAATGAATTTCTGACTGCACATATTTGATTTCTAGGTACCTAACTGTTCAATTTGTTCGTTTTTTCTGGAAGAGGGAATCAAATCAAAAGGCTAAGATTTTACGGGTAATAGTGGTTTCTTTTCTTCTTTCTGTTACCCATGAGAACTGACTTCAAAAGTTTTTGTTCTGTTTCTGTGGTTGTGAAAAAGCTTGTTTAATTTAAGGGATTGAATGCTCTGCTTGCCCAAAAAAATAGTAAAATCTGTAGTTTTTAATATTTGTGTTGATATATCCTTTTTAAAATAACTGTCTTTCTTAGAAAGTGGATTACCCATTGCAACTGGATGTATACGATTTTTGCTCAGATGATCTTCGCAAAAATTTAGAAGCACCTCGCCAGGTATATTTTAGCCTTTTGTTTTGGTGGAGTTCCGCAAGTATCTAAGGGTGCATAAGTTTAGGTGATGGTTATGATTGTTCTTAACATCTCATAATACAGATTTTAAGAGATGAGGAGGGTAAAAAGGCTGGTTTGAAAGCCAAGGTGAAGAGCTCTAGCTCAAAGGACAATGATGCCAAGATGACTGATGTGGAGGTTAGTAGATGCTTGAGATTCGAATGCATGTATGAATAGATAAGCCCAATGAAAGTGCTTGGTATATCTTACCCTTTTTTCTTTCCTGTTTAGGGACCATCAAATGAGAGTGTAAAATCATCAAATTCTACCTCTGGAGAAGGTCAAAACTTCTAAATTTCTCCTGCTCATGATTGAAGCTTCTCTTTTTGGTATTTTAATTTTTTATATCGAGGGTCTCCTGTAGATGCTTTGTGTTTGACTTCCAACAATGAATTGATAATGTGTGTTACTGTTGTCTCTGGGTGTGCTTCCTGGATTTTGTGAAAGACTTTGGGCCAAGTGATGGCTTATTGTGCATATAAGAGGATATAGCAGCCTTCATTGTATTTGATTTTTCAAAGTTAATTCTACCAATACTGCATGTTTTTTTGGAGATGCTAAATATACAGGAAACTGATTATATTCATTAAATTAAGGTGTAAATGACTGATTTTTATTTTGCTACTTTCCTCTCCCAAAGTTGTCTTCCCTGGGGAATGCACACAGTTTCATGTTCTAATACTTGAGGTTGCACTGCTGGTGCCTCCATGAAAGTTCATGCTCTTTAATGTTCTTGCTTTATGCCCCAGGTGGTTCTTCAGACAAAGAATCACATTTAACTGGAATATATGATTTGGTTGCTGTGCTTACCCATAAGGGAAGGAGTGCTGATTCAGGGCATTATGTTGCATGGGTCAAGCAAGAAAGTGGTAAGTTCTCTGTCAAGTTTGTCATTGTTTTGTCAGTGTATTTGGATCAACCCCAATTTTTCAACTGATGCGTACTCAATGTTCATCCCAGGGAAATGGATTGAGTATGATGATGATAATCCTATTCCACAACGAGAGGAAGATATAACTAAGCTCTCTGGAGGAGGTAAGCTAGCCTGAATGAAATGATGATCTTATGTGGTGGAAAAATTTGCCATACCTTTACTTGCTTATTTTCCTTATGACATTCCTGTTAGCAACTGCCATTCTATTCATAAAGAAAAAAACTGTTTTTATTATTCCTTTTCTAAGTATTTCTATCCTTTGATCTTTAGGTGATTGGCATATGGCATACATTTGTATGTACAAGGCACGAGCTTTCCCAATGTAATTTTTGTAATCCCATCATCATTAGATTCAAGTCACCACAGGATTTCTTTGTAGATCCAGATTGTGAATTGGACAACAGAGTTTTACAGAATTGGATTTGTTGTACTTTAGAAGTTGTCTTAAGCATGTGTTATGACCACCTGCAATAATTAATTGGCTTTGAATTTTCTTACAATGAGTTTCTTTTCATTTGAATCTCATGTAAGTTCCTGGTGACTTATGGAATGAAAATAGAATTTTTATTGTTTGGCAAAGGCGCGATGTCTATGATTTCAAACTTGTAGTTGTCGAGAACCCCATTTCTCTGGTTAGCACGACTATGTCAAACTTTGAAAGGCTTCATGTATTGAAAAGTGGCTGGCTAGGCTTGGGACTGGCAATCTTGTTGAAGGATGTTGGTGATGAGTGTTTTTAATGGAGTCTCTG
>Ga0307507_10010848_pt1 | contig 11645 bp, 4 predicted proteins | sample 7_EM_MG_FD_207223 | JGI IMG/M metagenome (GOLD analysis project Ga0307507, IMG submission 207223) | Populus trichocarpa ectomycorrhiza microbial communities from riparian zone in the Pacific Northwest, United States - 7_EM | ecosystem: Host-associated > Plants > Roots > Unclassified | place...
AGCTAAATTGCAAATCATTGAAATTTTATTTTAGCGAATCTTAAAAAGTATGGGCAACATTTAATGATTGTTTTCTATTCTTTTCTACAATTTACACTTTCAAGCAGCATCAAAAAATCCATCATGGTATATACTCTTAACCCTCATGATACACTTTGTTAGCATATTGTTCACAGCACATCTCACCAAAGCTAGTTTTACACAACAAGAGATAATCCTTCCTCATTTTTAAATTCTCATCCGTTTCTCTGACTGTTTGAGTCTGAGAAGGTAAAGTATAATTATTTTCAAAAGTATTTCACAGGGTTATTTATGAAAACTTGATCCAAGTACCCATCACAAGCACAGATCTGAGAGTTCTCATAATTATAAGAAACAAAGTGAAGGCAAGTAATTCAGAAAAAGAAAGAGTCATTGGCACATGAAGTCGACTGGGATAAATCAAAATTTAACACAGAAGATGCTTGATGTCATTGGCTCAGCATAGGGTTATTCTTCACCCTCAATTTACCTCTTCTTCTTCCCCCTCTCAAGAATAGTAAATAAAAGAAGAAGCTTCCCATGGCCGTTTCACAGCATAATAATATAGGAGCAGTTTCATGGGGCACTGGTAAGCACGCAAAAGTCCACTATGGGAAATTTCGTCAGTAAATGACAATTGCAATGTGGTCATGCCGAAGAAATATATCTCTGGATGGAGAGGCTTCGGCCAAGTCCAAACGGTCCCAGCCAATGGCAACCAATGGCCCTGCAAAGTTCGAGCGTCTCTATCTTGTCAGCAGTTCGTTCAGCACTTTCTCGTGATATGTGAACCACAAGGGTCCGGGTCCCAGCCCCAGCTCATCATCATCACGATAACTTTTTCAAGCAAAATGAAAATCCAGTCTGCGTTCCCATTGAGTTACAACAGTAAGCGTCGCTTCTTTCTCCAACCATTTCATACCTTGCAGGCTCCAGCATATTTATCGTTAGCATTTCATATGTAACTTCTGTACCTGTATCCCAAGTTCTATTTATAAATGAAAAAAACGTAGCTTATTTCCTTGTCCAATTTGATTTATAAGTATTATTTGTTTGGGATTGCAGTCTAATCAGAAGTTGATCAAAATGTTTTTAAAAAAATTATTTAAAATTATTTTTTATATATTTTTTGATATTTTGATGTGCGGGGGTTAAAAATAAGTTTTTTAAAAAATAAAAAATATTATTTTAATATATTTTTTAAAAATAAACTTTTAAAAAATAATTACCATCCTACTATTAAATACCGACAGAACTGCTGCAACCAGAGGGTTCATGGAGATGAGGTGCTATTTATTGGCTATGTGTGGTGTAGTGAAGCCACACAGACTTACAATACATGCCATGGAACGTGTCTCATGGTAGAAAGGCTCATTCTAAAGTAATTATTTTTTATTAAAAATATATATATAAAAAATATATATATAAAAAATATTTTTAATATTAAAACATCTAAACAATTTAAATACATAAAAAAATATTAATTTTAAAAAATTAAAAAATAATATTTAAAAAACATAATTTTAAAATATAAAAACAAACTGATAAATTATGCGCACAGCAAAAAAAAACGTGGGGTTGTTAGTCGGCGCTTGGATAAATGGAGGCAAATATAATATTATTAGTCTTTATTTAATATGAATGAAATTTAGAAATACACATAGACTGGAGAAGCAGACAAAAGACTTGTAAAGCTATATAGATTCCGAATCTGGAGAGATCATTCTCATTCTCCATGCAACTGATAAACGTGGTTTATTTTCTTCCAAGTTCCCATTATCCTCTTTCTTTTTGCATTTGTTTTTTTATTTTAAAAATATTAATTTTTTAATTTTTTTTTCAGCATATTAATATCAAAAATAATTTTTTTTAAAATAATAAAATTATTATTTTAATATATTTAAAAAAAAAAACTTTAAAAAATTACTATTTTAATATATTTTTAAAATTTTTTTAAAAAATAATCATTATCGCTACTCAAATACATTTTTATTTATTTTTAATTTTTACAAACACCACTGCTTCATGAATGCCTCGCTTTTCCACCCCATTGGACGAGAATCTTTCCATCGTGCACTAGATACATAACACATGTCACAACATCACATCAATTAATAAAGAAATTATAAGCTTGATTATATAAATACATCCAATCAATAGACCACGATGAGGAAGAGGATAGTATTAACTTTAGTATTAAAGTATTTTATATCCCAATAAAAAATCATTTTTATAAGAACCACTCATTAGCTTGTTACATTTCAATTAGAATTGAACAATTAATAGATAACAATTTTTATTTTTATTCAATGTGAAAATTAAATATTGTCCTATAATTAGGAGTACATTTTAACTCAATATATATATGAATTTAGTCACAACTTTTTTAGATTTCATTACCTGATGCTTTTGATTTTTTATTTCCCTACATTGATTACTATTTTCATATATAAAATTCAAAATTATTAAACAATTTATTGATTTTTTTACGTAATATATTACTTTTATCATCTAATCTATTCACTTTATTGTGCAAAGTTCTTATTGAATTACTTAAATTCTAAATTTTATCACACAAATTATTTTTGTATAATTATTTATTTTTATATGTAATTGACAATTTTACATAAAAATAGTTTTTCTTACGTTAATGGATCTTGTTCAATATGCAGATTAAGTGATGAATTGTTTTTACCCTTTTAACCATCTGTCAAACAAAACGTTATTATATTAATTAAGAAATAAAATAGCTACGAGGAAAAAACAAAATCTCACTCAATTAATAAAATATATCAGTTTTAAAGAATTTTGTTGGCCTAAGGTTTGTCAACTTTAAGTTTGATGGGTCAATTTCGGATTGAAGTTGTAATGTAGTGTTCAACACATGTTTAAGTTAGGTGGAAGCAATATTGAACTATACGTATTGAGAATTTTGAGAAGAATTAAGAAAAGGTGAAACAGATATAGCACCAACCTACAGATCCCTTAAACGACTTATCGAGCATTAAAAGAGGCTAAGTTGAGTTTTGTGCACAATCTTGCTTATTTTGGTAAGATTTTGTGCAATGGCTACTTCGAGACAATGGATTACAACTAAAATTTTAAATTCTTTGCAAATTGACAAGTGTTGGATTTTAAATCTTTTTCTATTAATTTATCTATTGTCTTTATTATTATTATTCTTTTGTGTTTTGTAGGTGTTTTAGATAAAAATAAATAGAAAAGAATTTAGGTTTAATTTATGTTATTGGCCCTAAGATAAGATGTTGTAAAGCTCAAACCTCATCTTTTAATCATAGTTATCAAATCCGGCCCATCCCGGGTTTCATGGATCAACCCGGAAAAATTAAAAAAAAATATTTAAAGTTTTAATATTTCATGTGAAAAAATTCATGTGAATATAAGCTATAAATGTTGTAAATAATAAAGTTTAAAAAAATATTTTAAATTTTTTTTATCCCACATTAAAAAACATAATTTTTTTTCTTGTGAACATAGAATATTGTAACAAATACTAAAACTGCTCAGTGTTTCACTATGCAAGTCCATAGTGAAACGCTGAGCAGTCTCTGTTTTTTTTTTTCATTTTTTTTAAAACTGAGCTGTCTTTTTCTTTCCCTTTTTTTTTGAACTGTCTTTATTTTTTATTTTTTTAATGCCTTTCAAGTTTTTTTTTTACTTCTTTTTTTGTTTTTTTTTTTAATAAATTTTTTTTGTTTAATTTAATTTGTTAATGTTAAATTATTTTTATTAGTTATTAGACTTCCATGACACGGAACCCGAGTTTAATAGGTTAACTTGGTTTGACAAATTAACCCAGATTTTTTTTGTTTTTAATTAATTTCTTTTGTTTACTTTAGTTTGTTAATGTTAAATTTCTTTCTATTTAGTTATTAGACTTTCATGACACATATCCCAGGTTTGACGGGTTAACCTGGTTTCACTGGTTAACCCAGTTAATTCTAGGTTAACCCGTTTATTTTTTTTGTTTTTTTCTTTTAATAATTTTTTTTATTTAATTTAGTTTGTTAATGTTAATTTTTTTTATTTAGTTATCAGACTTTCATGACACAGATCTTGGGTTTAACGGGTTAACCTGGTTTGACGAGTTAACCCAGAGTTTTTTTTTTTGCTTTTTTTCTTGTTAATTAATTTTTTTCGTTTAGTTTAGTTTGTTAATGTTAAATTTCTTTCTATTTTGTTATCAGGCTTTCATGATATATATCTCGGGTTTTACGGGTTAACCTGATTTCACGGATTAACCCAGTTAATTCTGGGTTAACCCGTCAATTTTTTTTTTCTATTTAGTTATCAAACTTTCATGACACGAATCTCAGGTTTGACTGGTTAACCTGGTTTGAAGGGTTAACCCAGTTAATTCCGATTTTTTTCTTTTTCTCCATTAGTTTTTTTCTTCATGTTGGTTTTTATTTATTAGTTTTTCTTTTTTTAATTAATATATTTAATTATCACACTTTTATGACACGACCTTGCAGCTAGACCCACATCCAATGCTCTTGGGTCTGGTGTTGCAACCAGACTCACTTAAACTTGAGTCATGTAAGTTAAATATTATTATTAATATTATAAATATTACTCTTGAGTCAAGGATTGCAGCTAGACCCAAGGCTTTTGGGTATCTCTTTACAGAAATACCTAACACTATTAGACTTTTATGACACGGATATTAATTATCAGACTTTTATGACACGGATCTCAGATTTGACAGGTTAACCTGGTTTGACAGTTTAACCCAGTTGATTTAGATTTTTTTCTTTTTCTTCATTAGTTTTTTTCTTCCCATGGATTTTTTTCTCTTTGCTTTTTCATTTTTAATTAATCTTTTTTTTTTAATTTAGTTCATTAATATTAAATCTTTTTTCTATTTAGTTATCATATTTTCATGACACGAATCCCAGATTTGACGGGTTAACCTGATTTGGCGGGTTAACCCAGTTGATTCAGATTTTTTTTCTTTTTCTTCATTAGTTTTTTTCTTTCAATTTTTTATTTTAATATTGTATGCAATCCACAATGAAAAGGCTGATACCTTTAGTTGTTTTTTTCTTTCTTTCTTTTTATGCCTTTTCACTGTGGATTGCACAGTGCAGTCCACGGTGAAAAGGCTGAAACCTTCTTCTTCTTTTTTTATTAATTTTTTTAATTTAGTTTGTTGATATTAATTTTTTTTCTATTTAGTTATCAGACTTTTATGACACGGATCTCAGGTTTGACGGGTTGACCCAGTTAATTTAGATTTTTTTTCCTTTTTTTTCATTAGTTTTTTTTCTTCTTATAGGTTTTTTTTCCTTTTATTTTTTCTTTTTAATGAATATTTTTTTTGTTTAATTTAGTTCATTAATATTAAATTTTTTTCTATTTAGTTATCGACTGATGCCTTTAGTTTTTCTTTTTTTTTTCTTTTTGTTTTTTTGTCGTTTTTATACCTTTGACTGTGGACTATATAGTGCAGTCCACAGTGAAAAGGCTAATGTCTTTTGTTTGTTTGTTTTTTTTTCTTTTTAATTAATTTTTTCTTTTAATTTGGTTTGTTTATGTTATTTTTTTATTTAGTTATAAGACTTTCATGACACGGATCTCAGGTTTGACAGGTTAGCCCAGTTAATTCAGATTTTTTCTCTTTTTCGTCATTAGTTTTTTTCTTCATATAGGTTTTTTCTTCTTTGTTTTTCCCTTTTTAATTAATTTTTTTTAAAATTTAGTTTGTTGATATTAAATTTCTTTATATTTAGTTATCAGAGTTTCATGACACGGATTTCAGGTTTGACGGGTTAACACAGTTAATTTATATTTTTTTTTTCTTCATTAGTTTTTTTCTTCCTATAGGTTTTTTTTCTTTTAACCTAGTTAGTTTTCTTTTTCTTTTTGCTTTTTTGCCGTTTCTATGCCTTTGACTGTGGACTGCACAATACAGTCCACAGTGAAAAGGCTGATGCTATTTGTTTTTTTTTTTTGTTTTTTTTCTTTTTAATTAATTTTTTTCGTTTAATTTAGTTTGTTAATGTTAATGTTTTTTTTTATTTAGTTATCAAACTTTCATGATACAGATCCCGGATTTGACGGGTTAGCCCAGTTAATTCTGGGTAACCCGTTAATTTTTTTTTTCTATTTAGTTATCAAACTTTCACGACACGAATCCAAGGTTTGACGGGTTAACCTGGTTTGAAGGGTTAACCAGTTAATTCAGATTTTTTTTCTTCATTAGTTTTTTTCTTCATGTTGGTTTTTTTTCTATGTTTTTTTTAATTAATCTATTTAATTATCACACTTTTACGATACGACCTTACAGCCGGACCCACATCCAAGGCTATTGGGTCTGGTATTGCAGTCAGACCCACTTAAACTTGGGTCATCCAAGTTTAATGTTATTATTATATTATAAATATTACTCTTGGGTCAGACATTGCAGCCAAACCCAAGGCTCTTAGGTATAACTTTGCAGAAAAACCTAAAACTTTTAGATTTTAACTTTTTTTTATATTTTTTATGCAAAAAAAATAGACCCGCGGCATCGCGCAGGTCATGTAACAAGTATATACTAAAGGGCTTCAAATCTCATATTGAAAAATAATTTCTTTCTTGTAAACATATAGTATATATATTAAAGAGTTTCAAATCCTACATTGAAAAGATATTATATTATCCTTTTAAGTTGAATTATTTAAACCAAAACTTTTTTTTATCCTATATTGAAAAGACATAACTTTTTTCTTGTGACATAGAGTATATATACGAAAGGGTTTTAAATCCACATTGAGAAAATAACTTTTTTCTTGGGAACATAGAGTATATATACTAAAGAGTTTCAAATCCCACATTGAAAAAACATAACTTTTTTTCTTGGAAACATAGAGAATATATACGAAAGGGCTTCAAATCCCACATTGAAAAAATAACTTTTTTCTTGGAAACATAACTTTTTTTATTGTGAACATAGAGCATGTATGCAAAAGGGTTTCAAATCTCACATTGAAAAGATAACTTTTTTCTTGAGAAAATAGAGCATATATACTAAAGGGTTTCAAATCCCACATTGAAAAAATAAAATATTTTTCTAATATTTATATAGTGAGCTTTAAAAAGTGTTAATAACCAACTAAAAAAATATGAAAAAAGAGAGGTATAGGAGAAAAACCACATTTGAAAAAAAACATCGGGTCTCGTCCGGGTTTGCCTGGTTTTGCTGGGTTGTTGCACTGTCGGTCTTTTAACAAACCCGGACCGGTCCGACCACTGGGTCGACCCGTCGGGCCGATCCGGGTTTAATAACAATGCTTTTAATGGGCTAGATGAAAATTCAAGTGAAAACTTCAAAGAATTAGATGTCATGTTAGCTATTTGCTCATCCAAGTTATTTAAACCACATGAAATTATGTTATTGATTCAATGATGTGGTTTAATAAGAAGATTGAGTTTTGAAAAGAGATAAACATGGCTATTGGTTTAAATCAACTTGGACTTGGACTTACTGGAGATAACATGAAAACCACTATAAATAGAGGAGCCAGGAAAGAAGAAGAAAAAATACACTTACAAAATAAAGAGAGGTGAAAGAAAAATAGAGGAGATTCGGTCACTATAACCAAGTTTCATTTAATTCTTTTCTCTTTTGTTTTTTTGTTAGTTTTCTCTATGAATTTGATGTTTAATATCTTAAACATGTGTAGATAGATATTTCTTTTGTTAAGGATGATTTAAAAACTCTAGACATGTTTATTTTCAATAATAAATTTCATGATTTACTTGCATCTCTCTATTGAATTTGTTTATATTCTCTTGATTTCATTATTAAAATTTGTCATCTTGTTGATTTAGGTTAACAATAAAGTAAATATGATAGGGATTTGGTTGCTATTTTAGGATTTTGGTTTGTTTTGTTATTAATTCTAAGCTAAGTTGCAAATTGTGTTAGTAGATTATTAGAGATTTTCAATTAATTATTTGTAGAATATAATCCAAGACTAATAAACCAAGTTTGTGTGTTCTTGATTCAACCTACATCTTTCTTGATTTATTGCTTTCTTTAAATTGAATTTAAAGAGCTTGTTCTAGGTTGTTTAATGAGAAGAGGTCAAGTATAAAGTTTATTTTACTTGACAACAAGGTAAGGAATGATCAAGATAATCGAAATTATGATTATTTTAGAGTTGCTAAATTCAAAGGAAAGTGAATGAATAATTTTGATTTTTGGCTATATTTCATGTTTAGAAGTGGGAATGATGCCTTAACCATGTTTCTCATCAAGTTTTAAACTTTATTAAAAACTTGATTCTAAAATTTTTAGGTTTTTAGATGTTTATTTTTATTTTTATATATATACTAAATTGCCCCTGATTTTATATGTGACTAAGATAGAAGTGTTTTTTAGTTTGTTTGCAAAGTTTTAGTCAATTGTATTAAGTCTAGATAGGTTTTTTAGTTTTTTTTTTTTTGGTAATCATATTAGATTTTCTTTTCTTGTGTTTTTGAGACAATAACTTGTTAACCAGAAACAATAGTTTGTTCGAAAGACCCTTGCTTGCTACCATACTTAATAACGATATTATTTAGTACAATAATTTAATTTATATCTTTTTAGAGTGTCAATTTTGGCATCGTGTCATTGGGGATTGTTTTTGCTAATTATTTTGTTATTTGTTATTTGTTTATTTTTTTGTTTATCTTAATTAGGTTTTTGGTTTTTTTGCTTTAGTATTCTATGAATGTCTATACTTATTAGATAAGAGATAGATCAACTACTCATAATAACCTTGCAATTCATATTATATACTCAAATATTAAATGAGAAATATGCATTTTTTCCACCAACACCATCTGAATTCAATCGAGCATTGCATGCTATTCTCAACCTAGTCCATCAATTGAGTAATTGAGTAAGAAGATGAAGAGATAATTGAATGAAACAGACAAATATGATATATAGTGAGATTATATTTGTTTTTAGTTTAATCTTATTATTGTATTGTTAAATATTGTTTATGGAAAAAAAATGTTTTTTCTATCATTTTTTGTCGAGAAAAAGATGAAGATATAAAGAAGAGAGATGAATTTTGATTTCTTTATTTCAAATTTGGTTTAAGGAAGATGATTATTTATAGTAATATTCTAAAGTGCAAAAATGAATTTTTAGGGGTGTATAGTACTTTTTTTGGTTTTAAAGTTTTTGTTTTTATAAAACTGAAAATTGTTATTTTTTTATTATTTATAATTTTTTAAAAAACTATTTCTTAATAAATTTATATGAAAGAAAACAATTTATACATAATTTGTTTAATTTGAAAAAAAAAAATTAAATTTATATTATTAGTTCAAATATAAACTAATAATATAACACATTTAATTATGATGGTGAAATAATAGCATTGTGATGGTATCATTGTAGTTTTGGTGGTGACACTAACGATATAACAATAGTGATGATATCATTGTATTTATGATGCTAATAATGATGATAATGGTTATAGTAATACCAAATTAACAATGATTGTTATTTTAGTGGTGATGATATAATAGAGGTAATTATAATAGACTAGTGATAAAAAAATCTTACATATGTTTTTAAAGTCCATAGAGCTCATGTTGGTGGTGGATTTAATGATGATGATGATAATATTAGACTAGAGGTGGTGCTTAAGATATAATAATAAAATTGGTGATTATGATGACCATGATTATGATGATGATATTACAATAATAGTCGTGATCATAATTAAGAAGTTAGGATGTTATTAATAGAGAAGTGGAGGTATGTGTTGTTATCCACTTTCGACCCCACAAACAAAACAAAAAACAAAGGAAAAGGAGAAATCCAAAAAAAACAAGAAGAAAGCCTAAAAGATTGCTCAAGTTGATGGTGAACGACCAAAATAACAAGTGGAAAAATTAGAGGACCAAAATATATAATATTAAAAAAATGGCAACCCAATTCTGATTGACAAATGACTCATTTGGTGAAAATATTTTTATTTGGGGTAAAGAAATACAAATTTGAATAGGTAAGGATTCAATAAGAATTTTGGAGGCTTAATTAATTTTATTAAGGATTTAATTGCAAGAACAATTTAGTTTTTAAAGTCAATTTAGACTTTAACTAGAAGAAATTAAGGTCTGGAGGTCGATTTGCAATTTTAAAGAGTTAATTGAGTCAGATCAAGGCTTAATTGCATAAATATTGAAGTTTGATAGGCAATTAGGGACTTGATTGAAGAAATCCAAAACTAAGGACCAAACTGAAAAAGGCATGTGATTGTAGGGGCTGAAATTAACCAAATCAAAAGCCAAATTGAAAGTTTGATGGTCAATTAAGAATCCAAGTGCACAAATAAAAAACCAAGGACCAAGATGAAAATGACACCAAACTTTGAGAATGATGATTGAGTTTGGCATGAGTGAAATTGCATAAAATTAAGAGTTTGAGAGGCAATTATGGGTGCAATTAAAAGCAACTGGAAGAAGACACCAAAATAAAATATGTTAAATCCCAAATTAAAAACCCTAATTCCTAGAGTTTAACCTAGACAACATGTCATTCATCCATTGTTTAACTTTTTCTTCGAAAGTTTTGGCTGATCGAGTAGGTAGTTTTAAAGGCCTAAAATGCCAGTTTGGGGTTTGATAATGGTTGATTCTATATCTGGGCATTTTCTAGGTTCTAATGCAGTGTTCTTCATGTTCTTAGAAAGAACAATGCCTTGACTCCATGATTTGGACCGGTTTTGGTCCAATTCTCCACACAAAATTCTTCGGGCGACTTTATTAGTCAATAATCTAGGGTTTATTTGTATCAATAACATGTTTTCAGTAGGTTTTAATCTAGGGTTTCAGTTTTGAATCAAAACTCATTTTGACAAAATTATGGTTTTTGAGTGATAATCGAAGTGCATGAATGCTAGATTATTGATCCTTGCATGATTTCCAATATGTCTATGTCCTTGGTTTGTCTATATATTGTATGATTTGAATTATACGTTGCTGAGTTTATGTTGAATGTTCCTCGATGTTCTTCATGTTTTTTGTTTTTCTGGGTTTTAATCCGTTTCGATAAAAAGATTTTGAGTTTTTTTTTTTAAGTTCGATTTTGTTTTAGATTCTAATTTAGGTCTTAGTTTGTTTTTCATGTCAAACCAGCGAACTTTGGTTTAGTTTATGGTCAAACTAAAAGTTTTAGATCAACTCGGACGGGTAAAAGGTTAAGACTCTGTTTAGCTGACAATGTTTTTACTAAAGGTTTTCTTTGGCTTAATGGTATTTTTGGCAAACACCTTCTAAGCCTATTTTAATAGTTTTGGTTTTAGAAAAAAATGAGTTTTTGTTAAACATGACCTTAAAAAAAAATTGCATTTTATTCATAAAAAGAGAGAGAATGTTTTTTTAGCATTGTTTTTTAGAATCTTTTTTGCATTTTGTTTTTGAGAATTTACAATAAGTTTATAAAATTCTTTGAAGATTTGGCTAATATTTCTGTTGCGATGTCGTGGTCGCACAAATTAATTACCCTAGCTTAAAACACACAAGATAGTATAGAGCAAGCAAGGGGTCGATCCCACGAGGAAGTTTCAAGTCAGATTTTTATGTTGTACATTATGTAATTGGGGGGGATTTGG
>Ga0307507_10010849_pt1 | contig 11644 bp, 17 predicted proteins | sample 7_EM_MG_FD_207223 | JGI IMG/M metagenome (GOLD analysis project Ga0307507, IMG submission 207223) | Populus trichocarpa ectomycorrhiza microbial communities from riparian zone in the Pacific Northwest, United States - 7_EM | ecosystem: Host-associated > Plants > Roots > Unclassified | place...
TCTCAACCCAGCGGATGCTTATCGTGAGTATGTGGATGGTTATATGTCTTCCTACATGCTAACTTATTTGTAGGCAAGGCTCAGCGAAAGAAAGAGCTGAAAAAGGTATGCTGAATTTATTCCTTTTTGCCCAACATCGTTGATTTCTTTCCGTAGAACAAGACAGAAAGATCCAAAACCCGCGATCTAGCTCTTGTAAAGAAGGACACAACTGGTAGTTATTTTAATCACGTTGATTTTCCTGCGATTGATTCCAACCTTTTGTAGACCTTGAGGAAGTGATCAAAGAATTAGAGGAAAGCCGTGAAGATGCAAGCAAGCTCGCCGAATTGAAAGGTGAATTGGAAAAGATCAATAAGAGAAAGGCGGAATATGTTGCAGAACATCCTGAGGCACGTCGCCTGGTGTACAGGAGACGGAAACAGGGAGAGCCAGAGCCAGAATTACCCACTAAAAGGCCTCGGAATCTGTTCGACAAAAACGGCCTTCCCCGTCATCCCGAGCGCAGTATCTACTACGACCCTGTCATGAATAAATATGGGGTGGCACCTCCTGGGATGCCTTACATGGAACGACGTAGGCTCATCCTTTGATCATTTTGTCCTTTCAAGTGATATTTTGCCCTAGCTCTCCTACCTGGTGAAATAGATAGTGATGCAGATTCCGAAGGTGTTTATCATTTTTATATGGGTTAATCCTCTTTTTTAACAACTACTCTAGAGGATGTGCCGCTGCCTGATGAACTTCCTCCTGGTACAGAGCTCGTCACTAGCGATGATGACATACCGATGCCGGATGGACCTCCTCCTGGAAAGGAGTGGGCTCTCCCTGATCCCCCACAACCCATCATCTTACCTGTTCCTCCTCCACCGCCCGGCATTACCTTACCTCCAGCTGGTTTTCCACCCTGGGGTATGACTTTACCAACACCTCCAGGTTTTCAACCCTACAATTTCCCTGTGGCCCCACCGCTACCACCACCACCGCCCAATTTTATGGCCCGCCAGCAAAATCTTTCATCTATTCAAGACCCGTTGTCATCCGTACCCCATCAGACCTTCCAAGCACATCGTGCAAGTCAAATATTTCCCCCTCCTCCTCCTCCTCCGCCACCCTCCCAACCTACTCCAGCAAAAATTGCCACAATACCCAATCACCCGTCACTCCCTCCGAAACCAACATCAGCCGCACAGATGGCGGCTGCGACAATTGAAGGTGCACCCGAACTTCGGGATTTGAAGAAAGAAGCAACTGCATTCGTCCCAACTGCAGTGAAGCGAAAGAGGGCCCAACAAACTACGTCTAATGTGTTACCTGACACACCATTGCCGGAGAATGAATAACTTATTTTACCCATTACATCTTCAAGCAGCACCTTTGAATTGATATATTCACTGATCATGAGCCCATATAGTGAACTCACGTGTGATGTGATTGCTTGATTATGAAAGTCGACATACCCGAATGATGTGAAGCCGCTGACTCCCCGGTGAATTGTCACCCGGTTCCCAATTCTCCCATGTATTTTATGCCAACGGCAGAAAGTATCCCTCCGAAGGATGCTCGAGTCAGACTCAAGGATTTACCTGGTGTACCAGTCAACGTACAACCCTTAGTAAGTGAGAATTTGATTAGCACACGCATCCTAATCGTCATGGCCTCGTAGAATCCGCTCCATTTTATCCTGAGAGCCGCGCAGATATACCCTGAAAAGGTTGCATTGATGCATATAGACGTTGCGCAGCCAGTTGTGTACACATTCTCTATCTGGTAAGCCCTATTCATTTACCTTCCCTTTCAATTCATGAGGAATCCACAACTCAAGGGCACAACGTATTCAAAATCTGGCGTACGCACTGATCAAATTTGGAATTAAACCTGGAGACCGTGTAGGAGTCATTGCGCCAAATTCGTAAGTTAGCACCTTCATCGATTTGGTCATTTGAATTGAATGAGACAGTCCATTGATTGCAGGTACGACATGACTCGTCCTAATTTTGGTAGTACTCAGGCTATATGCTAAGATTCCCACCATGGAATCATCGCTGCAAGAGCGATCATAACGCCTATAAACATAAGGCTAAAACCATCTGAAGTGGAATACATCATTGACCATAGTGGATGCCGCCTACTCCTTGTGGATCACGAGTACTTGCACCTGGTCGAGGGAACGAAGGTTCCTATCGTCATTTCGAATGACACTGGTCGAGCTGGTGATCCATACGAAGACTTCTTAACTGAAGGCAGGCGAAGCAGCAATGAGAAAGGGTGGCCGGGCCTCGAAGTAGAACCAGACGAGAATGCAGGTGCCGCCCTTTGTTATACGTATGTATTATCTCACTTTAAGCTTTTATACCAATGTGGTTAACATCAATCAGGTCGGGGACTACGGGCAGAGTAGGCTTTGTTCGACGCACTATTTTCAATGAACTGAATTGATTTTGATCTTCAGCCAAAGGGTGTATTGACTACTTTGCGAGGTTTGTAATTTGCCTTGAATTCCCACCTGTGGTGTCATATCTTGACTATTGATCAACAGGTTCCTATCTTGCCGCTATTGGAAATTCTGTAGAGGTTCAGTGAGTGATTAGCACCATTAAATATTCATCGAACCTCATCTACTGAAAGGCTGGGCCGGGAATCCACGTACTTGTGGTAAGGTACTCTTTTCATTCTGTTCATACGCTTCATTGACAATCTCCTAACTGAGAAGGGTACTGCCGATGTTCCATGCAGCTGGTTGGACATTCCCGTGGGCCAATGTATTTGCATTCGCTACTCAGGTCTGCACCGCTCGATATATACGGCGCACACCGTCTTACATTTCTATTCTGGTAGATTACATTACGTACTGTGGACTACACCCGCATCTGGAACCACCTCCTTCTGTCTGGGGTAACACATTACTGTGGTGCGCCAACAGTCCAGGTATGGACGAGCTCTGGCCTGAATTCATATAAACATCACTAATGATCATAGATTGGCATAGTCAATCACCCTCTTGCAAGGAAGGCCCCTCAACGCATAAAGGCTGCTGTGGCTGGAGCTGCTCCGACTCCACACCTTATCGAGGAGCTCGAAAAGATAGGAATCGATCCTATACATGTATATGGTTTAACGTATGTGTTTGCCATGGTATTCGAATATGTATTCACAATGAACCCACAGAGAAGTCAGTCCTCATGGAAATGTATTTGGCCATCCCAACAAGATGCTGATCCTTTCATAGACTCATGGCCCTTTTACCCGCAACTATGAACAAGCATCATGGGCGACCTTAAGTCTGAGTGAACGTGCACGCCTTATGGCACGTCAGGGACATGCTTTTGCTACAGCAGATGAAGTGCGTGTTGTCTACGCATCCGAGGCCGACCATGTAGGACGTCTAGAAGATGTTCCGCGAGACGGAAAGACGATGGGTGAAGTTGTGATGAGAGGAAATATAATTATGAAAGAGGTTTATCCGAGGCTTTTTTTCTACTATTCTTGTCTATTGACCAGCGATTATGGGTTTATAGTACTTTCGGGATCCAGAGGCCACTAGGAAGGCATTTGTTGGTGGAAGTTTCCACTCAGGCGATCTTGCAGTTGTCCACCCTGATGGAGCCATTGCCGTCTTGGACAGAAGCAAAGATATCATTATATCCGGGGGCGAGGTGAGATTGGCGCGCAAACAGTGAAAATTTAAAGTTCTGACATTGTCAATACAGAATGCTTCATCCCTGGCCATAGAACAAGGTGCATACCAAAGATCTTTGGAACAGGGTTGGTTATTAATTCTAGAATCATTGCAGAACTTTCTTCACATCCTCACATTCTGGAGGTTAGCGTCGTGTCTCGCAAACACGAAAAGTGGGGAGAGCGACCAATGGCATTTGTGGTTATACATCCTGACCATGTATTCAAGTGGAAGGGGAATCACGAAGATTTTGAGAAAGACCTGAAGGTACATGCAAAGAAGAGATTACCCGGATTTGCTTGTCCCGAGTGGGTCGAAGTTGTTTCAGAACTCCCCGTAAGCCTGTTTATCACCCTTTGATCCTTTATAGATCCTGAAAAAAAGAATATCTAGAAAACATCCACTGGTAAAATACTTAAGACCGAGTTGCGAATGACTGCGGCCAAACTTTAGATATAATCACATGAAGACTGGAGATTTAAACTCGTTCCAATCTACATATATTCAGTGGATTCTGACCGTGATATAGAATATAAATCCAATATATCCAAAAATTAAATGCGTGCTGAAGATATTGCAAATGACAATGTCTGATGGGAACTAATATTAAATTTAATTCAATGTTTCATGGAATGAAGGAGCGTAGACTGCAAGGTCGTGTCATGAAATAGGAGATAACCGAATTATCCTGAACGAGGATGCGTTGCGTTCACAGACGTAAACATCGTCTTCGTTGCGTCCCAGAAACAAGACCTCCTGTTGGTCTGTCTCCGAGTCAGCGTTACCGTCTGTTTTGCCATTCACATTCTTGGGTGAGGCAATACTAGACTTTTTAGATGAATGGCCAAGTGTCGCCTTTCCCTTTGTGGTAGCATTAACAATCGTAGTCGTGGGTGGGGACAGGGGATTACCGATCTTCCAAACGAAAGGCGCGCGTCTGCCGATTGCACTGAGAGGAACGGTGTAATTAGGTAGATTCGTCCTTGATTCGTCTGCTGGTTTGAGAAGAGCGTCTCCAAGATCTACAACCTCCAATCCTCCTTTTCGAAGTGCAACGAGTAAGGAGCGTTCACTGATATCAAATGATTCTAGACGCTTGATGTCTCCCATCTTCCCGGATGACGCAAAATTTGCATCGTCATCATTACTCCAGAAGAATTTCCCCTTAAGCACCGATCGACCACGCGAGTCGACAATAGCCGTGCTATGACCACCCCGCGAGGAATAAAAGAGGGCAGGAGGTCCGAAATGCTTCGGTTGAGCCAAGAGTGATATAGGTGAAAGCAATGGCTTTTCGGACTTAGACGTTTGTTGAAGTTTCATCGGCGAAGGTATTACTGGGGCGTTGCGGAAAGGCTGTGTTGGGTCGATGCATCGAAGTCGAAGCTCACCGAGCATGGTAAACTCTGCGTCCTCTTCACGTCTAACTGGAAGCTCAGGTGGAAGCAAACCGTCTTTATACCAGGCCTGCATAAGTGATGCTTTCCAGGGTCCTATGCTACATGTGAGCTAATTAGATCATGAGATACCGAAATGAACTTACCGTGAATAACGTTCTTGGGGTCTCGATAGAACCATCTAGACGGCGCGGCAGGGGTAGGAACAGGAAGTCCAGGGGGGGTAAAATGAGCTTGCTCCGGTGTATGCGCCTCCACAGCAACGTCTTCGTTCTTGTTCTCTGTTTCGTACATCAATTTGTAGTCGAGGACATCCGGATATGTCGGAGGGATAATGTACTCATCCGCAATGGAAGCAAGGGGAAACTTGGGAGTAAAGCCGAGTTGCTGGAAAGTTGTGTATGCACCCATCTGAGCCGTTGTCAACACCGACACGTCTTCACCGTGTAGTGTTTGAGGTGCAAACCCAGCTTCAGGAGTTATTGGGCGACCTTCACCACGGCGATCGCTTGACATCACTGTTGGGCTCTCGGGTCGTTCCACGGTGTTGGTTGGAGAACCGGATTGTGGTGCAGCAGAAAGGGAGACATCAATACTGACATTGATGTTCGTTTCCTCTTCTTGCTCCAGATCACCTCTTTCAGTAAGCCTATTCTCTCGGGCCCGTCGCCTCGCCGCTCTTCGTTCAGCACGTCCAATGCGTACCTCTCGAACTCGCACGGTGGCAGGTTCTAAACCAAAAATATTCTGAGCAAATACTAGGAATACTTCCACCAAGTCATCTCCTTGCAATTGTAGTTCTAGTGAACGAGGAGAGTCGGGCAATATAAACGTCCGGGATAGCCCAAGAGCTGTCCGATAGGTTCCCGCAAAAAGCTCCACTTTTTCGCCATGGTCACCACACAGAATTGCAAGGAAACTAAAATCATATGAATTTACGGGTAAAGAAGGAAAACCGTAGGCACCTACCTCTTCTTGGAGGTTTCCACAGCCTTGATGAGGACAGCACCTTTAGTTCCCGGAAGCTTCACATATTCTAACTTTGGGGGAGGAACTTGGTAAGTGACTGCCGGGGCCCATCTTGAACCGCCATCAGATAGCTCAGGGAGGCTTGTAGAAGTCGTGGGACGATCTTCAGATGTTCTTCCATTTAGAACGTTACTTATTATACGGGGAAGGAAACGGGATGAACGACTCGTTTGAGGCATTGGACTGGGGACGTCATTATGCGATAGACTTGCCGGGAGTGGAATTGGACTGGTGGAAAAAAACTTTTGTAAGTTTGAACGACTGTTGGACCTAGACAAAGTCACAGGTGCGGATGCAGGAGGTTCCAGGGTATCTTCGGTAGTTGGATTATTAATCAGGAAGGACCACCTGCGCCGTCGCCTGCTTGAGCCACCTCTACCGATTGATGCACGGGAATCCTCCTCTATGGATGGAGTAGGAGTATTTTGAGCACTTGGTGCACTCCGACCAGGTGTAAGAAGTATGGCTTCTTGCGGTTGTCTGGTTCCAGCTGGAGGAGCGTCAGGAAGGCGACTCTCCATCAACGCTTGGGCAAGGGTGATTTGCCCATTGGTTTCGTCATCATCATCGTCAGCATCAACGAAATTTGGTATCCTACTTGGGGCATTATCATTCATTGGCGAGAGCTGTGATAGGGCACGCCTCAAGCTGAGCAAAGATGGCGCTGGTGAGGGTTCGGGTGGAGGAACCATGTCGATAGGGGTTGCTGACAGAGTCAGGTTTGCAGGTCGCGGTCGTCTAGAGGTTGAGCGGGGACGACTCGGAACAGGAACTGGGACAGGCTGGGGATCACTAGGTCGAGGTGAAGTTGGAACATGAGGATTCGAAGCTGAAAGCGTGGCACTCGTTCGTTCATCTAAATGGCTCCCACTTGGTCCAGCAGCTACGGGGTCGATCGCTTCTTCGTCACTAGAGTCTGTCCAATGGGTTTTTTCATCGTCCAGATCCCGGGATTCTCCAAGTTGACTTGAAACTCGGGTTAGGGTATTATTGACTGAACGAGACCCTGGTCTTGGTGAAAGCGAGATATAAGATTGTTGCCTCTCCAGCAATTGCAGATTTGGAGATTCATAGGGTGGGGGCTGTCCGCTGTGAGGTGAGTTATGAGAATGTTCAATCGAGAGGTTGGGTTGCCGCCTTTTCGCCGTTCGTCTTGTCGCTGGGCGCGGAATGAGAGGAACAGGAGGGGGAGTCCAGGATTGGGATTCGGACAAGTTGCGTTTAAGAAGTAAATGGGGAAAAGAGTTTTCCGGCCCTCCTGGGAGAGATGGGATGGTCGCCGCAGTGTCGCCTTTTACCCTTGAATCTGTCAGGTCTGAGTATGCATCCGACGTCCGGGTTGATGGCGTCTTCCTAGAATTCTCTCTGCGCTGACGGTCCCTTTCCCTTCTAGTTTCGATTTCCATTCGCCACTCGATAACCCTTTTGACCTCTTCCAAAGCATAAACACGGACACCATCCCTCCGGCCAGCAATAGCTACAAGCACTCCACGCTGCTCCATAACAACTACGCTTTTAAAGTTGACCTTCCTTACAAGTGCGTAAGGTTGGATTGCAGGAGGCGATAGAAGTGACAGTACGTCGAGACCTTGGGGATGGCACAGAAGTAGATAGTGAGGGGAGAGAAAGGCGCCACTAGAAGGCGGGGATGAGAAATGTGAAGGACAGAGATCGGTTGTAATCGCTGAAAGACTAAGTCCAAGCTCTTGGAGAGTCGGAGCAGGAAGGGGGGGAGGGGGTGGGGTAGTAGGGGTAGTAGGTGGTGAAGAGGATCGGGAGACTTCTCCTGAGTTAGGACTTGCATTTTCAAGACGAGAAGCATCATCATGAAGAGGCTCGCGAGAAGGCGTCGGTGTAGGGTCCCGACGGTAAATAAAATTCGAGAAAAAGCCGGAGAGACGATTCGAGGAGCGTGACTAAGAAAGAAATATGTGATGAAGAGGCACAGAGCAGCAGATCTCCTCACCTCTATGGCTGATCTATGCCGCGCTCCCCGTTGATGAGGAGTAGTATATGGTTCCTCATGCAGAACAGAGCTCCTGGTGGGTGAAGACGGAGGCGAACGAGTCGTAGATGGAGTAAGCCCTGGTCCCGGCCTGTCTGGAGCAGGCAACGACGGCTCTGTGACGTGGATGGTGGCCATACTGGCACCATCTGACACCTGCTCTTCAGTTGTTGATTCGGAGGGGCGTCGAGCATCTAGCATTGGGAGACTGTCGGCGATTTTCGTAGAGTCAACAGTCACCTTGACGTCGTCCAGAGAGACGTTAGGTGCAAAGGCATTGACGACCTGTATCTCCGTTATGGCACCGTCGCAGGACTCGTCGTTGTTGTCCGAGACGGACGAGGGGGGCATTGATGGGCAAATGCATCACTTGCCCAAGCTTAAATAAAAACAAGAGCCTCCACAGTAAATTACGTAATACTTATTATAAAAACTAAAGGTGTGTTTGAATGCAATAAGTACTGGTGTGGTCTACACAGCAGAAGCCAATTCCAGCACTGTAAACCATTAACAAGCCCCTTCAATGAATTGGCAGACTAGAGTGGCTTGACTAAAAGTTTACCCACCATCAAACGTTTTATAGAGGAACCGGGCTTCGATGGTGATGCATACCAGCCTGGTTCCGCAAGGGCACGATGCAGTTCGGGAATTACATAATATTCCAATACATGCAATCCTGTGTTCACTGTTGTTGTCTAAAGCATGCTCATTACTCGACTGTCAGTCAGTCGTCTCTTATGTCGAGCCCACTATTCGACTTTCTCCTCATTAAATCCAGTCGGAGAGCACGATGTCGCCCACTTTTCCAAGATCTTGTCCCCATCCTCCATCATTTCCACGTTGTCCCCAATCTCCAGCCCCAGTGAAGAACTGGACTCCTATAATATCGATTGGCTTGGCAGATACAGAGGTCATTCAACAACCATCTTAAAGCCAAAAACCACTCAGGAAGTCAGTAACATTCTGAAATGGTGCAATGAAAAGAGGTTGGGTGTCGTGCCCCAAGGGGGTAACACAGGACTTGTTGGAGGTGGTGTACCGGCCAACAACGAAGTTATTCTCTCTCTATCAAAGATGAATAAAGTTCGGTCGTTTGATGCTGTATCTGGTCCCTCGATCTTAGCTCTTTCTTATTACTTGTATTCACGTCTAGAACAGGGATTCTGGTCGCCGACGCTGGCTGTATTCTCCAATCCCTAACAGATTATATCGCTCCTCATGACCATATTATGCCTCTCGACCTGGGGGCGAAAGGGAGGTACGTGTATCCAGTAAGCTAAGTCATCTGCTTGAGCTCTGCGGACACTAGCTGTCAAATTGGGGGCAATGTCGCGACCAATGCCGGCGGATTACGACTTTTGCGTTACGGCTCTTTGCATGGTTCTGTTCTTGGTCTCGAAGTCGTCCTACCCGACGGTTCAATACTCGACCTACTTACAGCCCTGCGGAAAGACAATACCGGTAACGTGGCATCTTCTTCAGTCTGAGGCACCTTCTCAATCATCACTAGGGTACGATCTCAAGCAGTTGTTCATAGGATCCGAAGGCACACTTGGTGTAATAACAGGTGTATCAATTCTTACGCCTGCTGCACCTCAAGCATCCAGCAACGTTATACTTTCGCTTCCTTCGTTCAACAACGTCATTCCTTTATTCCAAATCGTCAAGAGGGAACTTTCCGAAATTCTTTCAGCATTTGAATTCATTGATCGTACGGCTTACGACCTTGCTGTAAAACATAGTCAAGGGAGGGCATTAGCTGATAATGAAGTTGCTGGTGCTGAATGCTTCGTTTTGGTCGAGACAAGTGGAAGCAGAAGGGAGCACGACGAAGAGGTCCTTATTGCTATCTCTCTTTGTTCTCATCCTCACCCATCCTTCAGAAACTGGCCGATCTTCTAGAATCTCTCCTCAACGCAAAGAAGCCATTGGTGAACACGGGCGTGCTATCTCAGTCTCCTGCTCAGTTTTCGTCTTTGTGGGCACTTCGTGAAGGTGTACCAGAAGCTGCTGGGAAGGAAGGAAAAGTATACAAATATGACATCTCCGTGCCTTTGTCCTCCTTCAAAGATGTGGTCGACAACACCCGAGAACACCTGCGTTCAAAGGGTCTCCTCCACGACAAAGCCGTAAAACATGTAATAGGATATGGTCACGTAGGGGATGGTAAACATTCGTCCTCTAAACGGCGGCATTTCAACTAAGCCCTTTCCTGTAGGAAATCTGCATCTGAATGTCGTTGCGGACCAATACCTTCCTGAAATTGAAAGTGCACTCGAACCTTATGTGTACGAGATCGTTGGTATGTCCACATCTTTTTTGCACAAGAGAATGGTTGATTTAGTCACCTCAAGCATCTCTACGCGGATCTATCTCGGCCGAACATGGGATTGGCGCCATGAAAAAGCATGCACTTCCATACTCGAAAAGCGCACTCAGCATAGAGCTGATGAGTAAAATCAAGCACATCTTTGATTCGAGGGGAATTATGAATCCTGGAAAGGTGGTGGATTAGTGCTGTAGTTATAAATTCAAATAGATTGTTGCTTACGTAAAGGCACCTAACCCTGTGTCAAACCCTAACACAACCCAACCTTAAACTCGGGGCATGGTGAGGACATGGTGTGTATGTTGTACGAGGTACATAGCTGATCATCCTACAACAGCCTATCTTCCAAGACATCAATGGCCTCGCCGTCAAGTTCTTCATCCAGAAGGATCTGTCAAGGGAGGTGCAGGCAGAGCTCTGCGAAACAATCACAGTGCGCATGCCATGTCGCTCAACTTTCTGCTCTCACTGATCATTCGTGAAGTCGCTTGGTGGTAGAGTAGAGGCGAAAGTACCAAGACAAGGGTACCTCCTAGTCCAACCTGGCACAGCGGAAGAAGAACGACTTCGACTCTGCTGGACAAGCTCAGACCGGCCAGATCGGTTCTTCGTCCCATACACCTACGTTGAAGCGTGTAAGATCGCAGGCATGTTATTGAAGCAGATATTCATAGAACATGGTACTCCTATAACAATGCATATCCACCCCAGCATTGCAAATGTGAATGCCAGGAGTCATCTAGCCGCCCGCATTATGGTTGGTATAGTTCTTCCATCTTCATCTATACTCGCTCAACCACTCCTGAAGCATTCAGGTGGCGACCCACACGCATCTCTCCAATCTGCGCGTGTCATACTCGCGGATCCCCAGTCAGATGTATTCCACCACCTCGTGAAAACTTACCAAGATGTGGCGGACAAATATATCGAGTCGTATCTTTGGGTCAAGAAATGTATCGAAAAAGGCACAGTCGTCTATACACCCATGGTTTACAAAAACCCAGGTGGCCGACGTCCTGGTGAAGAGTAGGTCTATATTTTTCTTTTGCCTTAATGTATGTCGAACCATTCTTTATGAAAAGGCGGATGCAGTTCACAGAGGAAGACGAAGAAAAGCTATGCGAGTGGATCGCTGCCAAGATACCTTATAAGGAAATTGGTGGACGTACTGGAAACCGTTTGTACCAACAGCTTTGCGACCTCGT
>Ga0307507_10010850_pt1 | contig 11644 bp, 8 predicted proteins | sample 7_EM_MG_FD_207223 | JGI IMG/M metagenome (GOLD analysis project Ga0307507, IMG submission 207223) | Populus trichocarpa ectomycorrhiza microbial communities from riparian zone in the Pacific Northwest, United States - 7_EM | ecosystem: Host-associated > Plants > Roots > Unclassified | place...
TGGCCGCATGTACGGCCTCACCGACGACGTCATCGACGCCCGCGCGCAGGAGCTCTTCGTCAAGCTGGACCTCGTGCCCGGCCCGCGCACATTGCTTGCAGACTACAGCTTTGGCATGAAGAAGAAGATCGCGCTCTGCGCGGCCATTCTCCATGGCCCCCGGTTGGTCTTCTTGGACGAGCCCTTCGAGGGCATCGACCCGGTGACCAGCCGCACCATCAAGGACATCTTGATGGCCATGCGCGAGCGTGGAACCACCCTGGTCCTCACCTCGCACATCCTCGAGGTGGTCGAGCGGATCTGTCCGCTCATCGCCATCTTGCACGATGGTCGCCTGCACGGGTTCGGGCCCGTCGAGGAGCTTCGTGCGGGCGGCGCCTCGCTCGAAAGCGTCTTCGTCGACCTGGTTGGCGGCGCCCGCACCGGGGAGCTTTCTTGGCTGTAGCCTCGAGCTTCTCGCTGGTGCGCGCGGTCATCGCGAGCCACGCGCAAGGCGCGGCCAACCGCATGCGCCGCGAAATGGGGCGGCGTGGTCTGGTCATCATGGTGCTCTTGATGACCCTCCTGGTCACCGTGCTGGTGCTCCCGCTCGTCGGCTGGGCGGCCACCATCGGCTACTTTGGCGGAAAGTACATCAGCGAGCCGTTCATGCAGCGCATGCTCGGGCTCTTCCTGCTCATGGTGTCCTTCGGCGGCGGGGTGCTCAGCGGCACCACCGGTGGTGGGCGCCAGATCGCCTGGGAGAGCTACCGCTCCTTTCCCGTGCGCCACGCCGCGCTCTTCGCCGCGGAGCTCGTGGCGAGCCTGCTCGATCTGGTGCCGCTCATGCTTTCCGCGATGATCATCGCCCACGTCGTGGCCCTCGGCATCGCGCTGCCGCGCGCGGTGCCGGTGCTCGTGTTGGTGACCTTCGAGACCATCGGCTTCGTGCTCATCACGCAGACCGTGATTTCCAGCCTGGCCGCCGCGCTCCTGCGGCGGCTGCGCGTCGCGTTCTCGGCGCTCATGGGCGCCATCGGCTTTGCGTCGCTGGTCTTCGCTTCCGCGGTCGAGGGGCCGGCGCCCAGCTTGACCGCCAAGGCCGTCGTGAACCGCGTGGCGCAGGCGCGTGCGGCGCTGGAGGTGGCGGCGGAGTGGTTCCCGGGGACGTGGGGCATCCGCAGCGTGCGGCATGCGGCCAACGGGAACTACCTCGCGGCGTTGGCCGAGCACACCTACCCGCTGGGGGTGCTCGCCCTGGGCGTCTTCTTCGCGTCGCGCTTGATGGCGCGCGAGGTCGCCTCGGGCGGCATCGTGGCGTCGGCGCAGGCCTCGCGCCTCTGGAGCTTTCGCTCGCCGGCGTACGGCGTGGCGCGCCTCACGTGGCTCACCTTGATGGACAGCGCGCTCGGGCGCGTGGGCCTCATCGCGCCGCTCCTCACCATCGTCCTGATTCGGCTTCCCCTGCTCCACTGGCTCGGTGCCGGTTTGAGCACGCCCGGCGCGTACGCGTACGTCGCGCTCTCGACGTCGGCGATCCAGCTCAATCAATTCGGCCTCGATGGACATGGCATCAAGTCGCTCTTTCTCTTGCCCGTCTCCACAGAGGACCTCTTTCGCGGAAAGAGCTGGGGCCTCGCCGCCTATTTTCTCCTACAGGCCGCGCTGCTCGCGCTCTTGTTCGCGCTGGTGCAGAAGACGCCCACGGTGGAGATTGTCGCGGGGACGTTTCTCGGTGGCTCGTTTTTCATGACGCAAAACATGGTGGGCCGCTGGACCTCGGCATGGCTTCCGCGCCGCCTTCCTCGGCGCGACATGCGCGGCACCGGTGCTCCGGGCGCATTGCTCTTGGTGTCGCTCGCGCTCACCGTGAGCACGGGCGCCGCGTTTGCCGGGCTGTACGCGGCATGCCAACGCTTCGCGCCCGCGTGGCTCGTACCAGTGAACCTCGCCGTGTTCACCGGCTTGGTCATCCTCGATCGATGCACGCGTGCTTGGGCCGTGCGCTACTTCGAAGAACGCCGCGAACGCGTACTCGAGGCCATTGGATAATCCCAAGGTGTGTATCAGTAGGTAACCAAAGTGCGACGAGAGCCCTCGAGAGCGTTGCTCTTCGGGAAAATAAGCCTCATAGACAGAGCCAGTATGGGTGAAAAGCAGACTCCGGCGCGCGGCAATCCATTCTTCGTGAGCATGCTCCATGTGATTCGCGATCGCCGCGGCGTCTCCGCCATCGAATACGGACTTCTCCTCGTTGCCATTTTGTTGCTCGTCGCCGGCGGCTACAAAATGCTGGGCAAGCGGGACCAAAAGGCCACGCAGGTTGCCGAAGCCACGATCGTCGGCAATGCCGATTGGGCTCCTTCCGGCGGAGGCGGTGAGCGCGGTATTGGCGGTGGCAGCCCTCCAACGGGCGGTGGCAGCACTCCGACCGGCGGTGGCAGCAGCCCGAGCGGGGACTTGTGCGACGGTCGTTCGTGCGGTGCCCCGGGCTCCTGTTTCGTGGCCGGTACGCAGGTGGCCACGCCTTCGGGCGAGCAGTCCATCGAGAGCTTGCACGCGGGCGATCTCGTGTTGGCTCGCAGTGTCGACGGCGAGGTGGAAGCCCGCCCCATCGTGCGCACGTTCGCCCGCCCCGGGCACGCGCTGGTGGACGTGCACACGGTGACGGTCGACGATGCGCGCGATCGCGTGCGCTCCACACCGGAGCATCCGTACTTCACGCTCAACCACGGCTGGACGGCGGCGGGCCATCTCGCAGCGGGGGAAACCTTGCTCGACCGCGCGGGGCACGAAGTGCAGGTGACCAAGGTCGTGCGCATCGCGCAGGAGGCCGAGGTTTACAACTTCGAGGTCGACGTCGACCACACGTACTTCGTGGGCGGCCACAGCGGCCGCGCGAAGGTGCTCGTTCACAATGCGTGCGGCAATCCCGACTTCAAAGACTACCCGCGTCCGGATTCCACCGCGGGCGCCGCGGCGGTCAAGGCCGAGAGCGATGCGGTGAAGGCTGCGGAGAAGGCGGCCGCCGACGCGAAGAAAAAGCAGGACCAGGCGACCAACGAGCAGAAGAAGGCCGACGACTTGAAGACGCGGCGCGACAACGAGATCGCGGCGACGGGCAGCTCGAAGATCCCAGAGTCATCCATCGACAAGGCGAAGCAGAGGGCGGAGCAAAAAGCCAACGAGGCGGACGCCGCGCAGAAGATCGCGGACCAGAAGAAGGCTGACGCGGCCGCACTGGCGCCCGCCGCCGAGAACCAACATATCTACGATACGCTCGACCGAATTCCTGGAAAAGGCTCGACGGATTGGGGCGCCAATGCTCCGTCCAATCCCAAAATGGCCGAGCAATGGGGCACGGATTACAGCAACAACGGGGAAAACCTTCCGGACCCCGGAAAAGTCCCCAAGGACAAGCCCAGCCCCTACAAGGAGTACCGCGTCGACCCGGGCGGGACCAATGTCGAGGGAAGGGCGGGCGATCGCCGCATCGTCATCGATACACGCAACGGCGACGCGTACTACACGTGGAACCACTACGGCGCGCACGGCAGTCCGGCGTTCGTGAAGATCCGCAACGGGTGGCCGTGAAACTCGAGCGCGGTGTCCTGCTCGTGCCCGACTTGGACATGGACGCGGTGCACGCCGCGGCCAAGGTCCACGGTGCGCTCGTCTACGTCATGCCGGACACGGGCATCACCGATCGCGAGTCGTTCTTCGCGTGGTTTCGCGCAACGTTGCCGCAGGATCCGCCGTTGGTGAGCGCCCGCAGTTGGGATGCGTTCCGCGACTCCATCCGCAACGGCTTGCTCGACGAAAAGCGCCGCCGCTTCGTCATCGTTTGGCCGAACTCCGCCGCGATGGGCCCGCCCGAGGAACGCGAAATGGCGCTCGTCGTTCTCGACCAGATTGCCGGCGATCTGGCCGACGCGCGCGCGACCCTGGGTCGCACGAAGCACGTTAGCGTTCTCGTCGGCTAACGTTCTCGCGCGGCCCCGCTGCAGGTAGGGCCGTCCGCACCGTTCGTGGCCGCCTGGGTGTCCGTCGTCCGTTTTTTCGGCTGCGCCGACGGAACCGCGTCACGTTGCCTCCATGTTTCAACGAAACGCAGCCCGTCGACGGGCTGACGGCCGGTCGAATCCATGTCGCACGTGCGTTCGACCGATTTCGTCGATCCATCATCAAAAGTTTGAACGGAGCGCCAAACGGGGGGCACGCACTCGTTGTGCAGATGCCGCGTCGTGCCGGCTCTCTTTGCAATTGTTAACGGCGATGATCGCAACTTGTCGTTGCGGTCGGTCGAACCCCCTTCTAACTAATCTGCAATGCAACTTCGTCATGCCGCGGTCTTTCTTATGTTGACGGTCTTCCTTGGTTCGAAGTCGGCGAAGGCTCAAATGGCCGACTCGCTCGCGTCCGTCAGTTACGAGCACTACCCCAACGTGGACTCACCCAAAGACGCGAGCTCGACGATCGGCCTCGAGGTCTTCCGCGTTCGTGCGGCGCTGCCCATTCCGCTCACCGAGTCGAAGAAGACCATCCTTCTTCCCGGCCTTTCGTACGAAATGCTTGGCTTTCACGGGACCGGCGACAACCGGCCGAACGTCGGCACCTTGCACGCGCCCTCGGCGTCGCTCGGCCTCATCCAGGTGTTCGGAGACCGGTTCATCACGATGGCCATCGTAGGTGCCGGCTTCGCGACGGACTTTCGCGACCGCATCTCGAGCGACGATCTTCTCTTCACCGTCACCGGGATGTTTCTCTACAAGTTCGACAAGAACTTCACGCTCGGTGCGGGCATCTCCTACGACCGCCGCTCCGGCGATCTGCTTCCGCTCCCCGCCATCGGGGTCAATTGGCAGATCACGAACGACTTTCGCATCCGCGGTTTCGTCCCCTCGATGCTCAATGTGGAATACCGGGCATTGCCGTGGCTCACCGTGGGTCTGCGCGGCACCTTCGAGGGCAACCGCTTCCATTTGAGTGAGAAGGGTTACGGCATCTCGCACCTGGAACTCGCGTACTCGACCATCACCGTGGGACCCAAGGTCACCTTCCGCCTCACCGACATGATGCATCTGGATGTGTACTCGTCGGTGGCCGTGATGCGGCGCTTCGAAGTGTTCCGGAACGACGACTCGCTCGACAGCAGCTACCTGAATCCCACGGTGTTCGGCGGGATTCGTCTGTGGTTCGGGCCGGCCGGCTGGCGCACGGATCAACAACCCACCCCCATGCCCCCGAAGGAGGGCGAATCACATTGAATCGTTGGACAATCCTCGCGGCTGCGGGCGCGCTGCTCGTTCCGAATACGGCGCACGCGCTGCAACCCCTGGATGCGTTTCTCGCCTCGGCGCGCGCAACCAACCCGGACAACCGAGAGGCCGCCGCCACCGAGCGGCAGCGCCGGGCAGAGGTCGATGCTTCGACGGGCCGCCTCCTGCCCACGCTCACCGGGCAGGGCACGTGGACGCACAATCAGTATGAGGCGGCGTTCGCGCAACCAGGCGGTCCCACGCTCACCATTACCCCGAAGAACCAGCTCGACGGGTCGGTGACCCTCGGGGTGCCCTTGGTCGACGTCGGCGCATGGACGAAGCGGAGCGCGGCAGTGGTGAGCCGTGAGGCCGCGGTCGCGAGCCGCCTGCAAACGCGCCTCGACGTCGAGAAAGACGTCACGCGTACGTATTACCAGGTGCTCGCCGACGAGTCGGTGCTCGCCTCGGCGACGAAGAGCTACGACGCTGCAGAGAGCAACCGGAAAATCGTAGCCGATCGGCGCGATCTCGGCACGGCGAGCGAGCTCGATCTGCAGCGTGCTATCTCCGATGCGGCCAAGGCCAGCCAGGACATCGCATCGGCGAACCAGGGCCTGGTCAACGATCGCCGTTCCCTGGAGACGCTCACGGGGCTTCTGCCCGAGGTGGGTGGCAAGCCGCCCGAGGACGATTTGCACGACGAGGCAGCGCTCGCGACGTGGCTCGGTCCGAACAACGAGGACCTGGTGCCGGTGCGCGCCGCCGTGCTGAACACCGAGGCGGCCGCGAAGAACCGTGACGCCGCCAAGGCCGATTGGCTGCCCACGCTTTCGGGGCAGGCGCAGAACCGGTTCACCAACGCGACCGGTTTCGCGGGGCACGGATCGACGTACGTCATCACGGCTACGGCGACGTGGAAGCTCGACTTCACGCTCGGTCCCAACGTGCGCGCGCAGAACGCGGCGGTGGACGCGGCCAAGGCGCGCGAGGACAAGACGCGAAGGGCCGCGGCCGATGCGATTTACCAAGCGTGGAACCAGGTGCGCGCGGGCGTCGAGAAGGCGCGTGCGGCTCGAGCGCAGGTGACCGCGGCCACGTTGGCGGCGGACGTCGCGCACGTCCGCTATGGGAGCGGCATGGCGACGCAGCTCGAGGTCGTGCAGGCGCAGCGCGATCTCTTCAGTGCGGAGGTTTCCCGCGTCCAGGCGGACTCCGATCTTCAATATGCCCGCGCGCTCCTCCGGATCAGCGCACGCAAAATCGCAGAGGAGCCCCGATGACCGTCCGCCTCGTAGGCATGGCCTTTTTTCTTGCCGGCGCAGCCGTCGGTTGCCACAGCAACGAATCCACGAAAGCGAGCAAACCCCAGGCCGCGCGCGTCAAAGTGGACACCGTGGCGGTGGAGGAGCGGCAGATGCCCATCGTGCTCCCGCTCACCGGCACCTTGCAGGCGAACCTGCGCTCCGAGCTGACGGCCAACGCCACGGGCCGGGTGGTGAAGACCTTCGTCGAGCGCGGCCAGAAGATCGCCCAGGGGGCAACCCTGGTGCAGCTCGACGTGCGCTCGGCGTCCATCGGCCTGCAGGAGGCCAACGCCAGCGTGGCCCAGGCCAAGACGCAGCTCGAGAGCGCCAACGCCGAGTGTGCCCGCTACGATGCGCTGCTCTCGCGCGGGGCCATCACGCGGCAGGAGTACGACAAGCAATCGGCAGCCTGCAAAGAGCAGAAGGCGGCCCTCGCGGTCACGCAGGCCAAGGTGGCGAGCGCCTCGCTCAACGTGGGCGATGGCACCATCCGCGCGCCTTTCGCGGGCGTGATCGCGGAGCGCTCGGTGAGCGTGGGCGACTACGTGCAGCCGAGCTCCAAGGTCGCCACGTTGGTCATCAGCGATCCCTTGCGCCTGCTTCTCACCGTGCCCGAGCCGCGCATCGCCCTGGTGAAGGAAGGGCAGTCGGTGTCCTTCTCGGCCTCGGCCATCCCGGGCAAGACGTTCACCGGCACGGTGAAGTACCGCAGCGGCGAGGTCCGCGCGACCACGCGCGATCTCGTGGTGGAGGCCGTCGTTCCCAATGCGGGAGGGGAGCTTCTGCCGGGCATGTTCGTGAACGTGAACCTGGTGGTGGGGGAGGGGCCGGCGCTGGTCATCCCCAAAGCGACGGTGTTCGATACGGGCAACGACAAGAGCGTCTTCATCGTCAAGGATGGTCGCCTGGGGCTTCGCATCGTGAAGCTCGGGACCGACTTGGGAACCATCGTCGAGGTCCAAGCGGGGGTCGCGAAGGGCGATCCGGTGGTGCTCCAACCCGAGGCCAAGATGGCCGACGGCCAGCTCGTGGGTCCGTGAGATTCGGAAGGTAACGATTCATGCAATGGCTCGCTAGGATCTGCGTAAACCGACCCGTCTTTACCTGGGTCTTGATGCTCACGATCATCGTCCTCGGAGGCGTGGCCTACAGCGCGCTCGGCCTGGACAAGTACCCGCGCATCGATATCCCTGCCGTGACGGTGATGACCCGCCTCGACGGCGCCGCGCCCCAGGAAATCGAGAGCGAGATCAGCGACAAGATCGAGGAGGCCGTCAACACCATTGGCGGCATCGACGAGCTGCGCTCCACTTCGAGCGAGGGCGTCTCCTTGGTGAGCATCACCTTCAAGCTCGACAAGGATGGCGATGTCGCCGCCCAAGAGGTGCGTGACCACGTCAGCAATGCGCTGCCGAATCTGCCGAAAGGCATCGACGCGCCCGTGGTCAGCAAGTTCAACGCGGACGCCTCGCCCATTCTGTACATCACGGTGCGCGCGCCGGGCACCATCCGCGACGTCACCGAGCTCGCGGACAAGCGGATTCGCCGCCAAATCGAGAGCATCTCCGGCGTTGGCCAGGTCAACGTGGTTGGCGGCACCAAGCGCGAAATCAAGGTGTGGCTCGACCCCATCGCACTGCGCTCGTACGGTCTCACCGCGACGGACGTTCGCCAGGCCATCGCCAATCAGAACCTCACGATGCCCGGTGGCGCCATCGAGCGCGGTCCGGACCAACTCACCTTGCGCATCGAGGGAAAAGTCACCAGCCTGGACGCGCTGCGAAGGCTCGTCGTGCGCGAATCGGACAACCACCCGGTGCGCCTCGAGGATGTGGCCCGCGTGGAGGACGGCACCGCCGAGGAGCAAACGTGGGCCTCGGAGGACGGCGACCGGGTCGTCGTCTTGTCCTTGCGCAAGCAATCGGGCATCAACACCGTCGCCGTGGTCGACGCCGTGCGCGGCCGCCTCGGCGATATCCAGAACTCGCTGCCCGAGGGCACGAAACTCTCCGTGGTGCGTGACAACTCGGAGACCATCCGCACGAGCATCGACGCGGTGAAGGAGCACCTCGTGCTCGGCGCCATTCTTGCCGCCATCGTCGTGCTCTTGTTCCTCGGCAATGCACGCAGCACCGTGATTTCGGCCATCGCCATCCCGGTGTCGCTCGTCGGCGCCTTCGTGCTGATGTACCTCTTGAACTTCACGCTCAACATGATGACCTTGCTCGCGCTCGCCCTCGCGGTGGGCATCGTCATCGACGACGCCATCGTCGTGCTGGAGAACATCTTCCGCTTCATCGTGGAAAAGAAGCTGCCGCCCATGCAGGCGGCGATCTCGGCGACCGAGGACATCGGTCTGGCCGTGCTCGCGACGACCCTGTCGCTCCTTGCGGTGTTCGTGCCCGTGTCGTTCATGGGCGGCATCGTCGGCCGCTTCCTCAGCAGCTTCGGCCTCACCATGGCGTGCGCCATTCTGGTGTCCATGATCGTGAGCTTTACCCTGACGCCGATGCTCTCCGCGCGGTGGCTGCGCGCGCAGGACCACGGCGGGGGCAACGGGAAGGCGAAAAAGCCGCTTCTCGAGCGCCTCGTCGACGTGGTCTACATGCCGATCGAGCGCGGGTACATGGTCCTGCTTCGCTGGGTCATGTCCCATCGCTGGGTGGTCGTGGTGGCGTGCGGTCTCACCCTGGGCTCGTGCGTGCCGCTCGCCCAGGCGGTGCCCGTGAGCTTCGTCCCGGAGGACGACAATGCGCAGTTCGAGGTGCACGTCCGCGCCACCGAAGGCGCGAGCCTCGCGTCCACGCGCATCATCGCCGACGGCATCGCCCGCGAGATCCGCGATCTTCCCGGCGTGGCGCGCACCTTGATGTCCATCGGCGACAACGAGGCCAAGACGGCGAACTCCGCGAACATCTACGTGCGACTGACCGATCCCAAGGACCGCGCGCAATCGCAGATCCAGCTCATGGACCTCGTGCGCCGCGACGTGCTCGCGCACCAATCCAGCGACCTCAAGCTCGACGTGGCCGAAGTCTCCGACTTCGGCGGCTCCACCGGTGCGATCCAAACGGCCATCTCCGGGCCCGATCTGGCGAACCTTACGGCCTATTCGCAGCGCATCACGAACGAACTCAAAGACGTGCCCGGCGCCGTCGACGTGAGCACGAGCCTCATCGTGGGCAAGCCCGAGGTGCGCCTTTCCGTGGATCGCGATCGCGCGGCCAACCTCGGGGTGAACGTCTCGGACGTGGCCACCACGTTGCAGCTCTTGGTCGCAGGCCTCAAGGTCTCCACGTACGCCGAGCACGGTGAGGATTACGACATCCGCGCACGCGCGGAGCGTGAATACCGCGTCGACGAGCGCGGCCTGCTGGTCACCGTGCCCTCCACCAAGGTCGAGGCGGCCGTTCCGCTCGACTCGGTGGTGCAGCTCGCGCCGGACACGGGACCGTCGCAGATCGAGCGCCTGAATCGGCAGCGCCAGGTCACCATTTCGTGCAACGTGGCGCCGGGGCACAGCGAAGGGGAGATCCAGGCGGCGCTGGACAAGATCGTGGCCGGTTTGAACCTGCCGTCGGGCTACCGCGCCGTCGCCACCGGCAACTCGAACGAGACGAACGCCGCCGGGAAGAACTTCCTTCTGGCCTTCGGCACCTCGTTCATCTTCATGTACCTGGTGCTCGCGGCGCAGTTCGAGTCGTGGCTTCACCCCATCACGATTCTGATCTCGCTGCCGCTCACCGTGCCGTTCGCCTTGGTATCGCTGCTCCTGTTCGGGCAGACGCTGAACATCTTTTCGGCGCTGGGGCTCTTGGTGCTGTTCGGCGTGGTGAAGAAGAACTCGATCCTCCAGGTCGACCACACGAACCATCTGCGCGCCAACGGCATGGGCCGCGCGGAGGCCATCCTCGAGGCGAACCGCGACCGGTTGCGGCCCATCTTGATGACCACCATCGCCTTCGTCGCGGGTATGCTGCCGCTCATCTTTTCGCACGGCGTCGGCAGCGGTTTGAACCGCGGCATCGCGGGGGTCATCGTGGGCGGGCAGACGCTGTCGCTGGTGCTCACCCTGCTCGCGACGCCGGTTACCTATTCGCTGTTCGACGACTTGGCCGCGCGCTTCCGGCGCGGGCGGGTTTCTTCGCCCTCCGAGTCGGCGCCGTCTTCGCGCGTGCCGCTGGCGGAAGGAGGCCAGTGAGAAGAGCGTCCACGAGCCGCACGATGCCGTCGCGTGCCGGCGCTTCGCGCTTGGCGAGGCTCCTGAACATGAGGGTGCCTTGCACGGCCTCGCGCAAGGTCTGCCAGTCGAAGCTCCTCGGAATGTCGCCTCGGGCGATGGCCCGGTTCACGATGGCCTCGAGGCCGCGCGTCTCGTCGTAGGAGATCCATGCGGCGCGCACGCTCGGGAACACGGGGCTTCTCTCTCGATCGTCGAGCAGGGCGACGCGGAGCATGGCTTTGCCGCCCACGGTATCGACGAAGCGGGCCATCCCCGTGAGCCACTCGATGACGTCGGCCCGAAAGGATCCCGCGTGGGGCAGGGGGCCGAATTGTGCGGGCAGCGAGGAGAGCGCCGAGGCCACCAACGCGTCTTTGGTGGGCCAGCGCCGGTACACGGTGGTCTTGTTTACGCCGGCGCGCGTCGCCACCTCCTCGATGCCCAATCCGGCGTACCCAACGCGCACGACTTCTTCGAGGGTGGCCCGGAAGACAGCTTCCACCACCGGGGCGCCCCGCACGGCCGTGGGCTTCGCCTTTTTCGTCATTCGGGAGCTCTCGCCAACCGTTGACCTATTTGCGCCGACGAGCCTTCTTGTCAATGCGGTCCCGGCATGTTCCTCTGCGCCCGTGCTACGGGCTCTTGCAGGCGTTTTTCTTTCCGCCGTGACCATCACGGCATGCGGGGGCAGCGAGCCACCGCGCACGGTCTCACTGCGCATGAAGGGCGAGCCGGCCGCGGCCACCGTGACCGTCGACGACCAGTGGATCGGGACCCTCGCGCGCGTGAACCGCTACGGGGTGGCGCTCCCGCCGGGGCGCCACCGCATCACGGTGGAATCGCCCGGCCACTTCCCCTGGGATCGCCTGGTCGAGGTG
>Ga0307507_10010852_pt1 | contig 11640 bp, 15 predicted proteins | sample 7_EM_MG_FD_207223 | JGI IMG/M metagenome (GOLD analysis project Ga0307507, IMG submission 207223) | Populus trichocarpa ectomycorrhiza microbial communities from riparian zone in the Pacific Northwest, United States - 7_EM | ecosystem: Host-associated > Plants > Roots > Unclassified | place...
TTTAGCATAAGTAATAATATTTTTTTTTTCATACTAACTTCATACTTGGGGAATGATATTTTGGGAAATGTTTATGTACCATCAAAATACTCTCAAAATACTTTCACTCCAGTATGTTGTCATGTTTTCAGTGGTATGAAAGATGATGGTGGACTGGTGTCAGGACAGCTTTGCATGTGTTTGTGAACATTGTAACATTGAACTCTTGGCCTCTCTTGGCCCCAGGCCAATCATGACCAAGTTGTCAAGCCACAACATCGACCAACTACATTCTGCAAACTCCCAACACCATTTGGCACAGATTTTGCCTTTTATAAAACTATATTTGCAACCTCTAGCTTTTCCCCATTCAAACCCAATGTCAAAAACAACATACCGACTTCAAATTCTAGCACCAACATAACCAAATTTCCAAGTTGCATGTGAGAGATTAAGAGTGAAGGGGTAGGTGCATGAATGGTATTTATGTCAAAAATTCATCCTCATGGAGACACCATTATCTAGCAAGTTTTCTGAGCAACTTGATCTTGAGCTGATCACGAAGCAGTGGGTACAAAAGTTGATGTTAAAGAAAGCTCAAGGCCTTCTTGCACAAGGCTGTCTAATTCTTATATATATCTGGACTGATGACAAATTCAGTCGAGCTCCCAACTGAATTTGAGATACTGTCATTCATCCAAAGTCAGCTTTGATGGGTAGCAAACTACATGAGAGTGTCCCAAGGTACAGTATGTGAAGTAATGATATGGTGATTCATCATGCAACTTGTCAAAATTGTAAACACAAATACTTATGTCCATATTGTCCAATGTGCATCCATAATGTCCAAGGGTTCCTGTGCACAGAAGAAATAAAAATTATGCGGCATCAGGCCCCCAGAGGGGAAGGCAGGAGAGGGAAGGGTGGTCGGGCAGTAAAAAATTTGTGCAAGAATCATTTTCAGACAATAAAAAACCTTCTTTTCCCCTTGTAGAAGTGACCTGGAGGAACTGGACTAGGTCACTGGGTCCCGTGCAATCACTGGGCACAGTGGAAGGCAAAGAAGATGGGCATCAAAAACAAAGTTGAGAAATATTGAAGTTGACAAAATCATGCCTTCATACCAATGATCGAATGCCACCTTGAGAGAATGAAGGCAGAGCATTACCAGATCCAGTTGGTATAGTTCCATTTTGTGGGATATCCATCAGCGTTGTGCCATCCAATGCACTGGTCAAAGGGAGGTCGGGCAACAGGGAAAGGGATCCTAGGCATCCGCTGGGGGAGCCATTGGGAAATGCCTGAGAAGGGTAGGTTGATGTGTTCTGAGATTAATGTAAAAAAATGCCAGTTAGGTAAAAGCTTTGTGTACCATTGGTGGGATGTCAGATTGAGAAGGGGCTAAGGATTTGTCAAATGTGTCCCCTGGTATGTCAGTCGGCACCCACCCATTAAGAAATTCAATGGGAAGGAAACCAGAAGGCACTGAAAGGAGGTACTTAAGTTTTCTGTTCCATTGATTATTGACTCTTGCACAATATCTGGTAAACCACTCGCAGAGAAGAGGGTGGATACCCCAAAGGTCCCGCAGAAGTGTTGAATGCATTGCTGTCCTGTGGAAAATCAGATGGTGCTGCCTGCGTTGTCTATGAAGCATGATGGGGGGAATCATACTATTGCTGATGACCTGATGAGGTCAGGTTAAAGTCAATCAGCGGTTCATGAAGGGTACTTACGGCGGATTCGGAAGCCATGTAGATACATTCTTAGAGCTCGTCCCTGCCGATGACGACAAGTCCACATTTGATGTCCTTGATTCCATTAGGGGAGTCAGAGTGAGCGGTTCAGCGATGATTCAGCAAACGGTTTACAGACAGTTCAAAAAGACCAAATTTTCCTCTGAACCGTGGGAACTCACTGAATCATTGCTGAACCTGAACCGTTGTGAAGTGTCTCTGGAGGCACTTCACCACCGGTTCAAATCTCGGTTCTCCCTCCTTCATATCCACTTCATACTATAACTCCGCTTGCAGGTGAGTTTCTTCCCAAAATACATTCTTCGGTTATATAATTTTTTGTACAGCTTACTGTAGCATTTCATTCAATTCGACGGTCATGCATCATGCAGCCCTCCCAAATGCCGAAATATAACAGATGTCACGGAGATTTTGCGCAAGTGTTGAAATCATTTAGGAAGTCGAAAAAAACCTCAAAAAAGGCCTAAAAATCCCAAAAAAAATCGTACACAGCCTTTTTTGCTCTGTCTACATTTATCTAGTTAAATTTTGAATCCAATCTATTGTTATCATCATTCTGTGAGACATCCACACTGGAGGTGCACCCCCATGCCAAACACCTGTCTACATTCACATCGATTTCAACCAGGAAATATGTACTTTACTGTTTCCAATGCTACATATTGTGGCACATTTATCCATTCTATATCCTTGTTGACAGGGCTGGTGCAGCCACAGTAACACTGCTCACCAAAGAAATTCCTCTCAGGCTTCTGGTCGAAAAAAAAGCTGATGTCACGATGGATTCCGAAGGTTGCCGAAATCAAAATTTCGACAACCCTGTCACGCGTCACGGGGCCTGTCGAATTGAACGACTCAATGCTACAGTATTCACACTTTATTGTTGTCCATTATCCTGCCTTTCACCCCAGTTTTCTCCCATTTTCTAATCCTACAATGCTTTCAGAATGGCCAAATTTTATAAATTGCAGTATTTAAAGTAGAGATATTTTAAGCGACCTTTAATACTTCTTAGTCTGCAGCTAAGTTCATATGTGAGGAGGTATAGAGGATATTAAAACCCAAAATGCCATAGAACCGGCTTGGAACCGAATTCGAACCCGATAAAATGTGCTCAGCCAAATCGGGGAGGTCAGAGTTTAATCCGGTTCAGCAACGGTTCACGCAAAAAACAAACTTGCTGAATCGTCGTTGAACCTGACCTTGAATCGTCTCTGAATCGTGCTGAACCGGTCACTCTGACTCCCCCTATTGTAATGATTGGTCTTGTTTGTCTGCATCAAAACCCCGAGGTACATAAATTTGCAGGCTGCTGGAACTTTCCCGCTCCAATATTCAATATTCAATCCTTATTCTAGACTCGCGATGTGTCCCTTATCTTCCCCCACACATCCATACTGATTTTTGTTGAGCCCATCCAATATGCCGCTAGAAACGACGCATTTCCCAGGGCCGAACTTGGGCCGAACCCCCAACAAGCACCTCACTAAATTTCTTTTTCCCTCGTGTCAAGTCGATTCCGGAAGAGCAGGTAGATGACGTCCTTTCCCTCTCACCAGACAACCTCCAAAACCCCGTCCTGGACCCCCTCTCCTCTTTACCACCTCCATGCAACATTTCTCCCACTCTGGGTACCAGATTCTTCCCACCGAATCAGTCAAAGTTTTGAGGGCCTCGGCCTCGGACTTCCTTCAACTCTCACCTCTGAATCGTTCGACAAAGTCACAAACGGAGATTCCCCATTGCTCTATTCCCAGGCGAACGCGAACGGGAACACTGAACACGCCAATCCCAGGTTACCTGGCCTCAGAACTTATCTCCTCTGACGACCATTCTGGCTCTTCCGATATTACGCCGTTCGATGGCATCGACAGCGATCAGGTGGAACGTACAACGTTTGTCGAAGATGCGGCAGTTACGGCTCTCCTCGACGAACTATCTTCTACTGAGCAGCAGTTTGGATACGACCTTGTCCGGAAACTTCATGCCATTGCGCAGATTTCCGAAGCGATGTCTGTACGACATTCCTGAGGCAGATACACCTCCAGCTAAACCTCCAACTCCCCTCTCTACCTCTGCACACATAGCTGACGCCTCCTCTTACACCAACGAGTCCTCCTCCTCCGCCATTGGAGTTGCCTTTTCAATGTTGTGCAGTGACATTTACCAGAACAAACGTCATGCTTCCTCATCATCTACAGAGACACCTCGCACCTCTGACGCCTCTACCTCTCCACAGACACCTGACATCTCTGAGTCATCGCATTCCTCTCCATCCTCCCTTCGCACCTCATCTCAGTGATCCCCCTCATCCTTTCCACAGAAACCTCAGCGCCTTCCTTCTCTTACGCAACCTCCTCAGAAAACATTATAAAATCGGTCCGAAGCCTCGCGGCTCCAGCCTGCTTGAGTTCGTTGACTTTCAAAAACCAAAACAATAACAGCCTTCACTCGCTGCAACCAACGCAGTTGCTCATCCTGAACAGCCCTCCAAACAAACACCTCACGTCCCTTAGAAAATATTATAAAACCAAAAAACAGCATAAAACCGGTCCGAGGACTCGCGGCTTCGGCCTGCTTGAGCTCGTTGACTCTGAAAAGCCAAAAACAACAGCCTTCGCTTGTCGTCGTCGATGTACCTTCCCTGCCCTCCGAAAAAACATCTCTCATTGCCTCCTCTTCCTCCAAAAATATTTCAAATCGGACCGAAGACTCGCGGCTTCTGCCTTCTTGAGCTCGTTGACCCTAAAGAAACAACAACGACTCGTCGTCAATCCCGCCACTCATCCACATATGCCTCAGTTGTTCGCAAATATTCCTCAGCCCTCCGCAGATACACCTCAGCCCTCCACAGATACACCTCAGATCTCCTCCCCTTCTTCCTCTTCCTCGTTGCCTCCAAAAAAAAAAGTCAACCCTCCTCCGACTCACCTTCACCACTGACGGTGGGATTGAATGGATCGCAAGGCAAAGGAGGAGATGGATCAAGTCGATCGGAGTTGGAAGACGAGGGAAGCAAATCTGGGCGAAGCTCACTCGAACTCGACTCGGGGCGAATCGGAGGAGATCATCCCGAGTCCTGAGATGGAGAGCAGCCACTCGTCGCCGCTAATGTCCCCCTACATCATCCATAAGGACGTTCTTAGGACGACTTTGGGTATCAACAGATGGGGCTCAGGGAAAGGGAGTGTTGAAGTTCTTATTCTACGTTGCTGATTTGTATCTATTGCGTGCGTCGTTCTATGCCAAATGTTTACGCTTTTCAACCATCAAGCTGAGGATCTACTAAGCAAGAAAGAGGGTCAGGGCGCCCCGCTGAGACTCTCGCACTTCTGTTGAAAAGAAATTTTGAATCAGCGTTTGAGTTTTATCGGGACCTATGAAGGTATGTGGACGATATTTACAGGATTTCCGTGCATAGAAACGGTATAAAGTAGACAGGGTAGAGACTCACAATGAGGAGTAGTGAGGGTGAGAAAAGAAACTAGGAGTCGACGACCTGGATAAGAAGACCAGAAAACATTACTCACTTTTCTTTTTATCCGAGTAGCTTCCTGGGGAGTCAACGTCTTCAACAAACCTTACCCTGTTGCCTGAAGGGTTGGGAGTGAGGGTTTCTTCGAGCTAAAGAATTATTCACGTTGTGTACATAAACATCTCAGAGACTTTTTGTTCATTCAGACTCTGACCAACTTTTACAAGACCCGACCTGCCCTCCCTGATAGAAGCCACACCCGTATCAACCATTGCGGCAAGGAAACACCATTCAATCTTTGGAGCCACTTCATCATTCCAAAGTTAACGAAAATTCAAGGCCTGCTTGCACAAGGCCGTTTAGTTCTTCTTGTATATCTGGACTGATGACAAATTCAGACGAGCTCGTCACGCTGACCGACTTGATTTGAGCTACGGTCGTTCGTTCGGAGTCTACTTCCGTGGCTTGCAGGGCGCACTCTCGGAATCTATACACAAGCACATCTCGGAACAAATGCATGTGCTCGTTGAGTGAAGTGGGGCCACAGTACGTGAAGCTTCGCAGATTCGGGAGAAGAATTTCTGCATGAGGGAAGCAGAGCCGTTGAAGGAAATCTTCCGAGAGTAACTTGCCGATGGCCTGTGAATGACCGAAGAAGTCAAGAGATAGATCCTTCACCGACGGGATGTTTGTTAAAGTCTGAATCAAATCATGGTCAGACATCGCCATGCCACTCCAAGTGAATTTTTCCAAGAGAGGCGATGATTGAAACGATTTTGTAATTTGAAACATGCCAGCGTCCTGGGGGGTGTACGTCGGGTTGTGGAGGGAGACTTCGCGCAAAGAAGGAAGTCTGACTTGACGTAAAATCCAAGTTGATTCAACATCTATACTGTGGAAACGGAGCTCGAGATATTGCAGACGTTCCAACAGGAGTGGCTGATGGAATAGTTCTTGGTCCAGTGGAGCATCCAGAATCTCTGATTCAATGTCTCTGAAGGTGCAGCGGACTATATGAGGTGCATTGTGAAGAAAAAACCGAATCTCATCCACGTAACACTCATCTGCAAGAAACTCCTGCAATTGGTGCCATGGAACCAGCACCTTGCATAGATAGGGGCTATAAAGATGGAGTTTTGAGAGTTGTGGGGCCATGAGTAGATTCAACTCTTCATCCTTTCCATCTAGCTGAACAGTAGCAGTAGTCAGGAGGGGTAGGGATTTTTCGGTGGTGGAAATGGTGTTAAAGCAAGCTTGGAGGTCGGGAAAAGATATTTCTATTTCTCTCCATCTTGTTGAGACAGACGCAAAGAGGGTCAAAACTTCTACTGGAGAATTGTGGTGCTTCTTCAGAAACCCATCTGGATCAAGACGAAAGGAGATGGGGTATTTTCCGGTTCTGGACAGCCAGTCGCGGAGAAGAACGGCTTGGGCTTTATATTTATCCCTCGACAGCCGTAGATATAGGGTTTTCCAGAGGATTGGAGTTGACCAAACAAGATCTCTCCAACCATGGCAAACTTTGCCCAGAAAAAAGGGATTTACGTCGTACCAGCCAGTTGACATGTTCAAGGCGTTGTAGAATATTTCAGTCTTGATCTCTGCTGGAAGTTGATCGAACGGGGATAGGGAATTAATTTCAGAATATAACCGCAGACGTTCCTTTCCTTTTTCAAGGAGGAGGGCCTGCATTCGCGCCATTTCTGCTTCTAAATCTGCAACTTGCCGGAATAAAGCATTCCGGGTATTCTCATTCTCGGAACGGGGGATGCAATTTTCTGGCATGCTTTGCGTATTTTCAGATCTTTTTTAGGCTATGTCGTTAAGGCGAGTAGGAGATACTACACTCACCTCAATCTGCAGCTGCGTGTCAATGGATGAAAGATGATGGTGGACTGGTGTCAGGAGGGCTTTGCATGTGTTTGTACATTCTGCAAACTCCCGACAAAACTCTATTTCCAACCTCCAGCTTTTCACTCCCCATTCAAACCCCATGTCGAATACAACATTCCGACTTCAAATTCCAATCAAATTCTAGCGCCGACATAACCAAATTTCCGGGTTGTGTGTGAGAGATTAAAAGCAAAGGGTAGGGGCATGAGTGATATTTATGTCAAAAATTCATCCTTCGCGGCGGAGTCCCCATTGTCTAGCAAGTATTCTGAGCGACTTGATCTTGAGGCGATCACAAGGCAGTGGGTACGAAAGTTGATGTTAAAGAACTTAGCTCGACGCGGCCTTCTTGCACAAGGCTGTCTAATTCTTCTCGTATATCTGGACTGATGCCAAATTCGGTCGAGCTCCCGACTGAACTTGAGAGACAGTCATTCATCCAAAATCCGCTTTGACGGGTAGCAGAGTACATGAGAGCGTCCAAAGGTACAGTATGTGAATGAGGTAAAGATACAGTGGTTCATCGTACAACTTATCAAAATCGTACACACGAATATGTCCATGTTGTCCAAGGGTTCCTATGTATAGAAGAAATGAAATTTATGCGGCATCAGTGGGAGCTGGGCCCCCAGAGGGGAAGGCAGAGGAGGGAAAGGCGGTCGGGCACTAAAAAAACTTGGTGTAAGAATCATTTTCAGGCAATAAAAAACCTTCTTTACCCCTTGTGGAAGCGACCTGGAGGAAAAGTCGTAGGCTGGTAAGTCATTGGGTCCTGCGCAATCGCTGGGCGCAGCTGAAGGCAAAGAAGATGGGCACTAAAATCAAGGTTGAGAAATATTGAAGTTGACAAAATCATGCCTTCGTACCGCTGATCGAATGCCACCTTGAGAGAATGAAGGCGGAGCATTACCAGATCCAGTTGGCATCGTTCCATTTTGTGGGATATCCGTCGGCGTCGCGCCATCCGATGTGCTGGTCGAAGGGAGGTTGGGCAGTGGGGAAAGGGATCCTAGGCATCCGCCGGGGAGGTGGGTTGGCGCTGAGCCATCTGGAAATGCCCCAGAAGGGTAGGACGATGTGTTCTGATAATCAATGTAAGAAAGTGCCGGTTAGGTAAAGGCTTTGCGTACCGTTGGTGGGATGTCAGATTGAGAAGGGGCTAAGGACTTGTCAAAACCGTCCCCTGGTATGTCAGTCGGCGCTCGCCCATTAAGAGATTCAACGGGAGGGAAGCCGGAAGGACGCTGAAAGGAGGTAAGTTTTATCTTCCATCGATTATTGACTCTCGGACAATATCTGGTAAACCACTCGCAGAGAAAGAGGGCGGACACCCCAAAGGTCCTGCAGAAATGTTGAACGCATTGCCGTCCTGTGGAATATCAGTTGGTGCTGGCGCATCTCCTGATGGCCTGGAGAACGACGTCGGGCAATCCGTAGGACTTCCGGAAAAGACAGGTGTAGGAATAACGGCTGCACGAGCAAGTTGAGCAGCGCTAATAGAGAAAGCGATGAGGGTGAAGAAGCGAATAATGGCCATTTGACTGTGAAACAGAGCTTTGAGTGTAATTGAGCTGATGAACGGGACTGACCTCGACGACGCCTTTATATTCTCAACGTCGTACCAGCACCGCATCAAAATTCTACTGCGCAAGCCCAATTCACGATGCGCGATATCGCACAACGGTATGGTACCCCCCGACTCTTGTACTGCGGCTTGGCAGTAAACACAGCGATAAAGATAGACGTAGGGACGAACGGCAAAGAAAGACTAAGAAAGAGCACAGGAAATATGATCCGGGTTCGGGAATAGGAGACCGTGAGGGCGCAAGGACTCTTTGAGAATCCTTGGCGTTTGCCGTTCATCGCACTTGGGTCTAAATTGAGTAACGCGCCAGCTGCGGAAGGAGAAAAACTCACAGTTCGTCGGCTGGCCTCTTGTGTCCCTTTGAAGTAGTCGTAGCCTCACCAATTGCTCCGGAAAATGGAGGTGAACAGTACGAAACTTCAAGCTCAAGCTTTGGATCACGTCCGCAAACGGTCAGTCGGGTAGTCATAAAAATTGTTCCTGCACACAACACCGGATTAGAACAGAAGCCAACACACTAGGATAGCCAACCACAAGCCTATGTCTACCAGCTTTCTCATCCATCCCTCTGCCGTCGGACTCTTACCACGGTCGTCTCCGCCTCAACCTCCCCCATAGCAGTCTGTCCCCACAATGTAAACCCACCCTCATCATAAGCCCTCATCAGCCTCTTCTCAGCCTCTTCTCAGCCTCCACCCACGTCTAACCCTCGTCCGCCTCGAACGGTGCAGCATGATAAGCATCATGGCGTTCTTCGCCAGTTGCAGGTGGTCGGTAGATGCTTGACAATAAGGCTTTGAGTAGCGCGAACCAGAATGTTATTCGGATCTTTTCGCCAAACTCTTGTGCCTGTATTTAGGAGAGATGAGATGTCGAATTGCTGCAGGATAGGATGGTCACATACGTCCTTAACCCCAAGCGCATCCTTCACGCCACGTAACTGTTAGGCCCCAACGACCACTAAACATGTAGCAATGCCAAAGGCTTAACCACCATCAAGGAGGTGCTGAGATTGGCTTTGACACCGCTGATATGAATTCACCAACTGACTCGGAATGTTTTTCAGACGTGCGTATCGTCGTTGGATGGGAAAAGCACAGGCCCTGGAGTCTGGGATATTGATGTCCAAGACATTCGAGGAGGAGGCGCACTTGAATTGAGGGCCGCATAAAGCCCTGCCCTGCACTGTCTACGAAGGATGATGGGGGGAACGGCCAATGTCAAACTATTGCCGATGACCTGATGAGGTCGGGTTAAAGTCAATCAGTGGTTCATGAAGGGTGGTTACGGCGGATATTGGAAGCCATATAGATGCTTTCTTGGAGCTCGTCGCCAACGACGACAATGAGTCGGCGGTTGATGTTGTCGAAATTGATTCCGTTGTACTAATTGGTCTTGTTTATGACGGTCCTCAGTTGGAACTCTCACTTCTGAATCGTTGGCCGACAAAGCCACACACGAGGACTCCCAATTACTACATGTTGTCTACTCCCCGGCGAACGCGATCACGAAAACACTGAACGCGCTAATCCCAAATTACCCTCCGAGCTGGCTTCAGAACTTACCTCCTCCTCCGACCATTCCAACTCGTCCCATATTACGCTGTTCGATAGCATCGACAGCGATCAGGTGGCACGTACAACGTCTGTCGAAGATGCGGCAGTTACAGGTCTCCTTGACGCACTACCTTCCGTTGAGGAGCAGTGCGAATACGACCTTCTCCCCTCCAGAAGCTTCACGCAATTGTTCATCCTTCCTCCTCATCCACAGAGACATCTCACACCTCCGACGCCTCTACCTCCCTACAGACACAAATAGTTCACACCTCATCTCAGTCATCCCTTTCCTCCTTTCCACAGACGCCTCACGCCTTCCCTTACGCCTCCTTAGAAAACATTATAAACCAAAAAACATGATAAAATCGGTCCAGAGCCTCGCGGCTCCAGCCCGCATGAGTTCGTTGACTTTTTTTTTTTTTTTTAGAAAAAAAAAGGCAATAACAACTTTCACTCGAAGGTCGCTTCGCCGGAGAAAGCGGCTCTGTCGTCGTTGGCATCCGGAAGCCTTATAAATCCGATCCAGCCCCTACTCTCGAAGGGAGGAGCTCATCCAATTCCTTTTTCGTGCGCAACTGGGGCAGGCTTGGTCAAGGAGACCCAGGATTTCTGTGTTGACCGCGTGGAGAGCTCTACAGGTTTGCCTTACTTCGTCAACGACAAGTTTGGCAGGGCAAGGAGTGCCTTGAAGGTTAGCGTGCCCCACATGACCCGCCTTCATTCTCTACCTGTAAGTTGCCATCCTGCTATTGTTCTTGCCATCTTTCATTATAAATTAATCTCTGGAAAGGCGATCAAACAGGCTGACTCAGTCCCTCATGAGCATGTCCGACTTTCAGATGTCAATCCCCATGCCAGTCTGTCTACGCCCCGCTGCCTCCCACTGTTCCTGTCAGCCCTTCTCCCGTTCCTGCGCCCGCGAGCTCCAGCAGCAACCCCGCAAAGCCTGTCAATCCACTAAAGGCTTCAGCCCTTCCTGCGAAACCAAATCCTCGCAAGAGAAGCAAGGTGGACGAGGACAATTTTGTTGACGGGTCTACACTGAAGAAGCGGCGTGCACGGGTGACCAAAGCGGACTCGACCACATGTGCGCCCGATGCTGGTGTCCAGTGCCAATTGTGCGAGAAGTGGTGTAATAACGCTAACGACATGAAGCGACATATGAGGAGTGTTGATCATGGTGGCATCAAGTTGCCAGGCCTGGTCGATACTTGCTCGGGAGATTTTACTCAGGAGGGTACCTTGAAACGACATCTCAGGAATAGACACCATTGGGATTTCCTGAACCTGGAGTGGGACGCGTCGCAAAGGACCCCATCATCATGAAGATTATTTCATTCGGACATTCACGCATATGGGACATACTATGCTACAGTATCATCAATTCTATTACAT
>Ga0307507_10010853_pt1 | contig 11636 bp, 9 predicted proteins | sample 7_EM_MG_FD_207223 | JGI IMG/M metagenome (GOLD analysis project Ga0307507, IMG submission 207223) | Populus trichocarpa ectomycorrhiza microbial communities from riparian zone in the Pacific Northwest, United States - 7_EM | ecosystem: Host-associated > Plants > Roots > Unclassified | place...
ACCACCACCCCCCCCACCCCCCCCCCCCCCCGCCCCCCCCCCCCCCCGGGGGGGGGGGGGGGGCCGGGGGGGCGGGGGCCCGGGACTAACCATCAACATCATAACTCCTCAACTCCGGATCCTTATCAGCAAATTGTACAAAGTCATACATGCAATTCCAAGTGTCCTTCGCGATACTCTTCTTATACTCGGTCTCCAAGAACTCGATCCAGTCCCCCAGGTTCTTCTGGAAGCGGTGGGTGAAGAGGAGTTTCCAGTATTCAATTGCAGTGTCCATTTGTAGGGAGCGCTGGTTGGGGCTGCGGGCAAAGTTGTAGGTGAATAGGTAGACCTTTTTAAAGGTTGTCTCGTCATTGGTGAAGGAAGCACGAAGGGTGGGAACTTTGGCTCGCATTTTTTCGAGCGTGTCACAACTGGCCTTTTTGTTAGCCTGGGGGAATGGAGGTGGGTGAGTGGGGAAGGTTACTTGAGAGACTTCCACCCTTCGACGAATCCTTCCCGTGTGAATTCACCCATCGTTGGAGCTTTCAGGGCTTCCGCGAGGACAAGAACCGTCTCCTCTTCGAGGCCTACACCAATTGCCGGAAGGAATTTCATGACGCCGTTGACCGTCATGGTATCCTCCGGATCGCCGGGTTCTGTGTTGAAGGGTTCCAGATTTCAGTTGTCATGCTCTTCTTTAGATTGGGAGAGGAAGCAGTATCCTACCTCGAAATTGGTCGAACACCTTCCTCAGCGCCGGATCAGCTGAGGATGGCATTGTCGACGAAGAATTGTTCGAAGTAAAGTACCTGTTGAATCGCCGAGACATGTTAGGATCACAATTATTATTATTTTGCCCTTTCTTGTTCCCTATTTCCTTCTCCTCCCCGGTGGAGGGGTACAGTAATCAGGGGTATTCGAGATATATAAATGTGTTCAGTTGAGACGGGGGGATGGTAGGTAAAAAAAGAAGACGAGGTTTTGATAACAGATATGAGAAACGTGCGCGGGTGGGGAGGATATGTTAAGCAACGCGGAAGGTTGCTGCCTTAATATTCGTACTAGGCAGCGATACGTGGATAGGGAGTATCGCAACAACTGATTCGGTAGCCGATAAAGAGAGCGGGGGGGGACAACGAAACAACAACAAAAATGCCTGCTAAGCAACCAAAAAATGATGTCTCCTCCTGCACTTCACTTCACTTCACTTCCTCCCACCTCCTGATCGTATCCTCCGCCGGAAGGTGAGAAAACAGAAGAACCCTCTGGAAAACCAGACGACAAATTCGCAATGGAATCTCAAGACTTCGCCGCGGAGGGGTGGAAAAGGCAGTGCGGGGGAACAGCGTTGAAAACCAGTGCGGGGGTGGGGCGGGGGAGGGGTGGTGGTGAAAGGGAGAAGGAATATTTCGGGGGGAGGAAGGGGGAAAGAAAAATGGGGAAAAACATACGAATCAACCGCAACCTCAACGTTCCATGAATGTGACTTCAGGAACTATGACTCTCCCCAATCGGAACGATTCGTTCGATTTCTTGTTAGCTTTTGCCTTTTTTTGGCTCTTGTGTTCCATCATACTAGGCCCAGGCCACGCACGCCCCTACAAATAGGGAGAAGGAGGAGGAATAGGGGATAAGGGTGAGAGGTATATAGGCACCTTAGCAGCTGTGCGCTCAGGACATGCCGTGAAGGCGATAAACTGCTGGACAGCAGAGCGTTGGGAAGATGTATAACTCTGGGGGAGTAGAAAAAAAAATTGTTAGCAATTTCTAACAAGAAATGGCTTATATGGTGGGGGGGGGGGAGGTGCTAAGCAGGCGGGGAGGGGTCGACGTCGGTGCGGGTTAAAATGCGGGGGAAGCTATCTTACCATGCAGAGTTCGTGTGGGGGGAAGCAATTTCGTAACTTAAAAGGCAACCGCAATTCTCGGGATCACCACGTTGACGATGGTCGCGAAGTGGGGGGGGAGTGAGGATCAAGTTGAAATCCGAGGCGCTGAGCGTAAAGATAAAGACGAGAGGGTAGATGGTGGGAGGGAGGGCACAGTGCCGTATGGTAGTGATGGTGGGGAGAGCATTATAAAATCGAGGCTGCAGGCCCTGGCACGGTACGGGCACGATACCTTAACTGACACTGGAATTGGGCTTGTGGTTTTGGTTTAAATCTCGGAGGCACGATAGCGTGCCAATATTGAGTCAGAACCGGTCCCGGGCTTTAGGCCAAAACTCAACGAGAGTTTTATTCGATGTTGAAAAATTGTGAATCGTGCCAGCTCAACCTCAGGGAATCTCGTCATGTGCGATGTGCTATATATACAGTACTATAGTGGTCATACCGTAAGGTGCTTGAGCACCCTGCTCGAGTACGGTACTCGTGGGTTTTCAATTATCATATGATACTACTGAACTACGGTACCGCGGATCCTTTAAACCCTATCCCCGGGTTCAACGTCATTGACTACATTCCCCCGACAATTCAAGCCTCACGCCGCGTCGACCTCGAGAAAATATCATCATCAGCTCCATAAACCCAAGTATTAGTCTATCATATCGATACGCAGCCAACTCTCTACAGGTTACCGTACTCCAAGCCTCACATTCCGTAGTAAAATAAAATAAAATAAAAAAGAAACGCCCAGCAGTCTCTACAGTAGCTGCAGTCAGACAAATTTACCTAACTAGACCACCTCAGATCCCCCTATGATACCTTGCATGCACAGATCTCGGCAGTTTTTGAGCCCCCCCCCCCAAAGGTTGATCTGTCAAAATCTAAGTTAAGCTACGGGTATTCTTGAATACGTGATAGACGAGACCTTTAGAGATTAGACACCAAGTCCTCCCTCCATTCGCCGAATGGATGAGTGCCGGTTCTCTCTCTTTATTTGAAACGTGGAGAGACGGCGTAAAGCGGAATCAAGCGTAAGCACGGATAAAAAGAGAAGGGCAGTTTATCGGAGGATACTGGCACATGGCTGGTGTGTTTATTCCTGGTGGCTCGCTCACATGCTAGGTTGCTCTCGACCCTGGTGGGTATCTTCTGGGCTGGGGCAGCTTCACGAGCGTCATGCAATCTCACTCTACATCTCGTGTCCGGGGTAAGGGACTCACTCTCGGGCTTCCGGAATTTTTTTATATTTTCAGACCATGTAAAGCTTCTTAAGCGAGGAGATATATTTTTCATAATTAGAAAATTTAGGAGGGGTATATAGAATTTTTTTTTCACAAGGTGCTCTTGGGGGTTTTAATAGATTTCCTTTTCGTCAGTGGTACATACCATACGCACGCTTTTAACCTAGGTTCCACTGCTTTCATTCATCGGCTTCAATAGTCCATACCGCCCCTTTTGTATTATCGTTAGGATTAGGTTAGTCACAGTTTAGCCGTCGTAGTTAGAGAATAAGTGTGCTTTTACACAGCAGTATGGTCACAAAGGCCCAACATATTAGAGATATTCCACAATAGGTGAGAGGAGGCGTACCCGTACTGGTATACTTGGGTGTCGCAAAAAGCAAATATCCTTCCAGAGGCAGAATACCTCTTGGTGGATGGCAGTTGATAGTTTCAGGATAGGTGCTCTAGGATGCCGGGATGGAGGCATCATACTATGTATCGTGCCTTCTATCATCAACTATAGTGGTCCCAGATGGTGACAATTATAAATTCTAGACGCTAGGATAACAAAGCAACAACTATTCAAACAATCGATTTCTCACATAACTTGCGCTACCCGTAAAAGCTCCTGAAATCCACTGTCCCTGGCAGCCTTGTAATCTCCCGATTTCTCAGTCCAAAGGTTCCAGAGAAGGGTTAGCATTTTCCCGACACGGTATAAGATCAGCCCACTAATATACTTTAGATCTCATCAAGAGATATTCGCAATCCCGTTAACCTGCATATCAAACTAAACCTATCGCAGGCTGACGGGCTGACTAGCTAGTTTCCGCTAATAACATGATAGTAGAACCCAAGACTATCTACGGCATTCCTAGAGTGATTTCCACCCGTAAAAAGGCGCTCACACTTCCATCTTCCATACCTTCATCTACCGCGTATAATAAGTGATAACTATATTAGAGGAGATTTGCCCCTAGAAGATCAACACATCAGCGCTTCGTGAGCCTTTGTCGTTTATTATTCGGGAATAACGTCACAGGGGGCAACCACATCGCCTATAAATTCATCCCCAGATTATCATAGATCGCATCAACGCAGCGCAAGTAATAGAGCCTTTGCGCACCCTGGCCTCGAAGGGCTGGGCAAAGAGTGGTGTGGTGTTTAGACTTTCTACCGATTTATTTACCGCGATTCTGTTCTGGTGCCCTCGGGAAGGCACCCTTGGAGCTCGGGGCGCAAGTGTAAACACTTTTAAGGATTATCTGGATACACAATAATCGTCCCTCCCCACAAGATTAGTCCAACTTGCCCGTATGATACCACACCCTCTTAGCACGCCCGCCAAGGAAGGATGCCGAGTGATCCACTGTGTTCGGAGGTTCGGGGTAAGAGGGGGGGTCACGGGCCAGGATTTTCGTCGCCATTAATTTCCGACGGTCAGGGTCTCCCCACATTACAGCCACATGCTGATGGCGGTAACTGGTGACTCTACCGTAGATAGTCCAGACCCGAACCAACCAGGTTGACAGATAGGCGCCCCGCATCCCACCCAGTCAGCTCCTTATCAGGCTCAGTCTCCCCTCCTCCTCCTCCCCGTTCCCTAGATATCGTATCTCCTGTACGGTACTGCTACCGGTATTTCAAGCTTGATCGAGGAACTGTTCCTACGATTCCACCTTTCAAAAGGAGTATCCTTAGGCGCATAATTGTAACTCATAGTGCTCCGTTAATAATAGCTCCTCGCCTCTGAAAATTTATTGCATGTAAGCCTCGGAAAAGGTTTAGATAGTGTTTTCCGCAGCCTGGCTTATCTATCGCTTGGCCATACAATCCAAGCCACGAACGCCGATTAGCCTGGGATTACAAGAATATGATGACCCAATAAATAGCAGTGCACCGGAGGCTACCCACATATGATACAGTAGTAAATCACCACTCCGCCCCAGTTCGCCAGGCACCAGGTAGAAAACCCTCGGCTACCCGCTTGTCAATATATGTTTCCTTTTTTGTCACACGATGCAGAAACGAGTGATTCGCGATGAGAGGTCGTCTTGCAGGTAAATACGGTGCGGTATCTGCATAAAACTATTTACAGCACAGGCCTGCACCACAAACTTGCTGAAACATTCCGGGCCAGGACCACCCAGGCCCACGCCAGGCGAGAGCATATGTGCTCAGGCAGCGAACTCAGTCGTGATTGGTGAAGCATCACGTCATGGCAACGGTGGGGCGCCTAAACAGCTCTGAACTGTTGTGCTCCAGTGGCTGAGTGGCCAAGTGCTCGGATCAGCTGCTAATATCATAGTACGGTATGGGTTGTGGAGATTGAAGAAACCATGGCAAAAACAATTCAGAACACGGTTTGGGATCTTATTTAACTCTTCTATTGTAGGGGGCGATACCTCCTGGACACAGTTACAACTGTGCCCTTACTATCAGGAGAGTGAAGGAAGAAATGGGTGGAAATTTCCTTTGACCGCCGTACCGGGATTCTCGCTTCTTCTCCCTGTTCAAAAATAACTTTAGGCTTCTCGATCTCTCTGCAGACGGTACAATCACAAGGGGTTTTCTGCATTGGGGCTACCGTATCGTATATCCAAGTAAGATCTGGTGGTATTTTTATTTTATTTTTCTCCCTCTTGCCGTTCTTACTTCAGTTTGATCGGCCATCGTTTGCAAAATATTATATCAAGTTATCTGACTCTGATACCCTGATTACAATAATCAGTCGGAGAGATTACAAAAGGGCCGTGTTTTTCCAGTGCGACCCTGTTCCTGCTTGTTTGCCTTCTCAGATCTGTCTGTCGAACTCATACACTGCGTTACCAAAATCGGGGGGTTACCAGCCAGCCAAAACCTGCCTGATCTGCCCTGCCCTGCCCTGCCCTTTCACCGCGGCGTCATTCCCTCCCACCTTTCCTTCATACGCCCCCCCCCCCCCATTCAACTGTTAGCAATCACGCCCATTATCACCCCTCCAAACACAACTCTCCTTCGAAACCCTTTTGCATCGTTTACTACGCTTTTTCTACCTTAAACTCCCCCTTTCCCCAGCTCTGAGTTTTAAGTGGAGCGTGCGAGTTAGAAATAGAGAGGACAGAGGATAGACACGCACAGATAACAGCTCACGTCGTTGCGCCCATCCATCCAAGGTGAAAAAATAACCGCCCTTATACCACAGGCATACCGGCAAACTGACTGGCTCCTTTTGTCCTAGATCATTTGTCATCATCAAGCTGTCTGACCCAAGACTCTGTCTCCGCTTCTTCTCCGGACCCAGAACACTGATCGCCTTTTACCAAGGTAAGTCCATAATCCCACGCCCTGAGTAGATAAGAGGTGGGGGCATAAGCTTAACCCAGTCCGAGTAACCGAACAGGCACAAACTTTCCAAAACACTCAATCACCGCTACTTCCAAACCTCCAATTCCAGCCCTCGGGTAATCGGATAGCTCGGTTTCCGGATAGGACCAATATATTACGACCACCAAGGCCATCTTTAGGAAAAGCTGGCTGGAAAGAGACGTACGTTGACCAGCTCCGGCGGTGGTTTATTCGCCAGGATGTTCGGGAACAGCAACCCGCCCCCGGCCAATGCTGCAGAGGCATCACCTCCTGCGAAACCCACTAATCCCTTGGCTCCCCCGCCCCTTAATACGGCTGCGGTGACCCCGCCGTCCTCGGAGAAGAAGAGGACAGGATCTATCTCTAAGGCTTCAGCGTTCATCGCATCTGCGAAAAACTCGCTCTCTGGTTTGGGAAGTAGCAATGAGGAGAAGGAATATGAAAAAGCCATAAAACAGGACCCGAGTACGGTTCCCGTTGGTCCTCATAACAACTCAGCCGGAGACTCGAGGCCTGGGCCAAAGAGTACATTTAGAGTTGGGGTGACGGAGGATAAGAACAAGAAGTGCAGGAGGACTATGGAGGATACACATTCATATCTATACAACTTCTTGCAGACCTCGACGTCCAACCCTCCAGGAACCTCTTCTTCAACTGGCACATCTGCTTCTGGTACCGACTCGTCCTTCTCGAATGAAGAGCAAGTTAACGACTCAGACAACGGTTACTTTGCAATCTTTGATGGGCATGCAGGGACATATGCAGCTGATTGGTGTGGGAAGAAGTTACATTTGGTGCTTGAGGAGACGATTCGGAAAAATCCCAATACACCCATACCAGAGCTTCTTGATATCACGTTCACCAATTGCGACGGCCAGTTGGAAAAACTGCCTGTCAAGAATAGCGGTTGTACGGCTGTTTGTGCGGTCTTGAGATGGGAGGAAAGGAGATTGCCTAGTGCTCTTCCCGAGGCACCAAAGGAAAATGGGAGTGGTAATAATGAGAATGCTAAGCCTACTGCAACCCCACAAACCGAGAGACAGAGAGTGTTGTATACGGCCAATGTAGGAGATGCCAGAATTGTTCTTTGCAGGAACGGCAAAGCCCTGAGATTAAGTTATGATCATAAAGGAAGTGATGAGAATGAAGGGAAACGTGTTGCTAACGCCGGGGGACTCATATTGAACAATCGCGTCAATGGTCGGTTCCCGCCCCCCTCTCGTCCAAGATATTTAAGATGCGTTCAAGGGTTCTTGCGGCTAACTTTTATGGCTGAGCAGGAGTTCTGGCTGTAACCCGTGCTTTGGGTGATAGCTATATGAAGGAGCTTGTCACTGGACACCCTTATACCACTGAGACGGTTCTTCAACCCGAAGCAGATGAGTTTATCATTCTCGCTTGTGATGGGGTTTGTTCTATATCCTAATCCACCCTTTGTACGGAGGCTAATACAGTACTATATAGCTTTGGGACGTCTGTTCAGACCAGGAAGCGGTCGACCTCGTCCGCCAGGTTCAGGATCCCCAAGAAGCCAGCAAGATGCTCGTAGATTATGCCCTCGGCAGGTTCTCGTCCGACAACTTGAGTTGTATGATCGTCCGTTTAGATCCCACTGGAAAGTTCAACGGCATAAAGAGCAACGATAGTAGCGAGCCCAAGGAAGGCGCCCCACCGGCTCTGGCTCAAAATTTCTAACTGACCGACGCAATTGGGGAGGCACGACAAGCGAAAAATATTCCTACTGTTTTTTTTTTGTCATACTTAGAGCGTTTTTTTTTTTTCACAGGAAGGTTAGAGCTGTGCAATAGTTTTAGGGGAGGCATTCTTACTTATCCTTTGTGTTTCTTCACGTCCTGTTTCCGTGGCGGGGGTATGCTTTGTTTTACTTCACTCTTTTTCCTTTTCTTTTCTCTACCTCTTCTTGTGGCTTCATTATAGGTGTGGATGGGAAAACATCAAATTGACAGCTTTATGATATTTTTATGACCCACCCCAGCACACGCGCTGCTCATCTACCCCTTCTCATCTGGTGAAACAAAATGGAGTCTCGTAGGGCGGGGAGACTGTGAAAGCGACACGAAATCTCGCTCGAAATGCTTCTCGCCATGAAAGTGCCTGATGGTTAACCTGAGCTACGTTGTGTTGTGGACGCAATATTGAACTTTGGGGCTGTTTATTTAAAAAAGTAAAACAAAAACGCCCCATCCATTGATCCGTCCATCCAAGCGTAATACATACAAAGTTTTTTTTATATATTTTAATTTTAACTTTAATCAAGTAAACCAAAAGGCGTTGTTAAAAAGGTCTCCTAAGTCCCGTGAAACGAAGGGTCGCTAAATCCCCCAAAAAAGCTATCCGTATCCGTATACGCACCTATTGAATCCATAAAGTCATAGAAAGCATCCCCACCACCACCACCACCAGCACCAGCAACACCACCAGAAGCGTTATTCGAGTCAGGAGCCAGCGGCGCAGGATTTTCCTCCCCCCCACCCTTCTTATTATCCTCGCCATAATGATGAGAATTGTGCCCCGCCACACCACCTCCTCCTCCTACTGTCCCAGCAGCTTGTGCTGCCGCTGCCGCCGCCGCCGCCGCAGCCTTCCTGGCCCTTTCCCTCTCCTCAGCCTCCTCCTGCTGCTTCTTCCTCTTCCTCTCCCTCTCCCTCGCCTCCGCCTCTTCCCTCTCCTTTTCCCGCTTCGCGCGTTCCTCCGCCTCTTTCCGCGCCGCGATTTCCGCCTCTCTCTTTCGTTGCTCTTCTAATCTCGCGCGTTCCGCTGCTAGGCGTGCTTCCTCGCGGGCTTGCGCTGCCGTGCGGAGGGCTATTAAATCGCGGCGGAGGGCGGCTTTGGCTGTTAGCTAAGGAAGGAAGGAAATGTTAGCGTGGCGGAGTAAAGTAGAGGAGGGGAAGGGAGGGTACGATTTCCATTTCTAGTTGATCTAGAGCGTATTGGAAGCGTTCGTTGCAGATTGGTATACTGGTGTTTACTTGGGCGTTTGTGTAGATTACTGCGCGGGGTTGTTGCCTTGCGGGGGTGTTGAAGACGTCGGCGGTTTGGATGAACTAGATTATTTATTTTTCTTTCGTTAGGGGGGGTTTTTCCTTTTGTAGGACTTGAGGGGGAGTGGAAGAATTACCACTGCATGGAGCATTGCTGGGAGGATTTGAAGGGAAGTTTGAAGGCGGTCTGGACGATTGTCTGGACGAGGTTGCTGTCGATACATTTTTTGCGGTTTTTGCGCTCCGTTCGCTCACTCACTCACTCTTGTGGGTTGGTGGGGTTGGTTGAAAGAGCTTTGTATTGTATAGGATGGTATAATATACTAGTTGGTTAGTTGGTGATGAAGGGGAAGGTAGGGGTTTGTAAGGATCCTGCAGATCTTCGTTGGTTGGTTGGTTGGTCTTGCGGTAACATAATCCAGGGTAAGTTAGGGTAAGGGTTAGCTCCTCATGCTCAAGTTGACCTCAATGCAACGTTGTTCGTTCGCCCGGATCCCCGAGAGAAGAGAAATGTGAACTTTGGTATGATATTGTCGATCGGGTCGGGTACTGTAGAGGTGACCAAACGCTCAGGGTGGGTGCCTCTCTGCCAATCGTTTTTTTTCTTTTTCTTCAGCCCTGCATAATATTATTATTATGATGCTATGTAAAAGGTCAGATTTCGTCATCGTTGCTCACTCGGTTTTTTCAACTTTTAAGGAAATGTTTTTTGTTTTTGTTTGTTATCGATTTTGAAAAGATTGGCAGGTTGTTCAGTTCGACTTCTTCAACCTACTTTTTTCTTGATGATATAGTAGGGCTTTGGATTGGTTGTGTGATTGAGAGAGGTATAAAGTTTGTCGTTAAATGAAGGGGTTTATAAGTGTGGGACAGAAACCTACTGGCCGCATCATGAAAGTTGTCAACGAAGCTGGCCGTGGGGTGCTAGCATAGTACCGACCTGTATCATATCATACTCGCCCCACACGACAACGACGATAAGTAAGAATGAATCGGTGTTCTATTCAAACGCGTTACGATATGGGGGTGCTCATTGCCCTCTCATAACTCATCATCCCTATCCGCCAGTCGGTAGTATACGGCACTGGTATTTCAGATATCCGAACAGCTCGTGGGCTAACAGGAGTTAGCACTTGCACAACAGCTGTTATACAGAGTTTGGCACTCCTTGGCCTGTTGGGGTTTTCGGGCTTGACAGTTTTCGTGGCTCTGGTGCACTGCACGGCACGAGTACTGGCACGGTAATTGGTGAGGTTACACCATACCGTATGTAGCTGCTCGAGCACCGGTAACAGGGCCTGGAAAGGGGACTGTACTGTACAGTACCGGTACAGTAGGGTATCACTGGAAAAAGGAATGGCAACTTACAGTTCGGTGCTACTTTATGGATAACATACACAGGGACTCAACGTGCTCGAGTGTTTCACGCCCTTCCAATGATATTATGACCCTTTTGATGTGGCTGGCCGTGCTTGAATGGAGATGTCCTTTCGCAGGGCTGAAACATTACAAAAGATAAGATCTCGCTCAAAGGATGCTTCTCTACAAGGCTGAACCACTAACCTATTTTCTTCTTCTTTTTTCTTCTTCCTGATGTTCGTGAGCGCTGGCCTCCTTGCCCGATGGGTTATGATTCGGTTTTGCACTGTGCTTTATGTGTTGTCTCCTGGTCCTCATCTATTCCCCAATTTTTGGGACTTTGTCTGGCAAGTTAATTGGGTTATTTTGTATTGATTTAAGCATCAATTTTTGGTTTCGTCATAATCTCACTGTTCAGATAAAAACAATTCGTCAAAGCTCGAGCAAGCGACTCGATTCCCCGCATTTGACTTCAATTAGCCTATCTCGAGGGCTGTTTGTGATTTATTTCCCCACACTGCATACAAACATCTACCAACCTCACCATCATCACCATCATCATCATCATGAACAAAAGGCGAGAGAAAAAAAGAGAAACATCGCAACGTCCCCCCCCCTCAGTAACTAACTCCATAATATACCGGTAAGCAATCAGGAAAGCAAGCATCGACCACCTCGCATAGCCCGTCGACACCGCATGCTTTGCAAGTCCCGTGACGTACCGGTACTGTGCCCTACCGTGTTCATTCATGCATACTGGTACCGGTATGATATGAGGTTTTTCTTTCCCTTTCTTTCACTGGAAAAAAAAAAAAAGACGCCAGACAAAGGAGTAA
>Ga0307507_10010854_pt1 | contig 11636 bp, 4 predicted proteins | sample 7_EM_MG_FD_207223 | JGI IMG/M metagenome (GOLD analysis project Ga0307507, IMG submission 207223) | Populus trichocarpa ectomycorrhiza microbial communities from riparian zone in the Pacific Northwest, United States - 7_EM | ecosystem: Host-associated > Plants > Roots > Unclassified | place...
CACGTCAATTTTTTTTTGTTTAGGTCATTAGGGAGGACGACTAGTTGTCCGCCCCATTCATCTAAAGAAAAATTAAAGGCTCGCATGCGTGGACCTGGACTTGTGCATGGTTTTTTGGTTGAGAAATAGACTTCGTGAATGGTTTTTTTTTTATGTTTTGTTTAGAGTTTTTACGGTCTCAAACAAACATTTATTTTATGATTGATGCTTGATTTTACAAGCATCTAATTTCTATCATATAATTAAGTAAAAGTTATTTTAAAAAAATTATTAAATCCAGTTCAACTAACAAATCGAGTCGCATGTGACTGGATTCACTAAATATATCATCGTCTCAATACTTGTTTTAAATAATCTTCTTGTTTTTTTTATAAGTTGATCTATGATTTTTTCAGTCATCCGAATTTCCTTTAAACCTATTGCATCAACCAATTCACATCAGGTTAGCTCTTATATGGTTTGGTTAAAAACTCACGTCATGCAAAGAGCCAAGTTAAGAAATTTCAAGATTTACTTATTATTTTGGTTTAATAGAACAACAAAAAAAATCTCTACACTTTTAGTTTTTTATTTTTATATTTTAAAAAAATAAAATCAGCCCGTCCCGTCGCACAACGCGAGACAATTGACTAGTCAACTCCTAAACCTAGCGGGAAATTAGAAGGATTCATGTATCATCCATCTCTACAGTTCAAATCCTTATCGTCCCAAGCAACCGGCATGCAAGTATAGTCTATCCTATAAGTTGCAACATTAAGAAAGGAATAGTCCGAACCAGAGCTTAATTAGTTTCCCTTTTATTCTTTTTTTTTTTTTTTAAATAGCCCAAAGCACACCTGTCCTTGAGAATTTAATGAATTCATGGCAATGTACCGCAAGTTACCAGATTCATTTCTTTTTACGTGGACCGACAGGTCGTCAAACGATGCACATTGGAAGTTTGGTACCGAAGACTGAATGGGATCGACCGCGTATGCATGAACATGACACTTCCTCTTGTCCTAGAGCGAGGCTGTGACCTTGCCAGCAGGCATGGCTTTGGAGGTGACACAGCACCCCTGAAGTTTTCAAACATTTAGAATGCACCCCTGAAGTTTTCAAACATTTAGAATGCATCCTGCGTATTCATTTATTATTATCTTCTTGCCCCTCCAAACTTACATTTCCAGTTTCTATTTCCTCTATTTCTATATACAAATTAAGAAATTTTAAGCTGCAGTAAACATTTTAGAAGGTATGCTATTTTGGGATTAAAAAAACACTTGAAGAAGACTGTGAATTCATCTGATATGATTTTAAAATGCCATCGAACTTGTACAAATTTAGCTACCAAAAACTAGAAACTCAAATGCAGCACAAGTTTTTTCTTCCTTTCCCACTCTTACTGTTGGTTTCATATGAGGCCCGCTGAGTTATCCATTTTTTTCTCTTGATCAATGCAGCTGAACATATTTTTATTATTATTATTATTAACAACGCGTATCTTGACTAATCTCATGAGCTCTAAAGTTAATGGCTATGTAAATCTTTAGTAATTCTAAAATTTATAAAACTTGAATTGATAATCTCAAAAAAATAAATTTAAGATATGAACTATCTCAATCAGAGTTCGATGCTGTACATACATGAACTTCTAATTAGGGTGCCATCATCTCCTATCCTATCAGTATTATTTGGAGATTTTACTTTTAGCTACCGTTCTTTACGAAGAAAATAAATTAGGGATAAGTTTACGTGGTGGAAAATGAGGCTCTACGTCGACGTAGAGGCAGAGAGATCACTCAAGCTTATGTGATGAAGGCTGATGCCACATCTCATTTTGTTCATGAAGGGACACCCATGACAAGACTTCAAGCTGAGAATCATATTTCCTACATCATTTCCGTCTAAAAGGATGAAAATGACACGAGATCTAGCGACCATTTATGGATTCCAGCTACTCCATTATCAAGTTTTATGACTGGTTCTTTTTGGGGAATAAACGGCGTTAATTCTAGCACAAAATTAAAGAAATTATTTATCTTCCAAATTATCTGTAGCTAATTTAATTAGTGCAACAAATTGAAGTTTTGTCAAGGGATTCGGAATCCTATGCCTTTCATTCACCCCTCAAATTGAAGAATTCAACGGAGGACGAAGACTGCTTGTTTAATTTTATTATTTTTAATTACCCTCGAGACCTCGAAATAAACTGAATCAATATTGTGCTAATAAATATTAGTGCGATAAACTTTCTAAAATCGTCAAACTAAGATGGATTTTTTCCACAGGTGGCATCTAAATTTTGTCATGGTGCCCAGTAAAAAAAAGAGTGTCGTGGTGCAATTCTCAAAATCAAGCAGTCATGGTCTCCTGAGTCAACAAAGTTAGGAGAACACAAGGTAATTAAATAATTAAATGTATTTGATCTGATGGAATTGAGAAGGTGAATTTAATCTTGATACAAGAAAATTAATCCAAACTATAAAGCCGTCAAAATAAAAAATAACAATAATAATTAATCCAAAAAATATATTTCGCAAACCATGAAAAGATTTGTGCTAGCAAGTTTATATTAGGTATATAATAATTTAAAAGCAAATGTTAACATTCTCGCAAAAATTTATAATATTATTTTACAACCATGCAAAATTAAATAATAATTAAAATATAATTTTTTATATAGTGTATTTAAATCTAAATATAAAAAAATATAAAGGGTTCAAAGCCTAGCGCTTAATCCAACAAATAAATGACAAGATGTGTGTAGGCCTATAAAGTTAGACCAACGCTACTAGGTTTTTTATTATGTAGATTGATTTTATTTAAAAAATAATAATAAATGTTATATTGGTCTTTTATGATAGATAATGCGTCGTTTATTTGTCTAAATTTCAACTACTAAAGTGGTGGCAGGAAGCTATAATCTAATACAGAAACTATAATCTAAATTATACTTTATTTAATCGATCATTGACGATCCAAAACAAACGATTATAGGCTACATACTATAATATTCAGAAACGGATAAATTAAGGAAAGCTGATGCAGAAACTATTATCCAGATTATACTTCATCCATCCATCCATCCAGATATTATTGGGACTCTAACATAGACGATCTCAGCACGGTTAGCAGGAAAGTCACGCAAATTGCTAAAATTAAGGTCAGCTTTTACGTATTCAATAGCATTTAAAGCTAATATGGCCCGTCCTTTTCCTCAAAAAGTCGTTAAAAATGGAAATATAAAACGAAAAAGAAAACCTATCTCTTTGCTACTTTAGAAAATATGCCAGCCAACATTACAATAGCAATTATTTTTTAAAAAAAATTTAAAATTACATCGTTTTAGTAAAAAAACAAAAATCAACGGGTTACAACCAGGTTAATTGATGACTCAATAAAATCATAATTCCTAAATGAATAAAAAACAAAACTAACAAAAAAAAAACTCCAGTAAAAATAATAAAAGTGGCTCTAGAATATCTTCAGGCCTAATTTGAGAGTCTTCTAGAGGAGGTGGTGTAAGCGGGCCGATCCTACGGTAGAATTGACGGGTTAATTGATGACTCAAGAAACATAGTAAAACTCGGTTCAAACCCAGCGGTGTTAAAATCAAGAGGTTAAAAAAATATTTAAACAATAAATTTTGAATAAAATAATAAACTTGAATTGAGCTAATGATCAAGGATTAAACAGACATAAATTCCAGGTTAGTCGAGTACCTATGAAAAATAATTTTATAAAATAAAAACTTATGGGCTGAACATGAAATTGTATGCCAACCCAACCCATTTATATTCTACTAGACTTTATAACAGAAAGCCTTACAAAACGTAATATATTTCTCAAGTCTCATAAATGTTTCTCATCTCCTCTGATTGAAAAACTCTAAGCTAAAGCTGCCTCAACATATCGCCATCTCTTTTTGCTTACGGTATCCAATCTATTGTTTCTTCACCTTCTTTTACTTGTGACTTTGATCCTCCTTTATCCCCTCTCGTCTTGATATGTTCTCATTGATCTCGTAAACTTGGTGGATACCTGCTCAACATATTATTATTTTTTAACTAATTTAATCACATGTATTAATTGAAAATTACATTAATCACAGCTAGGTTTCCAGTTTGCTTTCCCGGCGGGAACAAGTGATTAATCCATTCAACGAGCAATAGCTGTTTCTTAGGACATCTAAAGATTGGCTCTACAGATGCATTTTTTTTGGTTAATTGAAAGGATATCTTTCGTTCCACAAATCCTTACGAGTTTTATGACCATATTTTGGAGGCTAGAAGTCATTGTTAGAACCCCATATTTGACATTTACTCCAGCTAGAAACAGGTCTTGTGCTAGAGCTCGGGTTTGCTTTCTTGCAGTGGTTAATTAATGGTTTATTTGTCTACTGGGTTTTTCCTGTATGGAAAAGGCTGAACTTGAATGATATTTCATTAAAAGCTTCATGTAATTGAAAATAATTTTGATTCATTATCTTATATTAAACACCAAAATGGAGGAAAATCTAGATCAATATGCGTTGCACTAAGAGCTGTATATTAGCTTTTTGTTGCAGATCCATACAAGCATCATAACGTTTGCACATTGATATCATAGCAATCTCATGATTTTAGGTTGAACCATGTAATGTTTTCTGAGAAGATTCAGATTAGTCTTTAATTCATGTTCCAAATTAGTCTTATTTGGAGATAGATGAACGAGAAGATCTGCTATTGACTAAGTTTATAAGAATCCGACTGCAATTTGATCTGAATAAGCCATTAACACAAATCTTGAAACTTAGATTGGGTCCAAATAGACTGTGCCAGGTTACTTTTAAGCATGAGCGGCTGCCCATGTTCTATCCTCCATGTGGAAAAATTCATGCAAAGTGAATGGTAATGTTAATGACGGCGAGATGGCTTCCAACTCAAAAGAGGATTCTTTCCATAAACAAGGCAGACTGCCAGAATTTTTATATTCGCCAACGGAATTTTTTGTCGTTCATTCTGTTAGCAATTAATTTACTAATAGAATTATTGATGAAAATGTTTTGTTGGTAAATCTTTTGTCAGTAATTTTTTATCTGTCGGTAAATCCGTTAATAATAAAAAAATATTATTACCGATAAATTTACTAACGAAAAAGCCATGCAAAAATAAATTACCCGTTTCATTTCGTCAATATTTCACTTGGAAAAAACCATATATAATTATGTCGGTGATTATTTAAAAATATTTTACAAAAATATATTTTACAAAACTATAAAATAATTAAATTAATATAAATCAACACTCTATAATACTCATTACTGAGTTGCTGGGATAAAAGAAGAATAAAATCAACTCAAATAAATTTGCAACAAATAAATAACACAAAAAAATAAATCAACTAAAAAAAATTCATATGAAAAAAATGAAGTTTGCGGTTGCTAAAAATTTAAAAATCCTATAAATAAATCAACTAAAAATTGATCTCATATGAAAAGAAAATTCTACAACAACATTCATACAATTATTAAGAATAGAAAAATTTAAAAATAAAATATAATGAAAAAAAACACAAAAAAAAAAAGAAAAAACCTTATCTTAATGTAGTTGCGAGTGAAGTTCAGAAGAGGAAAAAAAACAAATTCATAAAGCATATTAATTAAAAAAAAAACCTAGAAGAGAAAAGAAAAAAGGAAAAGAAAACATACTTGGATATGGAGGAGAAGAGAAGGAGTTGAGAAGAGAAAAGAAGAAAAAAAAAGGATGTTGATGTTTTTTACATAAGGGAAAGAAGAAAAAAGGAGGTCCGTAGGTCTGTCTATTGTGAAATAAGGGATTCTAGACTTTTTATTAGGGCGTTTTACTGATGAATAATGAAATATTACTATTTTTAATTATTTTGTCGGTGTGATTCTTTTTATAATTGACATGATGAACAGTGATAACAGTTTATCAATGATTTTACTGACGGAATTAATTTTACGGGTAATTTTATTGATATAAATAACACATTATCATATTTTTTTAATTTTAATTTAATTTTTTTATATATAATTTTTTTAATATATATCAAGAGAATATTTTCATCATAAATTCGACAAAATATTATGAATTGCTGGAGAGTCGGGGAAAAGTTTCGAAGTCTGAAGTTAATTAATACACCCACAGTTAATGAGGGCGTGATTTCAGGCTCCGCAGATAGACAGATATGATGGGGAATAATGGGAAGGAATACAAAGCTTCTTCATTGATAATCCAAACTCTAGCCTGGAAAAACCCAGACTCATTTTTGCTGAAGAACAAGGAGACCCAAGAAATTGTCACTGAGCCTGTACATCATCACATTTCATTGCTTAGCCGCCACCAACAAATTTTCCTAATTTTATCAGTTAAGATACCTGAATTGACTCAAACTACTACTTTAATAACCCATCAGAACGGAGCTGAAATTTTCTACACTAGCCACCCTGAGTTGAACCCTAAAACCCATTACAAAACTACGTTTCAAGAGGGTTGGGGAAGCAGAATGTAGAAGGCATGGAAGATGGTAGAAGACAGCAAGGGAGCAAGTGAGTAGTGGGGATTTCTTAACAAATTTAACCATGGGCATACATGTTGGAGTGGAGGAAGAAGCTAGTAGAGATGGCGATGAGGTTTTTATCTACTCGAAGAAGAATGATTTCTCCATTATTAGAGGCTTAGAGCATCTCTAACGCAGCACGTCTAAGGAAAGTTAAAAGGGAATCATTTTAGCTTTTTATCTGAACTTGCCCCACTTCCTCTTTTAAAAATTGCATACAAATATTCTCATTTGACATTATATTCTCATTTGACATTATAGTTTGTTTGAAAGTGTAATTGAATTATTTTTTAAAGTAATTTTTATTTAAAAATATATTAAAATAATTTTTTTTTATTTTTTAAAATTTATTTTTGATATTAACGTATAAAAATAATTTAAAAATAAAAAAAAATATTAATTTAAAATAAAAAATATTAATTTTTTTAAAAAATATTTTTAAAATACAAAACAAACATTTTATTTGAATAATCAAAGATTTTTTTGTAAATATAACACTGTTTTTACGTAGAAACATCCCTATTTTTTGTTTTCCCCCAACAAGAGAGCCTAATAAGATTTGGACTACACAATAGATTCTCATATTATTTTTTCTCGTGTTTGATGTTTTGGTTAAATTTAAAATATTTTTTTAATGATAATTGAATTTAAATTATTAAGTTTAAAATGAATGGTTGTGATATTAACATACTTTTAAAATAATAATAAATTAATCACTTATTATTTTTTTTCATTTGAATTCAAATTGATATAGAGATCTAAAACATGATCATTCATTTAACTTACAAATATATTGTTTAAAATTGTGTTTCAAACATCATTTTATAAAATTTTTAATTTTTAATTATTTTTTTATATTATAGAATTATTTTGATATATTAATATTAAAAATATATTATTATAATATATTTTTAAATAAAAAATACTTTAAAAAATAATTATTACCCCAATTTCAAATATCAAAGAATACAGAACGTGAGCATCCTTCTTCTTTAATGGCCGAATTCTCATCTACTCCCTTTTAATATTTAAACATAAAAGAATTGAACCAGGGTGACCAAAGAAAAGTCCCATGAATCATACATATCTTCAATTGTTTAAAACAATTCCATCCTGTTTTTTTGCACAATCTAAATTATAATACATTTACAAAAAATCTCTAAGGAAAAAAAATATAAAAAAGCTTTAGAATATTTTAGAACATATTTAAAGAAATGGGGAATGTACTTCCGGTTTTGACTGTGGACTGAGAATACCATGGGTCGGATAGTCTTCCTAACTGTTGGTTTACTCCGCCTCTGGTTTTTCGTCAAAAACCATGCCCCCGCTCGCACACTATATATCACAGCCGGCACTCCGTCGTTATAACCCCACCTCAAAGCCTAATAACTAATCAAGAAACACTCTCTTTACACGCACCAGCAACCCAAGAAATCAAAACCTGTAAAAGGAAAATGAGTGCTGCAGCAAGCAAAGCCTGGATTGTGGCAGCTAGTATTGGCGCGGTGGAGGCACTAAAAGACCAAGGTATTTGCAGGTGGAATTACACCCTAAGGTCACTGCATCAACATGCCAAGAACAATATCAGATCATTTACTCGATCCAAGATCTTGGCCTCCTCCTCCTCTTCTAGTTCTTCATCAACAGCAGCAGCAGCAGTGTCTAATGAGATTCAGAAAGCCAAGATGAAGAGAAGGGAGACGTCTTTGGAGAAAACCATGAATTTAAGCTGCTGGGGTCCTAGTACTGCTAGATTTTAGGTCTACAAAGTGTAATGGTCATTCCAATATTTTTGCTACGAGTATTTGATGAAGTTCTAGGTTGCCAATCACCATTAATGTAATTGGGGACCGATTGATCCAAGTAAAGTAGAAATTAATCTATGATGACATGAATTGTTACTATATCACTGTTTATTAGACCCTAAATTGCATCTCTCTAGCTCCCTCTCCCTCTCTTGCCATTGTCTTGTTATTCCAATGGGGCTAGCTGTTACAGCTTGAGCATCCTGGTGAAAAATCAGAGATTCTGCTATGAAGGTGTAACTCCAAAAACACTGGATATGCTTAGACGAACGGAAGATCATATTCTGCTGCTATCCCTGGCTTAGCAAGAAAATTCAATTCAATTCAATTAAATGAATAGGTCTTATTTAGTTCTTTTATCATATTTATATTCATCTATATCTCATTATATCATAAGAAAATCTGTCTTTATTTTATTCTATTTTTTATGCGAAATGCGATTTATTTCACTATTGGGTTCTGTTAGTTGCATTCATGAAATAAGGAGAAAAAAAAAAAAAAAGAGCTATCAAGTTGGATCTTTTCCATTAAAGAGTCTATATTTGTTTAGTTAAATAGCTTATATTTTTTATACTAGATCTTATATATAATTTTATTAATATTAAAATATATTTTTTTATTCATAGAATCTCCGTCTCATAACAGTTTATATAAAACATATATTACTTAAAAAATCACAATTAAATATATATATTTTAAATCATGACTAAAAAAGTACTACAGTGTCGAACACCCTGAGAGCCTCTTTACTTAAGGTTCGGTCATGGTGACGTTTGATCTCTAGCAATTTCCATTGTTAGTTGAAAAATTTTGACATTATAGTTTTTTTCCTTTTAAAAGTTGGATACAAAATTATCATAAAACTTCAAAAAATGAAAATCATAAAGTAAATTTACAAATTCCGACAAATAATCAATGATATATAAGAAAGTAAAAGGAGTGTTTAATTAAGTTTTTTCAGTTTTAATGTGCGACTTAACCAAAACGCAGGCGCAATCTGTTTAGCAATTCTAAAACATAGTTTATTATGTATAAAGGACCGACATGGATTTAAAAAAACACACAGGTTTGTAGAAAACAGCTCTCAGCTGCTTTCTACAAACCTGCGAGCACGTTCAGTGGAGAGTGAAACTCTCCACCAAATGTCCACAGTGGAGTTCAACTCCACTGTTCAAGTGACAGTGGAGTCACTCTTCACTGTTCCGCCCGGATCAGGTCTGGTCCAAAGCTAAATACATTGAACCGGGTCCGAACCAGTTAAAAAAATCATTTTTTATTTTTATTTTTAATTGTGTTTTGTTCGAAAAATTAGAAGGAGATCGCTTGATGACGTAGCATTTGCAGAATTTTATCGCAATCCCAATTTTGTTCTTGTCGGGTCCGACCCAGTTAAAAAAATCAATTTTTATTTTTATTTTTAATTGTATTTTATTCGAAAAATTAGAAGGAGATCGCTTGATGACGTAACATTTGCAGAATTTGATCGCAATCCCAATTTTGTTCCTGATGATATTTTACCTGATATTGTTGCGCGCTTAAAAAACCAATGAAACTGTAGTCTTTGTCGGATGGATTGCGTACGTGATGAAATTGTAGATCGTTTAATGGAACAATAAAAAATATTTGATATCAATATTATTTATTTCATGATATAATAACAGCAATTAAATCTATAATATTTAAATTAAAAACCATCAATATATATATATATATATAATAATTCTATAACCTTAATTTGTTCAACCTATTTTGTCTAAATACATTAAACTATTTTTTGTTCAACCTCAATTTCAACCACAGTTTTAACCAAACATATATAACTACTAAACTAACCTTAACTAAAACTAATTTTTATAAAACAATTTTTTTCAAATCACAACCATAAAAATTACCACAATACCAAACACATTAATATTTAATAAAAAGTTCTTTAACTTTTCTATAAAAGAGGTAAAAGTTAATTATGGAACAACTGGTCAAGGGCATTTCTGACATTTTAGAAACCGACTGCCCAAAGCCCCAGACCATATAATTATAACCGTGTGCTCAAGCTGGGGGTGTCTTTTGTCAAAAAGTCACTTTAGCACGTGCTTACTTTCAATTAAATTAAATTAAGTGAAAAGAAAAGACAGGCCATAACCTAAACAGGAGATCCAGCTAAAAAGCCGGCGATTAGGAGTGTTTGGTTGGATTATTTTTTGAAATGGTTTTTATTTGAAAATATATTAAAATAATTTTTTTATTTATTAAAATTTATTTTTAATATTATTATATTATTAAAATAATATAAAAATATTAAAAAATTAATTTAAAATAAAAAAAATTCAGAAATTTTAAAATCACCAAACACAGCCTAGACCCTCACCCCTTGGAATATTAAAACCACTGCCCACAAACCTGGGAGCTAAAATCCTTATTCAACCTCAGTTTTCTCAAAACCACAACACTTTCCAGTTTCCAACGCGGGAGAAATCATCACCTTTTTTTGTTTTTTTCTTAGCAAGGGTGGTTTTAGCTTCCGTCCAAACAACAAAAATAACAAAAGGTGGTTTAAAATTAACAAACATATTCCAGTAATTGTGAATTCGTTAATTTATTTCAATGGAATAGATTCGTTAATACGACTATCCAAGTGCTATTAATTCATGAGCACTTTGTAAATTCATAAAAATAAATTTTTATTTTTATTTTCTATTTAAATTCACATCTTAAGGTGATGACATGCGAGGCATTCATTAGCTTCAAGATTTTTTTATTTTATTGGCAAGGAAAGGAAAAGAAGAACCCAGTTTCCCATATCCCGAGGAAGCAAGCCCATGTTTTTTAGCTTTCCAATCTTTTATCATTGCATGTATAAATAGACCGCGCCTAACAAGTTTCAACGCATCCAGCAACCTTTCTGCCAAGTGATCAAGACTCCAACTGCCTTAAGAATCACCTCTACATGCCATTCTTTTGACTAATTTTTAGCAGAGAAGTTAGTGAGAGAGATAAAGAGGAGCAATGGGAGGTAATAGAAGACTTAGCAAGTTTGAGGTGGCATTCAAGTCCATGGCGCAGAAGAGTAATATCGGTGGGGCAGAATCTGCACCAAGCAATATTAACAGTGCCAGCAAAAATATGTGCAGAATTAGCACCGCATCTGGTGGTAATAATCATGAGGCCACTGGAATGAACAGTGGTGCTGATGACTATAGGAGGAAGAGAAGGGAAGAGAAGGCTGAGGCGCTCTTACACCTGATTTGTTGGGGGCCTAAATGAACCCTTTTTTCCTCGTATAAAGTATCG
>Ga0307507_10010855_pt1 | contig 11636 bp, 13 predicted proteins | sample 7_EM_MG_FD_207223 | JGI IMG/M metagenome (GOLD analysis project Ga0307507, IMG submission 207223) | Populus trichocarpa ectomycorrhiza microbial communities from riparian zone in the Pacific Northwest, United States - 7_EM | ecosystem: Host-associated > Plants > Roots > Unclassified | place...
AATATCATACTATTACAATAATATAGGCTTGAATTTATCTATCTATTTTATTTCTATAAAAAATACTATAGTAAAAAATACTGTGGTATTTTTATACAAATACTATAGTATTTGTGGTTGCCGAACAATAGGCCAAACAAAAATAAAATTACTGAGGAAAATACGATAGTAAAAGTGGAAATACTATCGTATTTTTGGCATGCCGAACAGGGCCTTAATTTATTAGAGCTGCCGCTACCTACGGTAGATCAGTTGGTTTTGCCTAGTTGGTCGGTGATGTTGAAAACACTACCTATGACTTCGAAGGAAGGAACGAAGGGTTTGCTCAAATTTTATCTCTGGAGGTAAAGTCTCAAACCTCGGTTTTGGGACCATTTTCACAAGTTTCAAGTTTCTAAATAACCATGGTTCTGTGCTATGCTTAACACCTCAACTATTTCCAAAACCACAGGATCTCTCCAAACCATGGGTTTCCACTCCCCAAACCTTGAGTCTATCCAGCTCCCGGACGGGCCCTAGGCTCTTAAGGTCACGCGGCGTTTTAACGCTCTATTCATTCCGCAGAGGAAAGACCTACTGTTCCCACGTGGGATATGAAATTTAACTAGACATCTAGGTGCTAGTCTTAGGTTTCGGGTTCCGGGTACCGACTGCTTAGGCAATCAAAATTGGCAATTTAGAACCATGGGAAAGATTGAGCTTAGCATCACGATATGAATTCTCGCTGGTGCTAACATGCCGTTTGGTGCAGTATAGCATAATAGGAAGTGGGAAAAAAGAAACTTTTACCCTGATGAAGGCATCATCAACCGACGGCTCTGGCCTCCCTTGCGGCAATCTCCCTATTCATGGTCAGATTACAGGATTTTTAGGGTTACCCAGACGGTTTCTACGTTTATGCCATGGATCAAGTCGACGGGCTATACCGCTGTACCGGCACCGATGTCTAATTAACTATAGAATTAAGATTTAGGCATCAAGTCTTTTCGTAGTCTAGATTGGGGATACCTGGTCATCTCGAGCTACACTAGCTGCTGGTTTCCACCAAGTCAGGGTGTTGCTCAAGGTTCTACGGTGCTAGGCATCTGAGGTTGACCTTGCAGTCAACTAAAATCAACAACCCAAATTAACAGTGGATGAGGAAAGCTCTGGATAGAACTACATAGGGATTGCTCTTAGTTAACACTATTAACTCTGCCCTTTTATTAGGGGAGTATTAGGCAAGAGATACAGATCTTGTATGAAGGTATACCTGGGCAAGAAAAGTTGGCTTTAAGCGTCAAGCACAAAGTTACTATGGGTGCGTCTGGTTGCAACGCGAAACCTCAATAATCACCCTCATTATAGAGTTTTAAGTCAAAACATCATTTTGTGATAAAGTGTCGTGTCTGGTGAACCACAAGTGGCAACAATCAAGTTGCAATAATGCGCCCAAAATGAAGGTTTCCAAAAAATAGAAAAAATCTATTTTTCACAAAACAGTAAAACTAAAGAACCCTAACCCAACCACAGAAAGGACATTTTGTAAGCATAGTTTATTGTACTCAATGTAAAAGTAGTATGGTATACCAAAATGCCCACAATGCTAGATTCAATGGTCATACAATCCAAATCCATTTACTCCGGTAGACACCTATGCTAGCTTCCATTTTAACAAGAAAGCCTGTTGTGCATCACTGTTGAGTGGCAGAGAATATATCACCGAGTTGCTTACCTTAAACAAGCAGTGGATGCCAAGCAGTGGACAGTCAAAGTATGGCTTTTATTTGTGTGTCAACCAGACAGCTACTATGACTTTCATTTGGACAGATTATGCTAACTTGAGAAAACTCAAGTATCCGGTTGCAACTTGTGTTTTGAGATTAGGGCATTATTCCGGAGCCACGACCACCAGACGCACCCTAAGTGCATGGCGGTTGTCTAATCGCAATGCTAGAACCTGTCTACTACGGAGGTACAGCGCCTAGGTTTTGTATGGTTCCTGCCCCTTAGAATTAACCTTCCGGCAACCAAATTTTCCCCGACTTTTCGATTAGCAACAACACCACATGATATCATTTTACTTATCCCTTCTGTATAGCGATCTTAAATCATGCAAAGAACATCTTTACAGAGTAGATTTAGTTCTAGAAAAGTGGTTCTTACTGTAATAGCTCCTAAAGTCGAGGCAAAATTTGATGGACTGCACTTGTATCCATATGAGAAAAAAAACTTTTGGCTGAGTAATATAAAATATATTGCCTAAAGTAGTAGGGTCCCTTACTAATTTAGGACTAGTATGCTGACTTTGGGTGGAACTGGGGGCTGATTCTAAGGGGCCGGAACCTACAAAACTTAGCAGCGTATTGTAATTGAATGCTGGCCACCCACTCAGCCGCATTACTGGGCACCTAAAACCAACCCTGTTTGGTTAGGGTGCATGCTCATATAAAATCAGCATCTCTTGCCCAATGCTTGGTTTGGGGAACGGAGTTGATAGGGTCGAGGAAGAGCGATTCTTAGGCAATTCCATGTGGGGCTTTCCTCAATTATTACATTCTTAGGGTGTGTTCACCGCAATATTGGCTATTGAACATATTGTTTACAGGGTCGGTCTCAAATGCCCGGGACAACAGAACCTTAAGCAACGCCTTGTGTTGGGAATGACTCGAGCTGATAGGGTAATTGCGTTTCCCTAATTATTTGCCACCAGGCCATTCTACCTACCGCATCGCAGCGAGTCTCCAAGACCAAATTTAAGGACACTCCAACCAAACGCTAAAACTATCCTAAATACTTACAAGAGGATGTCGATTCAGAGAGCCATAGATACCTTGAGAGAGAAAAGGTTATTCGTACGGATAGTCGGTTAGGCACCTAGAAGTTAAAAATACTACCCACAATAACCCTTTCGATTGGCCATCTATCTCCGGGTGGCTAATCTCGGGAATCAGAAACAAAAGTTCTAGAGTTCAATACACTTAAGAAGGATTAGTGCCCTCCTGACGCGGTATAGCCCCAGCGCTGTGGCCATGTTGGACCCCGTTAACTGGTTTTGAGCAATTCCGCTAACTAGCCGAGATAGCCTTCCCAATCCCAGCAACTCCCAGACCTTCACCGCAGAAGGGCACCGTCAAGGTTTCAGCATTTACATTGCACCGATACGTTAATAAATCTAGAATCAGCAATCATTCTTTCAGAATCACTCACGTAAATTCCACAAGAAAAGGACAAATCAGTAGAAAATTACAGGGAATAAGCCAGCACCTCCAAATTTTAGAATCCCCTAGCGTTGAAAAAAACGGTTATCCAGAGCGCCTGTGCGGCTTAAAATTTGCTGGTAAATCCCCTGTGTTAGGAAAAATTCCGATGTGGTTAAGGCACTTGGATCCTGCCAAGGTCCGCTAAGACTATTTACACTTTCAAAAAAAATTAACAAATGTGCTTAGATCCGGTTTGTTTTTAAAGAAGTATGATATTTTAAGATTTTTTATGGTTGTGTTTTCTCGTAGAAGATGCGTTTTGCTTGTATAAAAAATATTCACGGCAATAGGGCCCGGGATTAGCGGGCCTGTGTGTCGGCTGCCGAGCGTCTGTTGAAACGCGGATGATAGGCTTGCGTCAGCCCGCTTAAAGGTGCTTTTGTGAAGAGGTTGGTGGGGGCCGTCTGAGATCCCATAACGGGGCGATCTGCGATATGTAATCGTAGCTAAGCTTTTCCTAGGGGATCAGAGGGGCTCGATCAGGGTTCGGGGGTTGGAGTTCTTCCTGGGGCGGAGGCCATGGGGATAGAAACAATCTGAGGCGCTCAAATTTGGCTCAGGATTTATGGAATCTGGACCTGGAAAGGCTGGTATGGGCACGATAGCCATAGCTATTGACTACCGTACTGTAACATCTGGTGTCACACTAGCTTAAGGTGTAACGGAGAAGGGTGGAAATACTAAGCTACAGGCAGGTAGGCTACCGGGAGGCACGGTACAATGGACTTCTTGAAACACTAAAGTGGCCTACCGTACGCAGAAGAAGGCATGCATCACAGTGTCTGGTGAAGCTTGCATCGGCTTCTACGATCAACACTAGAGAAACGCAACCCACCTAATCAAGTGGTTCCAGGAATAGATGCATCCAAAAGGGGCCTAGCTCCATGCATTCAAGGGTGAACTTCCCTATCTGGCATCAAGAACTACAAGGATCCCTTTGAAACGTTGAAGACGAAGATCTCGAGCCTCATCTAGTACGGGAACTACCCTAAGGTACCGGATTGCGACGCGGTGAGATTTTTATCTTTGAACTCAATTCATCTGGACGCTCTGGTGTGGACTAAGAAGCAAACAAAGGAGCAAGCACTCTCGTGCAGTAAATGACCATATGATCCCGCTTCTGTGGAATTGTAGGGATTTTTTTTTTTCCCCTCGCGGGACCACATTGTGGGATCGAGGAGAATCCCATATCCGGGTATCGGCATCCAGGCATTATAACTACAGGTACTCAGATAGCAACCACTCTGGCGGAAGCGCCTATCGTTTACTGCCCTACTGGTTCCTCCAGCAGAATCATGCATTCACATTTCTATTTGGTATCAAGGCGCTATAATAGACGAGTGAGAGCGAACTTACTTGTCAACTACCTGCCCCCAGATTAAAGCGCCATATATACTTTGGAAGGTTTGACCTTTATACCAGTCGTTCCACCCATTTGTGTGCTAGGGGACAGGTTCCTATTTCCCAAGGATTGCATGTAAGTTCATTTCTTCATTCTAGATTATCATTCACTTAACCCCGCTTCCTTACCTTTCCTTCCCATTTATCATTTTACTTTTTCACTTTCTTACATACTACCTTCTTGTCTACTAACTTGTTTAGACCTCTTTTGCAGGTCCACCTTCTTTCCGTTCTCTGGTTTTCAATTCTTTTCCCTTTCATTCAGTGGCTTTGAAGGGAGCTCACGATAATATCATAGTCTCTGAGCTAGACTCGAGAATCTTCACTCACTTGGTTACTTTCGCGTTGGAAAGATGGTGATATAGATATACCATTGATACTTGAGCACCATTCGTTTGCTCGAAAGAGGTATCCACCCTCCTTGCTATCCTTCCCTAGTTCCAACAATTTATTCATGGTTCTAAACTCCGATAGTTGAGCATTCTGTAGAACAGAATGCAAGTCCATTCCCGTCTGTCGCTTACCGATATTTTAACATATACTTTTATTTTAAGTGCTCTTTCCCCTTACTTGGCCAATGGAGCTCCGGCATATGGTGGAAATGCGCGGTTGGATCGAGGAGCTATTGTGAAGCCGTTGGTTGGAAGGGCTGCCGCCGAGAGTGTGTTCGTCTCAGAGGTTAAAGACACACCGGTTGAGGAGACCACTATGGGAGGGGTTGTAAAAAGGACATCTGTGGAAAGGGCGCCTGCGGACACTTCCATTAAAGAGCAACCCGGTTCTCCCATTATATCAAAAACTACCCCTCCAGTCATGGTGACACCAGAGCCGGCACAGATACAACAGCCGGAAACTACTCAAGCTCAGAAAACGATCCCAACAAGCTCGAAGCAAAACTCTGAGACCACTCAGGAAGGGGAAAAAGTGTCAACGAGTGTGTTGCAAAAACTCGAAACTTCACAAATACTTTCGACCTCAATGCCAGCGGTGAAATCTTCAAAGGTTAATGAGCCAGCTGGTGCAGGTCAAGTTGACGGAAAGGCAGCGACTAAGTCGGTACCTACTTCCACCTCTCAGGAGCCGGTGAGGAAAAATACTGAGATCAGCTCGCCCACTTTGGTAACCCCTACCCTGTCCATAGTGGAGCCAACCTCAATTACCTCTATTCGTGCGGTTTCGCCGACCTCCGAAGAGTCAGCGAAACAGACCACTAAGCAGGCAACCTCGGTGACTATACCCTCTTCGCCAGTGCCGAAGACCGGGGTGTCTACAGATTCCGTTGAACCTGCGCCGAAGTTACCCGGGGGCAATACCACGGTGTCTAGCACCTTCCGGTCCCAAGTCTTAGAGGCAGGCATGGCTACTAGTAGGCTTCCAGAAACTGCCACCCAGGTTACGCCCTCAGCTACACAAGTACGTATCACCCAAAACCTGCATTGCCAGAATATAGGCTAACGCGAGAAGACTCTTCTACGAACTAAGGAATCGCAAATCCTACCCGGCTTGAACTCGACTGTCTCAATTCCAAAAACTATCCCATTTCCCATTCCAACCGAGATACTTGGGACTTCAGGAACATCAGAGCTGGCAGCGATTACTGCTGAATCTTCGTCGGCTATCAAGATCAACACTACAACTGAGGATCGTGAAACCCCTTCTACGGCTCCCGGAACTCTGAGGGCTTCGAATAGCACTAGTGCGCTAAGCAGTCAAGGGACGAGTACTACTCCCATAATTGCAGGAACAAATGCTACCACAAGCTCTCCCAGGGCAACAAACAACACTTCAGCAACGTCGGCTCCAACTAGTGGCATTTCTAGCGCCACACCTATACCCAGTGATATTCCTACAGCCACTGTTAGGGGAACAACTACTGGGGGAGCAACTACCTTCACTTCTCCTAGCGCTAGGGTTACGTCTGCTGGGAACTTAGGAAATGCCACAAGCGCAATTCCCACTAGTGTTCCTTTAAACACTCCAAGCCATCTGACAAGTACTCCGACTATGAGTGTAACTACCTCAGGAGCAACCACCTCCACTTCCCCCACTAGCGCTAGGGTTACGTTCGTTGGGGGTTCGGGAAATACCACAAGCGCAACTCCCAAGGGTATTCCTTCAAACACTACAAACTATCCGACAAGTACTCCGACTACGAGTGTAACTACCCCAGGGGCAACTACTTCTACTTCTCCAACTAGCATTAGGGCTACGTCCGCTGGTGGTTTGGGAAGTGCTACAAGCATAATTCCCACCGGCGCCCCCTCAAACACTGCAACCCATCTGACAAGTGCTCCGACTACGGATGTAACTACCTCAGGGGCGACTACCTCCACTTCTACAACTAGCATCAGGGCTACGTCAGCTGAGGGTTCGGGAAATACCCCAAGTGTAGCTCTCACGAGTGTTCCTTCAAACACTACAACCCATCCGACAAGTACTCAGACTACGGATGTAACTAACTCAGGGGCGATTACCTCCACTTCTACAACTAGCACCAGAGCTCCATACGCCGGGGGTTCAGGAAATACCACAAGTACAACTCACACAGGCGTTCCTTCAAACACTACCGACGGTCTGACAAGTACTCAGACTACGGGTGTACCTACCTCAGAGGCAGCTACCTCCGATACAGCTGCTACTAGAGAGCCGGTCGCGCCACCATCTAGGATCCCAATTACAAACACTACTAGTATTCCATCCTCACACGCTGTCTCCACAATCTCACAGACGAATTCTACCACAAGCGCCTCAGAGCCAACATCCGCAATCGATGCACGCACTACCCCCACACGGCCAGTCACAAGTGCAATTACCCCCCAAGCTCCACCTTCAATTACCAGAACAACTACCACTACCCCGACAGCATCGGAAAGCCAGATCTCAGAAGAGACCTCACCCGGAACTACAGGGCCCTTCAGCACACCAATCCTAATCTCAATCTCTAGCACCACAACCCTTGAATTAATCTTCCCCTCCTCCTCCTCCCGCTCCTTCTCCACCTTCTCTCCCCCCTCCCCTTCCATTTCTCCCTCCTCCAATGGACACACAAGCACCACACGAGCACAAACAACCACGAAACCCACCCCTCTCTCCTCCTCCAATGGGCACACAAGCACCTCACAATCAACCCCAAGACCACCCTCTACCCTCATATCAACAACGCCTTCGCCGAAACCCCCCCCTCCCTCCTCCCCCACCGGACAAACAAGCACCTCACAATCAAGTCCAAAACTACCCTCTACTCCCATATCAACAAGGTCTTCGCAAACGCTCAAGAGCGCAACCGTCGTCACACCGCTAAGTACCGGCGGTATCCCGGAGGGCGCCCGAGCTACCGCTGGCTCCGCCCGCGATTCCCAAGGGAACAAAGTCCCGCTCTTGCGATTCGAGCAACATACTAACCAGCCATTCACAGGGGATGAGGAACCACCCGATGGGGAATTGGTAACCAGCGCCGGGGGGAGAGTGAGCGTCAAGGGGTCTTTGTGGCGGTTTTGCGTAGTGGCGGCGGCTGCAATTGGAGTTGTTTTCTGACCTTATTCTATTCATTCATCCATCACTTATGTTTTATTATGAACGGAGGAATTACCTTTTTTATTTGTTTATTTTTTTTTTTTTTTCAAACCAACAAAATTCGTCTTCTCACTTTATTTTGTTTATTCCGAGATATTATATTATAATTACATAGGTCTTGAAAAATTTGGTAACTATTTGGGGTTTAGATTAGAATACCGCTGCAATATGATACAGTCTGTATCATACACTATCATTCGCAGCGCCACTAGCAGTTAACTATGACCCCTGTTAAGTAATCCATCACCTACCCACGCCACCCCCACCCGCAAGCGCATAAAAGCATCAACAGCCAAGCATAGACGCTTCCATTCCCATCGATCCAGCCATCGATCCCTTCAATTACCCGAGAAACCTAGCGAGCGAGAAGGCGACTAATTCGTCACAAAGTATTTTATTATTTCATTGTACTGTACTAACTGCTATTTGAAATCTGCTCTGCCCTCGGACACCTATCCTTACAGCCTCACTCGCTCGGCATTGTTGTAGTGAAGTAGACATCCCTTCCACCCTCACTTCGCCGCTAAGTTAGTCCTTCGTGTTTTAGGAGGCCGCGTGTGTAGTTTGTGGAATAAACAACGGGGAGAAGAGAAGAGAAATTAAGTGAGTGAGTCGTAGAATAACCGCCGATTACTGGATGGACTAGTGGCAGATGGAGAAGGCACTGCTAGGGGGTAATTATAATGCGACTCACATTGATTCATCAAGCGTCGTGGCTAACTAAGCTGTATTGTAGAGATTGTACTGTACGTGTACAACTTACCTACCCGCCAATAGTGTAAATTCCGTTATTATAAGCGTTTACGGGAAGTAATCCCTCTATTCATCCACGCATATCCACCTACTGTAGTATTAAGATAATAGGTTTGCAATACTAGTATAATAAACTCGATACAACCAATTTCAATTTTTCTCTCAAAAAACAACATACACACATAGAACATTCTTTTCTAGCCGCTACATCATTCCTTACAACAACCCTGGCTAAACACGCACGATTTCACGAGAAGAGAAAAAAAAGAAACAAAGGAAGTGAACGAAAGTGACGAAATAAAAGGGAAAAAAGAAGAAGCCCAACTATAAGACCTGCCGTCACTGACGCCATTCATCTTTAGCATCTGCAACGCTACAAATTGAACAAAAAAAAAACGAAAACGAAAGAGCACAAACAAAGTCAGATTTGTAGATTTGACTGATACGATAGAATAAAAGTAAATAGATATAATAGACAAAATAGTAGATAACGAAGGGAAGAAGCAAAAATAATAGGGAAAGGGGGAGGGTGGGGGGAGGAAAGGCTACGTGTCAAGAATCAATCGACGGACTGTAAGCCTCTCCAGTACAATAGATGGAAGGAATAAAATAAATAAACAGGAAGGAAATAAGAAGACAAGACCGATAAAGAAACCTAACCCCGATATAATGCCCTCGTTTGTAAGATTTAGGAAAAGGAAGGAAAGAAGGGAAGTTTGTGAGTGGGGAGAAAAATACAGGTTAGGGGAGGAGGTTGGCTGGAGTCAATGGAAGAGGAGATTGACTGCTGATTGTCACCAAACCGTCAGCAGAACTAACTAAACCAGAACCAAAAACATAAGAAAATAACAGAAAACAGAAACAGATAACCAAACAACAAAGTAAACACCAAGTTAAAAATAAAAAAAGAAAGAGAACGAGGACGAGAAAAGAGTAGAGATATTTAAATTCTCTCCCCATTAACCTCAACCTCAAACCCCTCCTTCTTTTGCTTGATAGCCTTAGCAAGCATAAGCTCCCTCATCCAATCAATCCTCTCCTCCCTACTTCCGACTGCAAAATAATGCACCTTCCCAACCGCATTCCTCCCACCCTCGGGCGCAGCCGGTACCAGCTGGAAAAAGTACGCACCAGTGCCTTCACCCGCACCACCCACACCACCAGTCTTCCTTCCAAACAGTCTCGCACCCTTGAACGCGGCGGAGAGCTTATGCGAAGCACTATTCGAGCAGGAAACGGAATAATTGTCCATCTCGATGAAACCGTCCTCCTTCTCTATGTTCTTGGCGTATCCGAGGCGCGTGCCCTTCAGGACAAAGTGGTAGTCGGGCCACTCGTGGCGGAACCAGTTTGTTCGTCGCTTCTTCATCCACCCGCTGTGCATTCTTGAGGGGTTGGGCGAGGGCGCCATCTTAACTTCTTCGTCCTCCTCTACGGGTTCCCACTCGGCGTTTTCGTCGACAACTGTCATGTGAAGTGGTTGTGGGCGGAATTGGGACGCGGAGGTGGAGATGCCGCGACGGATAGGAAGTGGCAATGGAGTCGTGGGGAGTGGGGGGATGCTTTGTTGCTGGGCAAAGTCAGGAGTTGGGAAGCGGCGGAAGCGCATGTCTGGGGGTGCAGAGTTGGACATGTTTCGTGGTACGGGGGTTGTGGAGGCATAGGGTACATCTGCCTCTGAGAAGGGGGTTGTTGTGCGGAGCAGATTGGATGGTGAGCGCATTCGGGAGATTGGGGAGGTGGCGTTGTTGATTGAGGGGGGTGCTGGCCGCTCCATGCCCTGGGTACGGAGGCCCAGGGAAGGGGTCTGCGAGCGGATCGGCGGGGAAGGGGTGGGTGTTGGGGGGACCTGGGCTGCTGGTGCAAGGGGTACCAGTGCTGACTTTGCCGAGTGAGAGGAGGTAGGTGGCAGAAAAGAGTCGCTGCGGGGAAGAAGCGGTGGGCTAGGTGTAGCGGAGGGGGTAGGTGGCATGTATGTTCCCCTCGCACGTGCGAGGTGCTCTGCCGACTTTGTCGGGACCGGCGGTGGGGACTCCCTGCGCTCTTCGAGGTGCTGAAGGTGTTGGAGTGTTAGGAATTGCTTGACGTTCTCCAATGGATCCATGCGTGCTACATCCTTAAGCGTGTTCTCCTGAAGCTTGACTTCACGGCTGTGGGTGGGGCCCAAGACGTCACTCGATGCGAGGACACTGACAGTAGCCAGGCTTCCCGGTCTTGTGGGTCTCTCAGAGCCGGAGTCGAGTGCGGAAATTCTCGGAGGGTTAGCATCTGCGATACTTGGGGTTGTAGCGATGAGGATTGTCCCATGTTCAAGGGATGGAGCCCTCTTTGATCCAGAGGACTTGGATCCACTTCCGTTACCACCGTGCTTGCGGCATCTATCACCCTTACTGCACCTATGAGGCTTCTTATGATGCTTGTGCTCGCACTTCCCGTCGTGCTTCTTGCACTTGTGCTTCGCAGAGGGTTTATGCGAGATCTCGTTCGGCAGAACCTCAATAATGCTCTTTCTCCTGCGACGAGCGGCGGGGGATCTTGCCCTGCGCGCACGAATGATTACGTGACCTTCAATATCATCGACGGAAGGCATGTACCTCAAAGAGTGTCTATATTGCTCAAACGCATGTTCCGAAGCCGCTGTCTCCGAATCGATCGATTCGACGGAGA
>Ga0307507_10010856_pt1 | contig 11633 bp, 7 predicted proteins | sample 7_EM_MG_FD_207223 | JGI IMG/M metagenome (GOLD analysis project Ga0307507, IMG submission 207223) | Populus trichocarpa ectomycorrhiza microbial communities from riparian zone in the Pacific Northwest, United States - 7_EM | ecosystem: Host-associated > Plants > Roots > Unclassified | place...
ACCCTGGATTTACCAAAAAATTTATTTTTTTTTTCTTTTTTTTTTTTTTTTTTTTTTTTTTTTTTTTTTTTTTTTTTTTTTTTATTAAACTTTTTATATTCAACTACCACTCTCCTAGCGGAATAACTAAGCACTGTGCAAATTCCACCAAGCCTAAGCCTGGCTTCATGTCGTTGCCAAATCGGCGTCCCGGCAAATCCAAACCCGACAGCAAACTACGGAAACCTACATCTGCTTACGAAAACATCTTCCCTAGTGCTTGTACCCAAGCAATACCACTGTTAGGTAAACTCTATTCCTTCTTGGCGCTTTTTCTTTGAAAACGGAGATTAACCCCGACGTGGGGAGAGCAGAATACGAGTTTTTAGTGTACCTTGGTTTTTTTCTGGCCTTTTTGAGTTACCGCCATCGACAGGGGCACGACAAAAGCGGCCAGTGATCACCAAGGATCAGTAACACGCATTGTTTTATTACTCTACTTTCCTAAATTCACTTTTCTGTCTACCGAATCCCCCCATTTATTCCTCTACTTTTCATCCTGTCCTGTCGGAGGCTCTACCGGTATTCATATGAGGTGGTACTGTAGGCCCAGTACTTGTACATCAAGAGCTACAAGTTCTAGGGGGCATAAGTTGAACAATCCAAGAAGTGATTAGATTACTGGTATTACTTGAGTAGTTCTAAATCCCTAGCCTTGTATAATTCCTCACCAGTCTGTTACCATAAGTCATCTGACTTGGGGAAGGTCTTGTGTGTTGACGAGAGGGAGAACCTCAGAACAACCCAATCGATAAAGCTGGGCTACCATAAGTGCCCCCCGTAATTCACTACTTCCAGCGCGCCCCTAATCTCCCGGTTTAGATGGGAAAGTTCTTGGGACCCGCATTTTCCTGACATGGTACAAGTGCCTCGAGAGACTTTCTCTCACAAGACAAGGATTATTCTGCGTGTTAACCTAAATCAACTGTAAGAATACATTATCCCTGAGACTTGTACGAGTACTCGAGTACCAGGGGAGGTGATTTGGTGCATGACAGGGATTATTTTGCTCGCCAACCCCCCTTGTGTGGTGTGAAAACCTCTGCCTTGGTAATAATGGATGTCTGGATCTCAGTTACCAGTTTTTCAAATTCTCTTGACCTCTCAAGATGAACTGATCATGGGCTCACGGGCGGATTTCGGCTGATAATCTGGCAACGGATCCCAGGGTTTTTCATGGTATCCTGAGTCTGTTTCGAACCTGGTCTCCCGTGTTTTGAACCTGTCGAGCAGTCCCCCATTGGTAAACTTCATCCCAAAAGGGGTTTCCAACTTGTCATGCAGAAGCGAATGATGATCGTCGGCATCCATTCAACCACTCCCCAAAATTAAATATCTGGCATTAATTCCCATTCAGGAATTCCAATCCCTAGCCTCGGTTCCAGGCACCAGTGCCAATGCGAGAACATCCAGGTATTCTCAGGTTTATCAGACGGGATTATCAGACGGGAAATCCCCCCCCCTCCGCAGGTAACCCTAAGCAGGCAATAATCGCCTGTACGGGGTTTCAGTATTCGTTTTTCCAATTAATATTGCGGGGAAGCCAAGATATGAGGTGGATCCCTTGTGATTTCTTCTGCATTTTATGCAGAGCACTTTGATTATAAGACGTATTAAAAGGAGTGAGTGCCCTGTGCCTACTTTTTGTGTAACTTCAATAAATCATGCGAGAGGATCATTCAGTCGGAAATAGTACCACACTGTGGCATGAAAGTATCACATTGTTACTTGTATCACAACACTCAAACAGGGCGAGAGGCTCTTCTCCAAGACTTGAGCACATCGTTATCGGTATCCTGACCACGGGATTCAATAATGCCTATCGTAGTTGACGCGGAAGGAGGCGGAAGTGAACTAAGGACACAGATGCCGAGTGACCTCTGATGCTCTTGTAACCGATGTGTGCGATGACAAAACCCCACTTTTTTCTCTAACAAAGCGAATCAAAAAACGGCCCCACTAGTTCAAGGTATCTAAAAAAGGAATACTTTTTGCACCCAAAGGGAGCCCTCCAGAGTGACGCCAGCAGTACTGTACACATCATATTTTCTTTCGGGAGCTGACTATCGATAAGGTTGCCGGGACGTCTTAGGGAGGAACCGGTCGCGTGCGGGAGGTCCTATCCCTCGCTATGAGCTCTGAACCTATCACCGGATGTCTGTGGCGGGAATCACTTTGGTTCGCTTGACTTTTTTCCACCGACCAGATCTACCGGTAGCAGTTGCTAAATCAGATCTAGAACCTCTACTAAAGGGAGCCGCCAAGACAGGCTCCCACCGTTGTTACACTCACCAAATTCGATCGCTTCACTTCTGCCCCTGCCCCGAGTCCCACTTCTCATGCACACGGAGGTACAGCCCCCAAGTTTTGTAGATTTTCTAAGCAGGAGGTGAGGAGGTGAATTAGGTAGCCACTAGGCCCAATTCTTTGCCCTTATACCCAATTCGCTCCATCAGCCCTGCCAGCATACATCCCTCGTTAGTAACATTTACAAAACTTAGCCGCAGTGTCCCTGTATGGACTTCTCCGTAGGTGATCAACATTCCCAACAAGAGCGTGGACCCAGAGACAAGTTACTCGAGTAACAGACAACTCAAACAAGAGTCAATTTATTTCTGTTGCACACAGACTGTTCGGAAGAGATATGCAAGGGAGTACTTATCTTTGATAAGCAGGATGATAGAACCATTGGAAGAAAAGACGGAAAGGTGATAATAACTATTACATATGAACAAAGAAAATAGTTACAGATAAGCACTGTGGACTTATGAAGTAGAGTAAAAACTCTTGACAGAATCAGCCTGTAGGCTTGAAATGGGTTCAGCTCAACAGGTTAACAGTATTGGGGATAAAGGTTAGTGGGGTCCAGGGGGTCTAGCGGGCCGGTCTTATACCGTGTTGAGAAAGGGCTCCTTCACTTTACGGGACGATGTTTTGACACGAGATTCGGAGTGCCCGGAAACAGTGGATTACAGGAGATCTTATAGGACAGTACTCTTTGAGGAATATACCCAAGGAATAGGCAGTAATTGAGTATGAAATAAGATAAAATAAATAATTAAATAGATAATTATTATTATATTGTACATGGATATACTAGTAGGTCACATCCAATCCATAGGTTACTATTTTGAGGTTTTGAAAACAATGAAATTTGAATATCTAAGTATAATACTATTAGTAAAAGAGGAAATTTTTAAAGATTTATAAGAGAAGATTTGATAATTGATATAAATTTCCAGAAAGATATATTTCAACAAAATAGGTGTAGTGAATTCCAAAGAATAATTCGCATTTTATATCAAACAAAGTATTTTTAGAGCATCTTTAAAACAAGAGGTCTACTATGATATCAGCTACATTACCAAGTTATAAGATGAGATCTAAATATAAAAGACTTTTGAGATTTAGATATTTATTTTCCCAAAATATTGGTTATCATATTACCAGTTTGGTTCTCTAATAAGAATATTTTACATTATTATTATTATTACTGTATTTGTTGACTTTATCTAATAAGTCATGTAATATATTTTATATTAGGGCTAATTGAAAAATATTGACTTTTATTTATTACCTAGATGAAAATTATAGCACCTAAGAATAATCCATAATTATGAGAAATACTATTATCCTCTATAGTGTTGAAAGTGCTGGAATTTTCCTACACTATGCTAAAGAGAAACTAGTGAAATTAGTGTATTTCTTTGATTGGCAGATTCAATCTCATTTTGGTATAATGCTAGCACATGACTCTTGGTATTAGTTTTTTTAGTTTTCATTTTAGTATAATGTAGGGAAATTGAGCAATATCAACACTGTAGAAGATAGTAATTTATTTACAAACTTCATATTTGAGAGTAATTATAATAGAAAGAGGTTAAAATAAGAATATGGAATCTTATAAATAGTTACCTTATTATAAAGATTTAAGTTTATTTACTCTCAATATTTGTATAAATAAATTACTTTTGTACTGTTTGTATTTTTATTATGAAAAAAGAATACTTTACTCTCTTATTTTACTTTTATATTATACTTATTACATTTAGATAGAATAATAACTCTAATTAGATATAAATACAGGATTATATTATAAGACAAACAAATACTTAGCATATATAACATATTAGTAGTTGGTAGAAGCTTAACAAATAATATTTTTTTTACAAATAATAAATGAGGCATGCAGGAGAACAACTAGAATCTAATTTCTGTGGTTGATTAAATTTTTAATGATTTAATGTGGTAAGGCTACACTAGATAGGGTAGTTAGATTGAATTCAATATTATAGCTCATATTATGGAAACCTATCTTAGACAAAAACAGACAAAAGATAAGACATCATGTCATACTTGCTTTTGCGTTATACTTGCTTTTCCCAACTATAAGTACAAGTACAATACTCGTAATGTCCTGACGTTTGTGAACACAACTGCTATTGCATAACGCCAAAATTCAGCTTTTTTGCGCGGATCTTGGCATCATGCAATAGTGGTTGTGTTCACAAACGTCAGGACATTACGAGTAGAGGCGGAATCAGCTATTAAACCCTGCAAATCAACCCTTTCTTCGACTATTCATAAGTACAGTGGAGTGGGGCGATTATCCTTTTATTCATTCCACAGGTGCAGGTATCAGGGATAATATTTTTGCATAGTTGATTTAGGCTATGTGGGAAATAATCCCTGTCTTGAACGAAAAAAAAATCTTTCCTGACACCTAGAACGTTAATGAGCACTTAATTCAGGTTAACCTGCGAGCTAATCCCTGTCTCGTGTGAAAACATCTCCCCTGTGCCTCATGCGCTGGTTTGGCTCTCTTCTCTCTCCTTTTTCTCCTTGAAATCCAGACTACCATGGTCACATTATCATGAGCGGAGCTGCACAGTATATTCTTGCTTTTTCCGTGTTCCGGCCGAGATAGGGTGTTTTCTCTACTTGTACTCGAGTACTTATTGTTTAACGGTCTAAGGCAGAACTAAAATCAACACTCTAGTCTACTGTCACAAAAACTCTTAGAATCGACCTAGACTACCAACCAATGATAAAGTTAGTTTAGTAGGTTATGAGAATTCAGTGTGAGCGGTGAGAGAGGGCTACCCGAGTTTTTATGATCTTATGATTTGATTCGGGAATACTTGGTGCGGGATCACTTTTCCACAGTTACAAGTACAGAGTGTCCGGTTGCCATACAACCAGTATTTTTAGCTTAGCGGCATCTACTGATGATGACCAGATATATTATCTTAACCCGTTAAAAATATGATTTTCGTGAACTACCATCAAGGTACCGGTACTCGTGAAGTACCTACCGGGGAGCTGGCAAACAGTTAACCCGCGAAATAATAGCTAGTGCGAAAACATCCACCCTAGCACCTACATGAGACTGCCTTCTGGGTAGGGTAACTGTCACCAGACGCTTTTTATTTGTTTTTTGACTTTCTTTTTTTTTCCTAGCAACAAAAAAAAAATTCAGGCCAAGCTAAGCCCAAATCCAAACATTTATGCAACCGTGAGAAAATGGCCCCACCTCGTGTCTGCAGGAACCATGGATCAACAATCAAAAGTAACGCTGGAGCCACCCTCTCTTGGCGAAAAACCATTACGCGAGAAAATACTGTACGGCACTCGTTCAAGCAGGACTCGCTCGGGTCTTCCCTGGTCAATTGGCTCCCGAGCTTAGATCTTCCGATCCATTTGCCATCTACCGCTATTATCCATGGAGTATGGTTATATTTATCACCCCAACCTCTTCTTTCTGGAAAGCTTTACTTGGCCAAGTCATAAATGTTTTGGTAATAGAAACCAGCGTACATTCAGTACAAGTAACAAAGCAAGAGGTGTCCGATCCCTCGAGTACCAATGTAGTATCGGGGCTCAGATACGCACAGATAACTACCCATATATTTTTCTGATCCCTGTGTTCGGCGATTCCTTACCTATTAGATCTACTCGTGCAATCCCTCGCGTTGGGAGGTATCACTACTCCTGCCGAGACTTCGGACGGCAGGCGTGCTCCTTCTTAGTTGGATGAGCAGGCCGCTTCCGCTTGAGCAGTCCTTGGGCAGGTACATCGTGTTGTATTCAACTGTCATGTGTTTTGTAATGAGCTGGTACTCGAGCAGTACCGGTACTTGTATGGTACTGTGATTCAGCTCCCTTAGGTGGTTGGACACTAGCCTGAGTTCGGAAAGAAGGGGGCTTTATTGAATATTATAGAATGACGCAGTGAGATATGGATACACTATTTATCAGAAGGGGTATGGTTCACTGGGGCACTCGAACGACTAAACTCTATTTTCCCTACCGGTATCAAATAGATGGTACGAATCTCCGGGGGATCCGAAGGGGCAGGGAAAAACCGCTTTTTTTCCTTGCGCTGAGTCGCCCATTACGGTGGTGCCATGGATCAAGATTACGGTAGCATAATGACCCGATATCTAAAATAAACTTAGCTAGATGAATGCGATTGCATTTTAGTCTCTACTGAATTGGGAGAGTTGCTGGGGCGGAAGCCACGGGATAGTATTATCCCGCCTTTTCCCTTAGTCCGATACCGGTAGGCGAGACCGACAAAACGATATTCGGGGCAATAGGCTAACCCGATACACTGTGGTAGGTGCTATTAAGTCTGTTTTGGAGCCCCATAGCTTGTTCAAACGAATTTTACCTTGGATTTTCTCATGGCCGATCAACATTTTGGTACAGAACAGTGCCAGCGCCGATCGCGCTATAATGGGTGAGGGAGAAAATTGTTCAAAGTGCACAGCTCACTCAGGCAAGGGAAATGTCCTTCGCACATATTGTCTCTGGGGCAAGATATTAGGGAATTGTAGGCTCACCATCAACCCACCTCACCTGCGGGTTGGAAAACTAATTCGGAAAGCTGTATTTCTTTCTAAAACAGGCATGCTTTGCCCAACTTGGGGACCCACATGGTGTCGCACAGGTGCAACGCAGCGTGACAATGGCAATCATCAGTTTACCTCCTGATGTCTTGACTGACTTATCAGGTGTCTGGAGACATGAGTCAAAAACTCTCTGCCAAGAAAGTCCAGCATTTGGTAGGCCGAAGGATAAGAAAAGTAGTTGGCTAGAGTAGTAGCTTAGTTGTGCGCCTTAATGTAATCAATAACTCGCCAAATATTTAGTTGACCAATGGCGTTATTATATTGTTTGACATGGTATGATACTAACTTGGACCCTATGTGTGCCGTCCCGAATTCAATTGTTTCCATCACCAATACTCCTCCTCAGAGTGCGGCGGTATTGTGGTAGTTCCGGCCATTTTCCCGGAAAGCCCAAATTGCCACGCCATCGAGTGTCTTCAATGAGAGAGGATGCCGCTAATCTAGCTGCGCGAACAGTACAACACCATACTGGTACATCTGACATACACATCGGTGAAATAGCCCGTCTGCTGTTATGCCTTCGGGCGCAGCTTTGTCACAAATGATAATTAAATGATTAATATATCCCGTCTGCCAAGGGACAAGTCTTGAGCTCAAATTGGGATTTTCAGGTTACGCTCTGATTGCATCGTAAAACCAGGGAGGTTGATGATAGAGGTTACACACTAGCCAGGGCCGCTCGCGCGGCTCCTCAAATGGTGAACCCAAAAGGCTGCACAAGAGCGGGGCCAGACTTCTCTTTATCAAGGCTCTCTTCCGCCCTTTTCCTCGTACCCCCTTCATCCCTTTCGTTCTTGATAGTCTCTATCCCTACATTCACTCGTTACAATGATTTCTCCCATTTCTTCAGTCGCCCTTCTCTGGCTTAGCACTTACTTCGGTGCACTCGTTGAGTCCACGGCAATTCCACCAAGTACTATTTTCTCCAGACAATCAGCCTCCCCCGATGGTACCTGTGGAGGTGGGAATGGCTACAGATGCCCAACTGACTCCGATAAGTGTTGTTCTCAGTGGGGATGGTGTGGAGATACCGCGGAATATTGTGGTATGCGACCCTTGCATCAGGTCCCAATGTTTGAATTGTTTGCTTACCCTATATAGGAACTGGTTGCCAATCTAGCTATGGGGTATATCCAAACCGAACCTCTGATTCTCTCTGCTCTTAGCTAATGTCGTTGGTAGAGCTGTACTAGTGGAGGAGGAACAGGAGGAGGAGGAACAGGAGGAGGAACAGGAGGAGGGACGGGAGGAACCACCGACCCTGGGGGACGTTCGAAGCCTGGCAGTGTTCCTTACGGTTTGCCATCACTTCTTGAACTATGGGAGAAAGGTTTAAGTGTAACGGCTCTAACGTTTGCTAGGGTCGATAATAACAAGTTGCACCGTCGGAGGCGTTGTAGCCCTGACATTTGATGATGGCCCTTACATGTAAATCATCCTTCGCCCTCCAATCGTTGGCCCGCTGACACCCGAGTAGCTATACTTCGCAATTATTGGATCTTGTCGCGCGGTATGGGGCTAAAGTGACTTTCTTTGTCAAGTAAGTATTCATATTTCAGTATTAAAATTGGTAAAATATTTGCTAACAAACATAAACCACAGTGGCCAAAATTGGGGAGCACCGATTACCGACGGATCGAACCAAGATTTGCTTAGGAGAATGGTCAACGATGGGCATCAAGTTGGCTCTCACACGTATGTAGCCTTTCGAAACAAGCCGCTTTGGATAGTACGGAGCTAAACCGTAACCCTTCCTTAGATGGTCGCATCCTTCGTTGAACACTTTGTCTACTGCCGATATCACATCACAAATGACCTCCCTCGAGAGTGCGATCACCAGTGCGATTGGAAAATATCCCACGTAGGAACATCCGGATCCATTACTGATTGTGTAATCCCGCTCACACTTGAATAGATACATGCGTCCTCCTTACTTTGACTGCGGTGATGGTTGTACAAGCGTTATGAATACACTTGGATATCATATAATTACCGCAAACCTAGATACTCTCGACTGGGCAAACACAGGAAATATTCAGGTGTCGAAGGACATATTTAGCCAGAATGTAGCTTCCAATAGCCTCGTTTTGGCGCATGATGTGCATCAGACCACAGTCGAAACCTTAGCGGAGCACATGATAGTGGAATCCCAGAATCGGGGGCTAAGACGTAAGTTTATCAACCCCGGAATTTCATGAGCAGCCACGACTAACAAAGGCACAGTTGTCACTGTTGGCGAGTGTCTTGGAGACCCAGCGGAGAACTGGTACAGAGCCTAGGGAGTTGAGGGTCGTGTGCCAAACCTCCAGCCTCGAACGGGCAAGGGCGTTAATGTTTATGCATAATATGGTGGCTTTTGCCAAGCGGGGGAGTGGATCTCTTTTCCTAAGTCAAGATTATACAAGTACCCATACATGGGCGTTGTGATCGTGGAGCGTTAATATTTGTTTTTCCTTTATTCTGGGTTTTCATAGCTACATACTCGCACCTTTTACTAGTGCATCATAACTCGTGATAATAATTGAAAAATTGGATTTGCACGATAATCCGAAGCCTTGCTATTAAGTGGTCTAAGCCTCCGTATATTGGGATATTGTCGAGCAATTGACAGGACCACAGGTCGAGCAGCTAAGGTTGCCGCCAGTGATGTCAGCGGCACGCCCCAGGACCAGCTAGGGTTGTACTGCACTCGAGTACTCGTACTCGTACGAGTACCGTACAATCTCCACGGCATCCACAACGAAACGGGGGGGAGTGTGACGAACAGGGATCAATCACAGGTAATTTTGTAGCCCCAGCCTTGAGGATTTCCTTTTTTGCCCTCAAAATACCCCTGTCCGTTACCCGTCCAGTTTCGTTGTGGTACGTTTAAGACTGCCCGAGTACTAGTACTCGCGATGTCGAAGCGTTTTTAAAAAAGACTGCTATTGCATGCCACCTAAATTTGAGAAAAAGTACTAAATTTTGGCGGTATGCAATAGCAGTCTTTTTTAACAACGCTTCGACAGCGCGAGTACCGGTACTGTACAGTGCTCGTAATGAGAAGGCCAACTGAAAGAATAGATTAGCAATACTCGAATAACCCCCGGTGATATCCGCCCCTAGCTCCAACACAGCAGCAGAGGGAGGCGTCGGGGCTCACAGCCTGAAGTCGAGCAAAGCGTAGCATCTGTCGCTATGCGAGACCCCCAAAGCGTGTGTCTGCGACTACACTACGGGTACAGTACATTGCGTTTCTCCAGCACTTTCCTGCACTCGTATTCCGTCCCAACCTCTCGCCAAATTGCGGGGCAGATCCAAGAGCTGAGCCGACCAATAAGATCATATCAAGCGAATTTTCGACATCAACACTCGCACAACTGCGCGACTAGCGGAGTGGAGCTTTGTTTTTTAAACCCCCCTCATCTTGGCACACGAGAACTGCGCCGGGAAGTCTCTCGAATCGTCACTCGGCTGCTAAGCGAAACGCCAGAAAAATTGTGAAAAAAAGAAAACTTCCAGAAAAACCATCCCATTGTGTACTCGAGTACTAGTACTTGTGAGGCTTTCACCTTTCCCTTCGCTGTAGGAAACTCGAATGGAAGATAAATGACGAGACGCTGCAGTTACTTCTCCTATGGCGCTTTGTATATTACTTTTGTTTTGGCAACCTCTACGGTGTTTCCCCACCTGGAGCCGAAGGCTAGAGTTCCAATGTCCTATGATAATGCACTTATCTTCTGCTCGAGTATCCGAGTACTTACCGTACACAAATTAAAAGACCCTTGAAACGGGATATCGCATGGAAGCGAGATCCTATCATATTCGTTGGACGCCGCTGGGCGGATGTCTCGCTTCCGACTCGAGTATCAATTGTGAGCTATGAATGCTAGCGGCTTGGCGCGGATCACCAGCACAAGAACAAGCGGCCAGCACCAACCGCCTGTCCTTTGGAATAATCAAATCTTGCCAAGGCGCTACCAGCCGCTAATATTCGAGTACGGTACTCAACACAGGTGGTGGGTGGTTGACAGCTGAGGCTGCCTAGCGGGAAGCAACACGATCCCCTCTTCCCTCCCCCTGTGCGAGGCCTCGCAGGGTTCTTTTGTCCTGAAATGGAGATAAGAATCCTGCATGGGTAATGCCCAATTTAACCAGATAATATATTGTGATGGAGGATGCGCTTGTTTGCTTGATTGTTTTCGAGCTACTAAGCTAGTGTATCCCCCACCCTGACTCAGCCCTTGGTATTGGGTGCGGCAATCTTCTCCCTCCCGGTTGGGACTTTCCCCGACACTGGTTTGACAGTACGGTAACATCCGTTTGTACTGTACGCTCATGAAAGGTCACTCACACCTTCAATCACTAAATCTGCCCTCCAAGAATATTTGTACCAAATGTGTGACGGAGCTCAGGACGACGTAGTACTTGCACTCCTCACCTCACAAGGCCGCATCTGTAGTAAGGCTCTTTGTTTCTAAAGGCAATCTTATCGATGCGATCAGCGGTTATTCACAAAGGATCTGGTCAGGGAGCACAATAATCTCGCAAGGGGTATACTGTATGTATAAAATGTAATTACGAAGATCGCGTTGCAAGCCGTGAATAGTATAACTAAGGCAATGGGCACCCCTTTGGACACCGCTCGGAACCCTCATGTTTAAATTGGAAAGGTACAAGTACAATGCTCAACAACAACAC
>Ga0307507_10010857_pt1 | contig 11633 bp, 11 predicted proteins | sample 7_EM_MG_FD_207223 | JGI IMG/M metagenome (GOLD analysis project Ga0307507, IMG submission 207223) | Populus trichocarpa ectomycorrhiza microbial communities from riparian zone in the Pacific Northwest, United States - 7_EM | ecosystem: Host-associated > Plants > Roots > Unclassified | place...
TCATGAGAAGGAAGTGAAGAGAACCGAAGGTAAGGTGTAGCCAGGGCGTCAGTACGACGCGACGTCGCGTCAGGAGATAGAGGGCGTTGCAACGAAATTCAGGGCGCACAGGGCGTAGAGAACGCAGAAGCGACGTCGCTTGCGTCAGGGCGCAACGCCGACGGATCTGACGCAAGGTATTTTTTTGCTGATATATCGGTCTTATTGAAGAGGTTGAGTGGGAAGGGGAAGGGGGAAAAGGTTGGGGAGAAAGAGGAGGTAGCGGAGGTAGTGGCTGAGGCTGAGGCCGAGGCTGAGGAGAGGATGGAGGCTGAGATTGCGGCTGTTGGGGCGCAACCCATTACAAGTGGCGTTTACAAGGTTGTGCCTGAGGTGGAGGATGTGGTGGAAGAGATTGTGGCTGGAGTTGAGTCGATGAGTGTCGGCTCGAGGGATGATGAGGATGAGGTTGTCAACGGCAGGATAGTTGTTAGACTGCCGGGGAATAGGAAGAGGAGGATAGCGGAGGCAGGAGGAGCAGAGAGGGTGGAGGAGAGAACTTTGGTTAGGGAGGCTCCGGTCGGCCCTAGATCAGGTGTACTAGTTGAGAGGGTGGATGAGGGGGTGCCTAGGGGGCCCTCTAGTATGTTTCCGGGTAGAGGAAGAGGTGGAACGAGTAGAGGATTTGGGTTTGAAATGGAGGGTTACGGGTATAGGGGTAGAGGACGGGGGAGAGGAGGGTACTATTATCAGTGCCATTACGTTCTTTAAGCCTTTCGGGGTTGGGATATTTCACCCATTGTATGTGAGGTATCCCATACCTGAGAGAGGGGTTTGGTTTTGGGTTGTTGGGGATAGGAGGTTGAGATTCTGAGAAGGTGTACGAGGATGGAAGCCGATGACGATTTTGTTCGAAGTAGTGATGGACGACCCATCGAAAGGACGCTCGGGGCTTAACCAGGCTGCAGTGATCACCGTACCGAAGGAGGAAACCCGGACAAGACTGAAATAACCCGGCTGGAATTGACTTCCGTTTGACTTTGAGGGTGGCTTCGAGAGTGTTTAAAGGTTTCCTTCATTTATTTATGTTCAATTTAGGGCTTGAGGACCGGACCGGGTGATGCTTCCCGGAGACAGGCAGGTTAGGGGAGTACGGGGTTTGCTTGGAGCTAGGTTCAGGCTTTTGGCTTTGAGGGGACATACTGGTTGAGTATGTTTCTAATCGTGGAACTTTGGGTTGTTTGTTATTTTATGATGTGGACCACCGAGGCTTGGATAGTTAGGGCAGACAGCCTGGTTGGCTACAGAAAACCCGAAGTGTTCTAGATAGCTCGTAGTTATAGTAGCTAATAAGAATCGAAAAGTTTAAAAAAAAATTAAAAAAAAAAAGTTCATATCGTACATCCACCGTCTCTCTTACACCTCCAGTGAAAGAAATAACAACAACAGTGACAAGTCACCTTTCGAGTTTTGACTAATACAATCCTTGGATTGTATCTCACGATAAACCCAAGTCTTTATTTTCCTTCACGAAGGTTAATATCTTTTCATCAGATTAAAGAGGAAAATCCATCTCTTTTATCTATCTTTTTATCTTCTATTGCTTTATTACGTCTCGGTCTTTCGAAATTATATCGTTAGCGATGGTTAATGCTAAGAAGACTTCGTTTACGGCAACCCAGATTGCTAACAATGGCATGGCGATGGGTGCTGCTTTTATGCGCATCCTAGAGTTGGAGAAAGAAGTTTCGAGGCTCTGGCATCATGTGTCAGTGTTATCAAAGAGGTTGAGCGGGAGGAAGGAGGAGGAGAAGGTTGAGGAGGAAGAGGAGGTGGCTGCAGTTGTGGCTGAGGCTGAGGCCGAGGCTGAGGAGAGGGTGGAGGCTGAGGTTGCGGCTGTTGGGGCGCCACCCATTACAAGTGGCATTTACAAGGTTGTGGCTGAGGTGGAGGATGTGGCGGAAGAGATTGTGGCTGGAGTTGAGTCGATGAGTGTTGGCTCGAGGGATGATGAGGATGAGGTTGTCAACGGCAGGATAATTGTTAGAATGCCGGGTGATAGGAAGAGGAGGATAGCAGAGACAGGAGGAGGGGAAAGGGTAGAGGAGAAAGCTTTGGTTAGGGAGGCTCCGGTCGGCCCTAGATCAGGTGTACGGGTTGAGGAGGTAAGAGAGGGGATGCCTACGGGGCCCTCTAGTATGTATGTGAGTAGAGGAAGAGGAGAACCGGATAGAGGGTTTGGTTTTGGATTGGAAGGCTACGGGTACGGAGGTAGAGGATGGGGGAGAGGGAGGTACTATTATTAGTACCATTACATTCTTTAAGCCTCTGGGGGTTGGGATATTTCACCTATTGCATGTGAGGTATCCCATACCCGACAGAGGGGTTGTGGTTTGGGGTTATTGGGGATAGGAGGTTAAGATTTAGGGCAGATGATCAAGGTTAGACCAATGATCCGCGGACGACATGCATGTTTCTTTTTTCTCATGAGACGAAGTGACAAACCATCTCGAACGGCCCGACAGAACAGACATCCGAGTAGTAAACCGAGACCCATTTGGGCATTGGGGGAGTGACCCAGGGGAGTTAACGAGTTACCTGGAATATTCGCGCTATTACCTCAGGGGCGAAAGCATGGAGTTCATTTGTTTTGTTTTTATTGAGTAACTTTAGGTTACATGACCAGGACCGGGTGACATATCTAGTCTACACGCAAGTCTTAGGTATGGGTATTTCTTTCTTGTTTTAACTAGGTTCCGGCTATTGGTTAGGATGAGGGGGGATCTGGTTGATTTGTACCCTAGAAGAAAAACGGGCCCGAGTGCATGGGTTGGAAGCGGGGAGGCTGGACAGGGCAGACGCGTAATGTGCATAGAAAGCCCTAAGTGTATTAGATAGCTCGTAGTAACAGTAGCTAATAAATACCGAAAAGTTTAATAAAAATTAAAAAATTAAAAAAATCATATCGTACCGGTACTGTACAGTACCGCACCGGTACCGCACCATGACAATGTCGTACTATACTACGCCATACTAGACCGTGCTTCCCGACCTCTCATTACCCCTCCGGCCATAACAGGAAAAGTCTGAGTTAAGCCGTCCAAAATTCCTCCCCAGCTTTCGTTCCATCTGCACAACCTATGATACGATACCGTAGTTTGCCAGGTGAAATGATACCATAATATAATAATATGATATCTCTTCGCCCCTTACCTTCCTTCAATCCGCGGTCCGCCAAACGGGCGCACATTACTACTACTACTACTACTACTACTACTATAATACTCGAATGCAAGACCCTCCTATAATAAATTACGTCGTGTCATAAGCAAATTTATTGTACGAAGGCAGAGAATCTAACATATTATTATAACATCCTGCTATATATATTGTTAACTTATCATACACCCATTCACCTAGGCGGCATTTGCCATTACTATCACCAAGAGTTGAGCAAGTCCCCTAGGAGCAACAGCAGCATTAGACACCCGGTCAGACAAGTCAAGAGGAAGAAGAAAAAAAAGAAGAAAAAAAAAGAAGTCTCTTAGTAAATTCATACCTATGTTTTGCTGTGCTACCGGTATTCTTCCTTGGTTAACCTGAAGCAATCAAATTCGTATGTACTATAGCCAGGCATGCTGAGCCTATACTAGCACGATTTGAGCTTTTGTGATTTGCCGAGGACCATGGATTATTCCGATTGACTTGAACTGGAACCCCCCGACATCATGCAGCGGGTAGATATTATTGCACTGTCTCCGGCTACACCTCCTCCGGCCTTCTAGCTAGTCGTACAAATTATCTCTCTCGGGCTCCTGGGACCGGTACCCCTAAGCAGAGGCTCCTCTACAGCGTTGAAAGTTTATATTATAGTATCCTTCCATTATAAGACTCGGTTGGCAAAATCGGTATTTTTAGTCATTTCTATTTTTTCTTTATGTTCAGGTTATTGGTGTCTATTGGTCGTGCTTTCCCCCTCTTCCTGCCTTTCCTTCCTTGGGAGAGGACTACGTAGCTTGTTCCAGAATAAGGGTACTACAGGCTTAGGGGACGTCGGATAGGGCTAGGATGTGCGTGCTTTATGCTTTATGCTTTAATATCGTGATCTAGTAGGTCAGTTGTATACCGGTACAGCGGTTCCAAGTGTGGGTGCGCGAGTCTCTACCTAACTGAGTTCACAGGATTTGACAAAAGAATAAAACAAAAAAAGAAAGGGCAGCATGTGCGACTCAAGTGGCTAGGGAAGGAAAGGTGGGAGAGGAAAACTTGTGTTACAGATCCCTAACAGGGGTCTTTTTTTGGGTCTCTGGGATATCTTTTCTTACCCGTATCCCTGCTCCATGCCCGCTCACTCGGGTGCACCTCCAACCATGCCCATCTTGTCTGGTCACGTCGTCATTTTTGTGATCGAATTGTGAGTGAGAAAAAAGAAAAAATTGAGTCACGGCCCGAATTGAAATATAAGTTCACCTGTAGGGCTCGTATACCAGGTAGCAGTTAGGTGGGGAGGTATTGGGATAGTAGTGGCGGCACCGCTATGCACTGGGCAATGCAATAGAGTAAACTCATCGATGGGTCCTTTTATGGTATCGTGCTTGGTTCTTTAATTAGTCCTTTTTGACGGAAGTGGGTATGCTAGAGCACCCGTATTCACCTATAGAGAAGAGGAGGGAGCTCCATGAGAAAGGCTTTATTTTTATTTTTCACTCCTCACGGCGATTCCTCCCCTCTCTCTCCCTCCTGGTCCCCTAGATATCACTCTGATCGCAGCTCTGATCGAGTTCGTACTACTTTCCAACTGGAATGCTGTGGGAAGGCAAGTCCTAAATTTCATATTAGACAAGTAGCCTAGTGACCGCGATTTGCATTAATGCTTGGATCAAGGCACCCCGAATTTTCCCCTCATAGCCAGGGAGTTTGAGTGAGACAAGGGGAGGAAAGTGAGAGGGTGTTTGGTTCATTTTCGACGTCTTCTCTTTGAACCTTGGGGGAACGAAGTGCCATTTTTCCGTTACAAGGTATTTTTAACACCCTCTTCGCAGTGCTCCGGCGGATTAAAGAACTATGGCGCGAAATGAGATGGGGCCAAGCGATGGGAAAATCAGACTCATTGATAGGAGTGTAATGGCAGCTCAAGCCGTTGGCACTCCCTCCCGGTTCACGCGATTTCTGCCTTTACCAGCAAAGCCAGTGCCATTACTACACAGCACCTACACTCGTCAGTATGTGGGTAGCTTGCAAGATCAACCAGAGATAACTGCCAGAGAGGGAGTACTGGTCCAGAGACAACCCAGCATAACCGCAAGCCATTTAGTAACTTGAGGTACTTCGGAAGGCATCTGGAATAAATTGTGCCCCGCGAGTGATAGTCCATGAGGTATCCGGATAGGACACTGACTGACTCGATTGTACCTGTATATCCGACTGCCGAACGAAACTCTCATCTCGACTTTGCCCTACGTAGAGTGGAAGGTTTAGTTCCCATAAAGCTTGATACACAGAGATATTACATGAGCCCTCTCTTCAGTCCTTGCAGACTGGCTACCTTGGCAGGAATAACCATGCCTACAGCACAGAAAAGCTAGTCTCCACAGCTGAGCTAATATATTGAAGGCGGTGAACTCTTAAACTAGTGACTGACAAATCCTTCCTCCACTCTCGGGAAGGTTCCGCGCAGTACCAGAGTTACCCCAGCCCTCACTTCATTTATCTTCCGCCGGATTGCACTTCTATAGACAGCTATAGTATCGTATCGAGCCTCCTCCGTAGCCACGCAGTTGAGTTAGGATTATACCTCGTGTGGGCAAACGTTCTCTTCGCAGTGCTCCGGACCAGTCATTCTTCTTCTTCTACACTAGCGGGGGCAACGAGGAAGAAAGCTTGCCGAATGTTATCATGCCAAGATCTCCCAATGATTCCTAGGGATGGGGGGTTGGAGGGGTTGGAATTCGGACGAGAGTGGAGACCGTATATGGGTATCCCCATGTTTCCCTGAGGATCAGCCAGAACCGCCTTGGAGGAACGAGAAGTTCACCACTGACCAACGGCAGCTAGTGCTCTCATGTAGACGCTCTGACATCGTGTTTCTCAGGCAAAGAGTTTCGCATTAGCGGATTATCTCGTGTACGAGCACGGTGCCCGGACAGGTGTAAGGGACACGAAATACCGTTCCACATATTATCTCAAGAAAGTGGCTCGAGGAACTCTCTGCTTTACCAGAAGCGGTGGGGTCTAGAACGGTTATTGGCGGAAGGGTATCTGTGCAATACCCTAGGCATGTTGTTTTCGCTCAAGAATACATATCCGTGTTCACCTTTTTCAAAATGCCCTTCTACCATTCTCAATTAATACACATTTTATCGAAAACGAATGTGGCAGAATTAGTAAAGAATCAATTCTAAGCAGTTCTATACAGAGCTTTTCTCCGAAAACTTGCTCCTGTTAGGGCCCCCTTCGTTGTTGGCTTCGGTCGTGGGGAGGGTCGACTTCAGACGCCTGGCGCCGTATGCAACAAAGCCCCTTCTGCACTGACCCAACGGCGGTAATCCTTGGCCGTTTGCTGACAAAGTCACGGGTTGGACCTCTGCTCACCAAAGCGGTCCCCGTGCGTGAGCCTAACACTCCATAACCATGCCATCACCATACTGTAGTATCCGACTCAACTATTTATTTTTTATTTTTCCTCAGCCTTGTTTCATGGCGCATTGCAGATTGCACATGGTAAAAAACAAGGAAATAATGAAAAGTGGAGGATCGCGGCTGCAGTTGTTAGGCGACTAACGCCTATCAACCTTGACCTTGTCGAGTTAGGGCGCTAGTGACTCGAGGGATGCACGGATGCATAGACTCTTTCCCCTATTCCCTTTTCCTTTTTCTCAGGGAAAAATACAAAGATGTCTGTCCACTTTTCTGCGACCGTGCTTGCGGGCTAGGGAGATATGAACTTATCACTTTCCTTATAGACCAGATGACGGGTCAACGAACGAGGGGGGGACAACGAACGCCAAGCACCAGACCACTGTATGAGGAAAGTTTCCTTTGAGGTCATTGGGCACGGTCACTGAGACATGAGAGAAAGTTACCCTTTGCAGACAATTTATGCTTGGCGTTCGTTGTCCCCCCTCGTTCGTTGACCCGTCATCTAGTCTATCGCGCAGTAAGCCCTGCGTCCTGGCATTTTCCAGGGCGAATTTGTTCTTAGGCCATGCCAAGTGAAAAGGACAGTAGAGCGAGCCCAAGAATTTGGAAAGTAGGATTGGGGAGGGGTAGCATTGTAGACCACGGTATCTCAGGTTACCGGTAAGCCCTCCAGGGTTCGACAACGAGAAGGAGAGGGAAAAAAAGAGAGAGCGAAACAAGAAAATGAAGATATGACCCCAAGCCTTGATGCGTCCTAGACTTTGTCCTTGCCAACCCACTTCCTGCATAGTATAGTAGCGTATCAGTACTGTATTAACAATGCAGGAAAGCTCCAATTGGGGAGTGTTTTTGGGTGGCTACCGGTGCTGGCGGAAGGGGTGGTTTTCTTTGTTCCCTAGATGACCATAACCGGGCGATAATACACATGATGACAGAGGAGACACCAACCGAAATATCATGGGCATTCTGAAATGGCGGTGAATGGTGGCGGTTGGTGAATGCGGCGAGTTCGTGTCCGATGAGAGTTCCCCCTGTCCGTAATTTTCAATCGGTGCCACGACAAACAAGACAGATGAACACAGTCAAAGTTGAATGTGAAGAGCGGGCATGCGGGGGGATCTATAAGCAGGGCTGTGAGAATTTTTGAGACTCCCGATTACCGGGTTCACCAACATGACCAGGTTTGAAGAGAAAAGAAAAACAATGCAGGAGGAAAAAAGAAAAAGGAAAAAGGGAGGAGGAGAAAAGGTGCTGTAGACATGCCATGCTGATACCATGGTTACTCAACGTTTGTCGGCTGACAGAGTCGAGGTTTCCCTCTCCAATTGAATAATTTTCCTCCATTCCTCCAGCTCACGGTATTGCTCTGTGGGAGGGTATGGTATGTACGAGTACATGTGGGAATTAGGGGCTAGCAGAACCGTAGCCTATCCTTTGAGTGGTTTATTTTTCCCCTTCCATCTATATTGTATCATACCGTGAGAAGTTTGCGTTCCAATAGTCCCTCCCTACCTGCAATGTTGCCTTTTTTTAGAGGCTCCCTTCTTGTTTCTCACATGCGTCGCCATTGTTGTCTGTGGGAAATAGGTTTAGCGTGATACCGCACTGTACGTTAACAGACACCTCATATGCTCAAGTGGTTTCAAAAAATTCTTCCTCCCGAAGCGACGATACCCAGTACCGGTACATACCGGCACTTGCTCTACCTTTGACGATATTTTTTGGTTCTTCCCTTGTGCTTTTCGGTCCCACATCGGAGACATCCCTCCCCTCCCTTCCTCTTCTATAGTATCATATGCGTGCGTCGATGCTGCCGGCACAGTATGATACCGTGCCAGTTATTCCAACGGAGCCGGGGTGGTCGAGATGTGCTGCCTGAAGGTGTAGGATTACCCTAACCCATAGTGGTACAACTGTCTTGTTTCCTGGAACAGACCCTCGCCAAACTGCAGAGCCAGGGCAACTCCCCGGATCCGTCCGGTCGACCAAACTGGGGTAAGTACTATAGTCGCACAGAAGATGAACAGCGGAAAGAACAGCTCAAAGGACCTTTTCAGTCTTGGCAACTAGCTCGATTAACGAAATAGAAATGCTGTTGGATGAGTTAACTGCTTGAGGTGGATCAGCTGAAAGCACAGTCATCCAAAAGACACGATATTCCTATCCGAGAGGTTCAGCACTTGACCAGCCCGGCAGGGGTTAACTTAGTGCTCTTCTTCCCCCATAATCCTACAAGTGGTCTTTGTTTTTTTTTCTTCTTTTCGTTTTTTTCTTCTTTTCACCGTACCCCCGCGGCCGAGTTGAAGCTGGGCTCTTTGTTTGGTAATTTCCACCCGACTTCAACTCGGCCGCGCGAGTACCGATATGCTATGTTGTGATGCGCTTTGGTGAGGGACACCACTCTGCTCGTGTCTCCGCGCCATGAACTGGCACCATTTTTGGAAAAGCTATTACAGGCCTATGAAGGGAAAGCGGGTGCCAATTCTGGGCTGGCGTGGATTCGCTGGGTCTCAAGTGGTAATGGGGAAGATTTATGATGGAAGGATTTGGTCGCTTGACTGCTGAGCAGGTTCGCTTTTGGGGACATTCTTGCTGTGGAGGGAAAAAGCAGTGGCTTGGCTTTCTGAGAATACCGCACATTGTCTTGGGGTTCCTTTTGATTCTTACTCCATGTTTAACCCGATCCGTTCTTTGCAGATTTTTATTTTTTTGTCAAACATGACGCTCCGGGCGAATCTTTTTTCGGGTGCTAAGCATCGGTGCTCTTTCACTGTGGCGCCAATGATCTGCGACCAGGCCCGCAAGCAGCAGCAGATCTCACAACGTCTGCATGTGACTTCGTACAACAATCCCTCTTGGGAAAGTAAAGCTTTGTTTCTTGCTCCTTTTTTTTTGTTTTTGTCTTGATAAAATTTCCGAGAGTGGGATGGAAATACAAGTGCTTCTTTGGAGGCGTTCCCCCATTTTCCTATCAGCTTCTTTTCCCTTTTGCTTTGCTGCCATCCTCCCTCGGCCCTCCTGAGATTTTTTTGGTTCCGGCGGTAAGGTTGCACCGAGAGAGAAACCCTTGACGTCGCTCCCATGCATTGTCATGCCAGCCGCGGGCACAGCCAGTGGCGGAATGGATATTATTATAAGTGGATCACTAGGACAAGGCAGGACAGATCTGTACTGTAATGCCCATTGCTCATACTCCAGGTCAGTATTGACTTGGTCATTGCGTTCAATCTCTCATTTGCTCTCATTGGTCACCGTTTAGTCAATTCTGCTTTGATCTTAATCACTAAGCAGGAAGATGCTCCATTCAATGGCTAAGCCTAACCAAACTGACTCGCAATAGCAGCTTGTTTTTCTACTGTAATGTAAGAATACTATGATGCTTATGATTGCTGATGCTGGATGACGCCCTGCATTGGCCTCTTTTTCCCATCCCTTGAAGTCTCTCGTGTATGGTATATTCGTAGATTCTTTTTTTGGGTCACTTCTTTTGCCCCTCTTTCTCACATTCGGGTTTTTTTTTGTAAAATAACGTCAACTACCGTATTTTCTCCCGTCCGGAGAGGGTGTTCAAGTAATCTCGCTGTGTCCCTTGCGTGAGTGTGCCTGTCATCATGCAATTAGAATATGGGTGCGAACAAAAAAAAAACTTGTGTGCGTGCTCGGAGTGGTGGTGGTGGAGCTGCTCCTGGTGACGCCCTTTCGCTATTTTCCCTTTCTTCGGCTTAGACAGGATCGGAAAAAGGAAAAAAGTCTTGCGCCGTTAGGAAGGGCAAACGGATGGAAGGGCTCAAAGAGGGAAGGGAAAGTAAGGACAGAGGGCACGACCATCCGCCAGTTCCTGCGAAGGAGTAAAATATGGAAGAGGGAAAAATTGAGTGAGGGGGTAAGCAAGCAAGAGTGAGTGAGAGGGAGAGAAACCGGTTCATTTTTTTCTCCCACCAACGCCGTTTTCACGATATCCCACCGGAAACTATCTATTCAAATATATCACTACCTTGCTTTTTCCAACCCCCTGCGATCACACTGGGCGAGAGGAAGGGTAAAATAAAATAGAAACGGTGATCTTCACTATTACAACCCTGCTAATAGATGATAACTCTACTTGTAGCACATCGGTTTGGGATTCAAACCCCCGTGCGGTCTAGCCTGACCCTTCCAAGATGTCAACGGGTGGATGCTTGCATGCTCAGGGTACAAGTTTGACTGCATGCATGTAATTTCGGAGACTCGGTTGTCCAAAGCTAGCTTGTCGCTACATTACAGTACATCTCTCATTCATAATCTTATTTCGAGGGCTTTCCCACAACCTTGTGGTTCTTATTTCTTTTTTGTTATTATTACTTTTTCAGAGGATAATTTCTGTCCATTTACCCCAAGTCTCTGAGCTGGAAAGTCGGACAAATCGATCTTGCAGACATACCCTTCTACTCTACTGCCTACCTTATAATCTCATGGCCATCAGAGGACGATCTTGATCGTGATCCATCTAATTGTTACTGCACAAGGGGTTCGTTCTCTCAAAAGGGCCCGACAGCACATTCCCCCCCTCGCTGGAACTCTACTCGACTCAGAAAACAGGAAGGGAGAAAGATAGTGTGAACGAGGAAGAGATAAAGACAGAGAAAAGGGGGGCTAAAGACGACATTGATTTAAGCTATTAGCTTCCAAGAGACCTCAGGGCTATTGTACCCTTGAGCTAGCAAGCACGAAGTTTGTTTATTCCCACGGGTCCAGCGGTATTTTAGTGTTAGGTCTATTTTACCAACGAAGAAAGGTACGAGTACAAGTTTATCGCAGCAGACGCTGCCGCAATACTGCCCACGCGGAGATTGTCTGGGATTCGACTAGAATTTACCTTCTAAGAGGGTGTAAAAAGTTCTACTCGAGTACATTTGAGATCTGGTAGAAATTGCCGAATTTTTGGTGACAGATTGTTCGTCAAGTGGTCCTGGTTAGGTAGGATAACCCGGGGGGGGGGGGGGGGGGGGGGGGGGGGGGGGGGGGGGGGGGGGGGC
>Ga0307507_10010858_pt1 | contig 11629 bp, 9 predicted proteins | sample 7_EM_MG_FD_207223 | JGI IMG/M metagenome (GOLD analysis project Ga0307507, IMG submission 207223) | Populus trichocarpa ectomycorrhiza microbial communities from riparian zone in the Pacific Northwest, United States - 7_EM | ecosystem: Host-associated > Plants > Roots > Unclassified | place...
ATATATGTCTTTGTTTCTGAGAGTGCCTCTCCCCATCACCTTGGATCTGGTTCTGACGCAAACAAATCGCTTCTCGGTCATCTTCCAAAAATTTTTGAACCCACCCACCATCCCTCCAGCGTCTAGTTGCCAAACACGGTACAGCCGGTTGGTTTGGCAAGCTTTCACCATTTGAGTTCACTAGACACTCAGGTTTTGTTCGTGCTTCCCTGAGTTCGATCAAGACCTATGCACAACCCAGTTATTTGCACACGCGAATTTCTCGGTCACTCATATGATCCCTTCTGTAGACAACGCAGCAGTTATCTTATCCTTCATAATACCACAATGTTTCACTTTACATACATAGTAAAGTAGCTCAAGCCGGGACTTGAACAATTCTTGTGAATCCTCGTCAAAAGGTGAATCTGAAGTAGATGCCCCCCAGGACCCGCGGTCTCAATAGCATTGTGTCGAAATGTTGACCATAACAGCGGGGAGGGCAAGGCGACTGCACTCTGGCACTGTAATGCGACCCATCGTGAGCGGCTTCAAAGATTAGGAACATTTGGAATGGGAGCCGGCTTGTTAAAGAGAGTGTCGACATCAGTTTGATGTCAGCGATTCGGCGCTCAGCAGCGATCTTCCTAAGTCTTCTGTGGTTTTTGTCTCCAACAACTGAAATTTCGTTTTTAAATTGTTCATGAAGTCGAGAAACCTGCTTTCCCTAAACAGTCTTCACCACCGACTTTGGAAAGAATCCTCAGTGCACAGGCATCGAGAGGGCAATCTGTCGTAGGCAATTGATTTCCATGTATGGTACTTCGTTGACAGAGGGCGAACTGTGTTGCCAAAAATTCAATGAGTCAATCGCAAACCGCGACGTGATGACCTAATTGTTCGTATCCCTGGCATTGAAGATATCTGAGAAAAGCAGGGATACTCGAGATGTGGGTGGGTAACTTTTAGAATTCTATGGTGAAAAAAACATCCTCTGCTGGAACATCGACGCCCGGCGGCCACGAGACTGACCTCTTCCCGGCAGGCACTCGAGTATACAGATCGACTGCAGTAGCTCATAACTCTCAGGATCCATAGATCTCCATTCGCTGGCAAAAGAAGCACTAGTGCAAATGATTAATTCTGGGTTTTTGAACATTTTCGCGAAGCTGATGTAATGGTTGAGACTGTCTTCGTGGGACAAAATGCCAGTCAGAACCTTTACATTCGGCCAAAGTGTGGTTCCCTCCTCGTTGATCCGCTCAACCATGTACTGAAATATGCTGTCCGACGATGAACTGTCTACGATTCTGAGGTTGGTGATATGTGGGGTGAGCGCCGCGAAAGACGTGAAGAACCCAATGTGGGGGTCTACGCAATCAATCAGTTCCAAAGAATGTAGTTTGGAAAATGGCCGCATAAATGTAGGAAGGGGGCTGGGTGGCAATGGAAGTTCTGTATTGCTGAGCATCAGCGTCTCAAGCAACAGCGCGAACAAGAATGGGAGGAAATGGCCAATAACGTCGTCGTCGGCGCCATAGCGGAGATGTTTCAGATTATTCATGGTGATCTTAGAAGAATGCGGCGACTCAGGCTCGCTGAAGTGTCGCCCGACAATTGACAAACTGGTTAACGATGGTAGGGCAAGAATTTCGAGGAATGTGCTATAACTCCCGAATTTCGAAACATCTAGTTTAAGAGCAACATCCTCGAGCCGAAGCACTGTGACGTCGGAGAAGGGGGGGAGATACTTGGAAGGGCAGGTTGGATCCAGTCGAAGGTAGAAAAGCTTTCGTGCACCACCTAAAAACACTGAAGGAGAGAGTTCATCGAAATCGAGAGTTTCTGGTTCTTCGAGTCCCCCTGGCAGATTATCTGTATTGGGACGTATTCGAGGTTGGGAGCTTTCAAGTGTTGTAACTTGTCACAGAAGGCAAGGATAGGGACGTCCTCGTCGGAAAAGAGGGAGAATCGCCTCCAACGGGCAACATGTGGTATCGTACTCTCAAGCATGGAGTTGAACAAGGCAAGTGATCCCTCGCCCAAGACGGACTTGGCAATTGCGAAATGGAGGTCGAGAAGACGTGAGCCCGACCGTTCCAGATATGCAACTAATCGATCAACTGGGATAGGTTCTGACAATTCAGAAGCATCATGGCGGAACGTCGACCAAAGGGATGGAAAGGACAAGGCGATGGATCGCCATCCTCTGCAAACATGCGAGATAATGACTTCTATGAGTGGGTTGTTTGGAATCGAACATACGACAGAGTATTTCGATTGGAAGGTTTAGGATGGGCGCCGTCACGTTGTAGAGTGCTCCATATTCGGCTTGCGTCTGTATAATCTTGTAGTCAAGTTTCTCAAGTTTAGACGCCGCGACCTCCCTCTCGAGTTGAAGCTCTTCTTTTCTGTCCGCAAGGTCGCGTAGCCGAATCTCCCTGGACGGGGTGTCTTTACTGTCATGAGAGTTTGAACGAAATGACATCGGGGCACGACCTGTTACGAGGAATGAATATCAGGAAGATATCATATCGGAAGGATTCGTACGCATCAACGTATCAGAGACGAGATGGGCCACTTTTCCGATGATTTTGTTCTGTTGGAAAATCGCTGAAAATAGGCAACTGTGTGTACATGTTTCTTTTTCGTACTTGCCTCTTGCCTTCACCTGCAGAAGATTTCGTGTCCCTTAACATTAGCAAAGGCCACAATTCGCGATGGCTCTTCAATATTCAATTCTGGGACTGGATAAAGGTGTAGCTGTCCAACGATTCCAGAAAACACGCACTGATAAATTAGACGCCGTCACATACAGCCAGAACGAGCAACCATTTAAGGGCCTGGTCATACTATTCGCTCGGGCCTACATTGGATCTTCGCTCGGGCTTACAATGTTACATACCTCAACATCGTCGATGAATGCATTTTCAAGCTGTCCTCTCACGATGAGTCTGGGCAACTTATGACTCGACCCAACACAGCCTCTTTGGATCACACACGCAGGATTTCTCCCCTTACTTCTCCTTCATGCGACGTCCAACGCTCTACTGGGTGCCTACACTGGTCAATTCTTCAAGGTAGTTTGAAGCGCCCGGGCTATTTCTGTACTGTCTTCTTTCTTCTACCTTGCTCCTCATCGAAACTTGAGGCAAGAGGACGGTCCAACCCCTGCCATTCTGTTATTCTCCACATTCTTCTTTTTATTTCCTTTGGTTCGGCACAGCATGCATCAGTCAAATCAATTGACCAAGTCATGCATCGACTTTCTATCTTTTATCTTTTGGAGCAAAAATATGATCATGATTATTGTCCAGACTGAAATCAACGCGCTGCGGGATATCAAGAGCGTCAACTTTGACACACGAACAACGGGAAGCATTCAACCATTGTCGAAGACTAAACAAGAAGATTGCAAGCAATGTGAATGAGATACGAAGAACAAGAACTTTAAAGCTTCAAGCATTGCATGAAAGTCAATCAGAGGAAGAGTGCCTGGAATCCACGTCGCAACGAAGAATACTCGCCTGAACTTCAGTCTTTCGTGATGAGACTTACAATCGCTCGAAAACATCAAACGTGTGACTATATCCCAAACCTGCAGCTGAAAACCTTCAACGTGTCGTTCAATCTGTCGTAGTCAGAGTTTTGATCAATCCGTTGATTGAGTGAGTATTCATGACCACTTCCATGTTTCTTTGCATCAAGTAGACATTCCCGGAAGATAGCACAATTTTCAGCAAGCAGGCAAACAAACGACCGACCTTCACCGCAGAATCCAATGAGAACTAAAAACACTTCAAGGACATATGGCACAAGTTAATGATTGCAGGAGGACAGTGCTAAACTATGAACAGATGATAAAGATAGGTGAATTAAATGAACGTGAGGGTCAGTTTTTTTCGATGACAACAATGACAAGATAGCAAGGCACAAGAACAAGATAGAAAAGCGGGAAGACAAATTGACACTCGTCCACAGCCACGTCTGATGACCAGAAAACAATCCACTTCGACTTGATCATGAATCTACTTGCGTCCCAAACCCTTGCAAAACATCTTCAAACGACGCTGAAAGCAGTGTGATGAGTACATCAAACGTAAATAACTGATCCAACGTCCGTACCCAAAAGGACCCTTTCGCATCCACCGTCTGTATCTCATCTTCAAAGAGGGTGGCGGTATCTTGGTCGCACTGGACAGATGGCTCAGTAAGCACGCGAGAGCGATCAAAGTTATGAGAAGACTCACTGCGTACTCGCATTTATAGACAATAAAACCTGTCGGCGTTCGCATGTCCATCGTGTCCTGCAAGCGAGAATCTCAGAAAAGACTACGCTACAGCTGCAGTGATGTGAACCTACCAATAAACCGTCGTCTTGTGGTCCAAAAATGGGGATTTGAATTTCGCGACTTTGAGCTCGTTGAAAATCTCTGAGAATTGTGGAGCCGTGGTCCGAAGTCAGGACAACGGTGAAGGAGGGTAAATGGAGTTGCGAGAGAGACATTTGTTTTTGTATATATAGTTTGTACGTGCCTAAGAGGGCGGAGACACGAAAAAAAATTGTGGGTGGGGTGGGTGGTGGTGGTGGTGATGGTGGGGTTGTGTCAAGAAACCGAACGAGCAACAAAAAGGTATGATAGGACTTTATATACTGTCCTCTTTTTGGGGTGCAGAAGTCCAGATCGGAGGCAACCGATCACAGAGACGGGGAACTGGAGAGATTTGAGGTAATTAGGTCGCCGTGGAGTTTGAAAACGGTGTCCCTGGCTAGCCCTAGCTCCGGAAATTTGCCTTCGCGCCTGACAATTCAGATTTGAATTGGAACAGATGGGCGGCGAACAAAGAGATGGAGAGAGGCCAGACATACGACGTACATCGGAGAGCTGGCGTTCAAGTGCTTGAGGCTCACTAAGAAAGGCAGTCCTGGGCTGCTGTAAACGGCAAATGTGTGAGAGAAAGTCAACGTTTGCCGGAATCACCACCGACTAACCTTGGACTTCCAACATCCATACATCCTTCGTCATTTCTTGACCTTTCAGACATGGTTCAAGGGTGGTTCAGTAGATCTTGAGGGAAGCTAACCGAGTTAGGATGCAGGACGACTGGTGGGCTTGCCTATTGTTTCTCTTGGGTTATTTACCCCCTGACCAGCTACGAAGGTGTATAGACTTACCATTGACGAAACTGGGAGCAGCAGCCTAAGATGCTTCAACGCCATTACCGACACTACGGCAACGCTACAGCCGTGCGTCGGGTAGGTCTGAAGGCACTTCATCTCGGGCTCTTAAGTAAGTCGTTTCCTAAGTTCCACATGGATAGACAACGTCGATCTGGAGTCAAAAGATGATCAACCACATGAAAAGAGGACCTCCTTTCTTGATGTGGCCAACGGTGCAGCACATCCAACAGGGTCTTCTCCACTATGCCTGCACTCCAAGCTCAGCTGAACAACTTCGCCCCTCATATTAGGCATCGCATCTGGAAAGGAAGGGAAGAGGTGCTGGTCGTTGTCGAGATTCTGGCCAATCGACCACATTGGTAATTCGCAATTCGCCGCCATATAAAGGTTTCAAATTCAAATGGCTTTCTATCAGCAGCGTTCAATGAAACATCGCTTATAGGGCTTGTAGGATGGCCCAATGACCCTTTGATATAACTTCCCTGATCTCGGGGAGGGTTGGCGGACAATCATTTCCAGGAAAGGCGCCCAACGTCAAGCGAAAACTGGACGACATTTCTTGGATAATGTAGCATTTTTTTTCCAAGAGAACGCGCCCCATGTCGTTATTACACGGGCCTGAAAGTCTCAAAATGCTGATCCCCAGTTCAGACCTGACAAAAAATCTCGGAATGTCGTGCATAAGAGCATGGCGTGCAGCACTCCTTCAACTCTACTGCTCGAAATTTCAGGTTCACCGATGTTCTAGACGTCGCCTTGATCAATGGATCCCGATCTGTAAGCTTGCTCGATATAGCAGCTCCCGTCGAAAAGCAAATCAAGACATTCAATTCATGGGAGCCGACACATCGGGGAATTAGGATCGGGCAGATGCTGTTGTGAAATTTAAGCATCACAGCTCCAGTCTATCGGTCCACTGGTTTTTCTGGGATAGAGGGCGGCGTTGATCGTAGCTCCGACAATGATGGGCATGTATAGGACGGTGGAGGACAACGTCAAAGGGGTGAAAGGTAGTTCGCCGCTGCTGGTGAAGGCGATGGCTGATTGATAAGTTGGCATTCTGAGTTCTCGATCGTCGAATGACCGCCAACAAATGCCCAGCTAATGGAAGACGACCTCAATAGGGCGAAGTGTGGCTCGCCATTTCTGGGAAAGGCAAGGTTGTCTGTAAAGTGGCAATCCATGTCCTTGAGCTCCATCGTTGAATAATCGCCAAAAAATGTCCAGCATCTGGAGGACCACATCGAAGGGTTTTTTTGCGGTTCGCCATTCCTAAAGAAGGCCATGGCTTCTCAAAAGTGGCATCCCTCGTCCTCAATCGTTGAATGACTCCCAACAAATGTCCAGCTTCCGCCCCTTAAACATGGGCGCGTGTAATAAGCTCGACGGTGCAAGCGTTTCATTTCCACCTAAAGCGAAAGATATGAGAGGGGCGAACAAATCCGTTGAGCTCCCTGTAAGTCCTGCTCTCCTTGCTAACTTTTATGAGGCTAAAGAAAGTGTAAGATATTAGAGAGGAACGACCAGCTGTTGCCCACATTACCGCCCCTGAGTAACTCCCCTTCAATGAAGTTTTGCAGTCCGCTTGCTAATGTTCACCCATCAGGAATTTGGATTCAATAAAATGTTGGCTGATTGAAATAGGAAGTGGTGGATTTGACGCTATGTCTTGCGGTGCAGCAGACGTTGAGATTTGGTTGAATTTGGCTGCAAGCTCTTCGCCCACTTCCGACCACTTGAAGTATCATGTGCATCCAAGATCAAGATGTTGGTTGTCAGTTTTTACGGTTGTTCTGTGAATTTTTACAGCACTTCGACGATCAGCTGGGACTGAGGTGGCTTTGCGAACATGGCGACGCTACTTGACCTTCGGGTACCAATGAAGCTACCAAGCTTACACCAAAAATCGCTCAATCATTCTGGCCTTCAAACGTATTCCTTCAGTCTGCTATCTGCTCTTCAGCCCGTCATCTATTTTCAATAACCCCCCTTGAAGGTCCCAGTAGAGGTTTTCTCGAAACTGGCAAACAATTTTAGCATGTACATGTTCTGCCGTCACCGTAAAAAACCAGGATAGGATCATTCGACAGCTCCAAAACATTTAAACTACCCATCAACCCAACCTACATCTTTTTCCTCACCCTTCGTACTCGCAGAGTGTCTATCATCCACAAGCCACAATTTCCACTGTATGGCAGCTCAGGATCTCACCCAACCCTTTGTCACTTCGCTCCAATGCCCTGTCACAAACTCTATCCGGAATTTCTGGTTTCCACTCATATCTTCGACCTATCCCAGTGTACTCGCAACTCACATATGTCAAATATTGAAGCGCTCGAATGTTTTCTACTCACGATTACCCGTCACAAGTTTGCGGGACGTGAACCAAGGAATGATCCATACATCATCCAGATAATCCAAAACTTTCTGCCCGTGGGGATCGTCACTGTCTCAATTCTTACCCCCTTCAGTCCTTGGAATAGCAGTTCTCTCCGGCCCTCTGATTATTGCCTGCGAGTGCTGCGAGTATGTTGGATGATTTGTTTGCGTTCTGGAGAAAAAGACGGGAAATGCTGTAACCATACTAACCTTACGTCAACACCCATTTCTCAAATGCTTCGTTCAAGGAGAAGGCAGATCAGGAAATCAATGGCATGGGATCAAGGCCAACACAGCTTATCGTGGTCAAGACTACGTGGATAGCGACGTCTTTACAACCCTTTAACTCGTCACGCGTTTCTTCGTGCTTTAGATCTTTTTCACTTGTCCACTCTTTGGTCACAATTCTGAAAAGAGATTGGAACCCTCGTGAAGCTCATCTGAGATATCGATAAATTTCCTCTGTAAATACACTGGCAGCGTGGCATAGAAATATTAATACAATGCTAGTCACAATCTACTTATCCCTATTCCTGAGCGCAGTCAAGTATCAACCTATATCCATGTCCTCCACAGTGCTGCCCAGCTCAACAATGACGCCCCCAAGTCCTCCCAAAAAGTCAAGGGTCTTCGAGAAAACCTCATCAAATTCATCAAGCAAACCCATACGCTCCAGTGTCGCAGACAAATCGTCTTCTTCCCCTTCTCCGCCTTGTGTCAGTCTTTCTTCACCGAGCCACTCCTCAAGCGCAGACTGTCCGCCGATCAAGAAGCTGCGCAGCCACGCAACATCAGTTTGACTCGGCGGCGTAGACCCGATATTCGATCCTGATGAGGAGTCGACGGGTACCACAAGATCGACACCCGCCCCTGAACTTGGATCCCAAACTTGTCCTTGAAGTACAGCAACCAAGCCTGGTCGAGGTCGTCTAAGAAATCAAGGAGATCATTTAGGGCTGATCCTGCTGGCGGTAGTGATATAGAGTCGAGATTAGCAGTCGAAGCGATGGGGCCGTCCGCCTGGCCATTCGTGGGGGGACTTTCTGAAGTTAATCGGTTTCCGGTAATGGAATTCAGGACATCTCCTGTGAGACGAAGCCGGTAGGCCGTCCTCAGATCGGTGGATGGGTCGACTGGAGGTATTTGAAGAATGATCTTAAGGTGTCGTGAAGCTTCAAGGTAAGCGTGGAGGTTACGAAGCGTAGAAGATTCTTATGCACTCGTATGAGAGTATGAAAGAGTTTGAATGAGTGATCGAAAGAACAACTGACGGTTTCTTGAAGTTTCGTGTGATCTGAAGAAAATGATCGTCCAGGTAGGTCATCAAAAGAGTTTAAGTTTACATACATAATAACGTAGCTCAAGCTAGGACTTGAACAATTCTTGTGAATGCTCGTCAAAAGGTGAATCTGAAGCAGAAGTCCCCCAGATTCGATATAGAACTCCTCAGATATGCATCTAGCTCTTTCTTGGGATTGCGACCCGCGGTCTCAATTGCATTGTGTCGAAATGTTGACCATAACAGCGGGGAGGACAAGGCGACTGCACGCCGGGGTTTCTGGCATTGTAATGCGACGCATCGTGAGTGGCTTCAAAGATTAGGAACATTTGGAATGGGAGCCGGCTTGTTAGAGAGAGAGTCGACATCAGTTTGATGTCAGCGATTTGGCGCTCAGCAGTGATCTTCCTAAGTCTTCTGTGGTTTTTGTCTCCAACAAATGAAATTTGGTTTTTAAATTGTTCATGAAGTCAAGAAACCGGCTTTGCCTAAACAGAATGTCTTCGCCACCGACTTTGAAAAGAATCCTCAGTGCACAGGCATCGAGAGGGCAATCTGTCGTGGGGAATTGATTTCCATGTATGGTACTTTCGTTGACGGAGGGCAAATTGTGTTGTCAAAGATTCAATGAGTCAATTGCAAACCGCGACGTGATGACCTAATTGTTCGTATCCCTGGCATTGAAAACATCTGAGAAAAACAGGGATACTCGAGATGTTCGTGGGTAACTTTTAGAATTCTATAGTGAAGATACCATCCTCCGCTGGAACATCAACGCCCGGCGGCCACGAAACTAGCCTCTTCCCGTCAGGCATTTTCTTGAGTATACAGATAGACTGCAGTAGCTCATATTCCTCAGGTTCCACAACTCTCCAGTAATCGGCAAAAGAAGTACCAGTGTAAATGATTAATTCTGGGTTTTTAAACATTTTCGCAAAGCTGATGTAGTCGTTGAGACTGAGCAAAATGCCCGTCATAACCTTTACATTCGGCCAAAGTGTGGTTCCCTCCTCGTTGAGTTGCCCAACCATGTACTGAAATGTGGTGTAGGACGATAAAGCGTCTTCCGTAATTGTAAGGTTGGTGATATGTGGGGTGAGCGCTGCGAAGGACATGATGAACCCAATGTCGATGTCTACGCAATCAATCAGTTCCAAAGAATGTAGTTTGGAAAATGGCCGCATAATTTTGGGAAGGGGGCTGGGTGGCAATGGAAGTGTTGTATTGCTGAGTATCAGCGTCTCAAGGAACGGCGCGAACAAGAATGGGAGGAAATGGCCAATAAGGTTATAGTCGGCGCCATAGCGCAGATGTTTTAGATTATTCATGGTGATCTTGGAAGAATGCGGCAAGTCAGGCTTGCTGAACTGTTTCCCGACAATTGACAAACTGGTTAACGATGGTAGGGCAAGAATTTCGAGGAATGTGCTATAACTCCCGACGTTCCAAACATCCCGATCACGACGATCATCCTCGAGCCGAAGCACTGTGACGTTGGAGAAGGGGGGGAGGTACTTGGAAGGACAGGTTGGATCCAGTCGAAGGTAGAAAAGCTTTGGTGCACCACCTAAAAACACTGAAGGAGAGACTCCATTGAAAACGAGACTTTCTGTTTCTTCGAGTCCGGGACACATTGTAAAGTATTCAAGGTTGGGAGCTTCTAAGTGTTGTAACCCGTCACAGAGGGCAAGGATAGGGACCCCCTCGTCGGAAAAGAGGGAGAATCGCCTCCAACGGGCAACATGTAGTATTGTACTCTCAAGCATGGAGTTGAACAATGCAAGTGATCCCTCGCCTAAGACGGACCGGGCAAATGCGAAATGGAGATCTAGAAGACGCGAGCCCGACCGTTCCAGATATGCAACTAGTCGATCAATCGGGATACGTTCTGGCAATTCAGAAGCATCATAGTGGAACGTCGACCAAAGGGATGGAAAAGACAAGGCGATGGATTGCCATCCTTTGCAAACATGCGAGATAGTGACTTCTATGAGTGGGTTGTTTGGAATCCCCTCAGTGAAAGACACGTTATGGGCCGCTTCGAACACGCGACAGAGTATTTCAATCGGAAGGTTTAGAATGGGCACCGTCTCGTTGTAAAGTGCTGCATATGCGGCTCGAGTCTGGATAATCTTGTAGTCAAGCTTCTCAAGCTTAGATGCCACAACCTTCCTCTCGAGTTGAAGGTCTTCTTGTCTGTCGACAAGATCGCGTAGCCGACTCTCCCTGGACGGGGTGTCTTTACTCTCATAAGAGTTTGAACGAAATGACATCGGGGCACGACCTGTTACGAGGAGTGAAATATCAGGAAGGTATCTTCACATCGGAAGGATTCGTACGCATCGACATTCAAAACCTGACTAGAGACAGGGTGTGCCTCTGTGTGTACATGTTTTTCTTTCGCAACTTGCTTCATCTGCAGAAGATTTCTTGGCACGGGGCAGGCTCCTAAAAGCAGCCACTCGTATCGCTCGATGAGCCTCTACATACTATTAGCAGTATGACAAATCTCATGATGTGATCATTGATGGGAGTGAACAAATAAACAAAACTAAGGACTCAAACTCGCGATACTATCACGTGCCTAGTGTTGCAAGTCACCTAGTGTTGCAAATCACCCTCTAGCGTCACAACGGGTCGACGGTGGCCTCTGAAAATATTTGGGGACATGTAAACCAGTGTTAGAAGTGCGAATATATTTTTTTTTTCAAAAGAATCGGACCAGATGAAGGTATAAGAGGCGTAATATAGCAAAAATGAGCACTTTCACTCCATGTTACTTGCTTAGAATATTTAATACTTTGCCCCAC
>Ga0307507_10010859_pt1 | contig 11628 bp, 3 predicted proteins | sample 7_EM_MG_FD_207223 | JGI IMG/M metagenome (GOLD analysis project Ga0307507, IMG submission 207223) | Populus trichocarpa ectomycorrhiza microbial communities from riparian zone in the Pacific Northwest, United States - 7_EM | ecosystem: Host-associated > Plants > Roots > Unclassified | place...
AACCATCAGAAATTATAAGTGGAACAAAACACCTGATGATTGCCATAAAAATCATGTGACATGAACCATACATGATTGACATGGAAGACTTGTTTTTATCAATCTTGAATTTAACTCTCTCTCTCTCTCACACACACACTCAAATATAAACAGTATTTATTACTAATCTTGAGCCTGGAACAAATCCCTCAACCACAAAGGAACTACTCTGTATCAAGTTTCTGTTAAAACTTTTAGAAACTTTACCACCGAGCATGACCGGTGACTTTAAAAAACCAAGAGTCATTTTCCAGGTGTATTTACCCTCTCACGGACAGGCATTGAGCCAAAGAGATACTGAAAAACACAAATTTTCATTGCAAAAGCTAACAGTTCAATGAAACCAAAAAATCAAGTTCTATGTGAATTGAAGATAACCACAGAAAGGCAGAAATTTTCCATGAGCCATCATCCCTGATAACCTTATCATGAGAAAAGGACCAGTGATGGAATAAAAATTTTCAAAGTTGACAACGTAGCATTGGCAACAAATACAATCTAATATAGAAAAATATCATAGGAAGAAATGAAAGGAAAGACACCGAGCAACTTGACAATTTGTCTTTCTGCACAAGGAACAACACCAACTTTAACTCAGATGAACAATTCTTTTACCATGACAAAATTTCTAGCAGTCATAATTGAAATAGAGAAGGCATCAACAAATGTTAGCATGGAACCATCATTCATGCTGACCATCCTCAGTAAATATCCTGTGTCACATAACAATTCTCTCAAGTATAATTTCTATTGAACAGCTTCTGTTACTCATTGAAACTCAAGAGGTGATTCAGTTGAGTATTGTCTCTCACTTCACATATTAAGTCTTAATAACAAACATTCAAGATAAAATATTCTCAAATCAAGCTAAATTATCGCTATTTTATATCTTTAGAAACTGAACAGTGCACCTAACAATTACATGTCAAGCTATCAGGGCAGGCCCTTTTTTTTTATCTAATTAGACAGTTACTTGTCAGATTGTCCACAGAGGAAATTTTTTACATAATTTAAGTAAATTTCCAGTGAATTGAACCTTGTTCTAGAATGTCATGTGCCTCTCTTGACAACTTATCACTGCAGCGAGACATGGATAGTTCAAATCTGAGACTATCAGCTTCTCTAATGTAAAGGTCAATAGCCATCCACCTTGATAAAAGAGAGACATCTCGTGTGACCTGGAACAATAAAAACAAAATCTATTAACAACTTTATATACCTGATAGAAACGGTACAGTATAACAGGAAAAGATTAGGAATTCTTCTACTAGCACTCCAGCGTGTGTGGAACCCCACTTTCTCCCGTTATAAAGGTGAAGTGCCACTATGAATTGGTAGAGTGCTAATAGCCACATCGAAAATCAGTCCTTGTCAATTACTAAGCTTTTCCCATGAAATGATGCAATGGTTGACTACACAAACACACAATCTGGCAACAAACAACAAAGTATCCCAACAATAAAGTCTTCTGGGGCACAGAAAAATATTGCAACCCTTCAATTTTAAGAGCATGTCTGCTGATGCAAGGGTCATTTCAATATGTGGATATGTCATGCGATAGTTTAAATCAAGAACTGAACTCTGAAGTGCAGATGCTAATAAACAACAAGGACAGTGATAATATGCAAAATAAACACAAGATAACTTTAATGGCACAAAAATGCCATAGGTTTTAAAGCAAAGCCATGATATTGTCACTCAATAACCTTGGATCTTAGGCATTCATCAGGACATTTAATTGTAACTAGAAAGAAGCAGCAAGCAACTTCCTTTTTCATTTTTGTTCTAAGGAAAACAGATGGATTTCCTAAATAGACAGTACCATACTACAACATGATTAAAGGGATCATTCTTTGCACGTGCCTGTTAGATAAATTAATGAACCAACTTCTGTCATACACAACCCATGAGTGGGAATATTTTCTTCAATTAAATTAGTTTCTTCCCAGATAAATACCAGAGAACCCAATCATGAATTTGAAAGGCTCACCTTTGCTGTTACATTTGGATTTCCATCTCTATCACCCCCCATCCAAGACCCAAACTTTATTGGCGTGCAGGTTAATGGAAGTGGCTTTCCTGTATGCTAAGGGGAAAAGAAACGCAGCGATCAAATCCACATACAAGAACAAGAAGTCAACCAACTTCTCACAATCATTTGAAAGAAAACACTATCATGTGACAGCAAACCTTCTTCAGCGCAGTGCTGACACGACGTAAATAATGAGGTACTGCTTTCCATAGAGACTGCTCCACAATGTGCAAGCCTGAGTTTATCAAAATATGATCCCATCAGGCATCACCAAGTAACAGAAACTTCCAAAGAACCAAAGGTAAGTTATTTCAATCAGATTTAGAAGTAACTTGGCTTACCAGACCTGGCTTCATCTGCTGGCGTGGGTTTGTGGCGCCTAAGCTCGTCTGTCTGCCATATTGAAGTAATCTCTCTTACCTACAAAAGCAAAAATAATATAAACCACCAAAAAAAAAAAAAGAAAGAGATAATTTGACACCGGATCATTATGCTCTAGCTGTAACGTTGATTGTGACTCTTAAGCAGAATTGTTGAGGTTTGAGACTATACCAGATCTTCGATAAGCATTTCTCTATCTTCCTGTGTAAGATCAGGTCGATCGTTGTAATCTAAAAGATGCTGCAAATAGAGCAAGTTCACCTCCAAAATGTTACACTTGACATTGTTGCAATATCTAATATTATCATATATAACATAACAATCGGTGCCCAAGCCATTAACAACTTACAGCAATTCTAACGTGCTTATATTGCAAGGTACGACGATTAATTTGAGTAGGATGTGCAGTAAGAACGATTTCAACCTCCTGCACGAACAAGATTTGGACAAGAACATGATATAAGAACTGTTAGCAACTACTTAGCAGGATCGCATTTAAAAATTGCAATTATATAATACTGATATGCTCCATTTAGTAGCTAAGATATTCAGGGAAATAAAAGAATTCGTAGTCATGGTAGTAGTTATTAGTCCTTATAGATCATGCAAAAAAAGTTCCACTGAATGAAGCCGGTAAAATTCTTTAGGCTGATCGAGTTGATGCGTCCCCTAAACTTGTAAGAATTTCCAAAAACACAAATTGCGATTTGAAAACTTCTTCTGCTTTCTTAATTGTCAGTTTCAGTGACCAACCCAACTGTCAGAGAAAACTCGAAAGAAAAATACCAGTACAGACAAACCTGCTTGCAAACAGAGTCATAAAGTTCGTCAGCCGATGTTCCACCCTGCAACAGCTGATTAAAGACTTCATCACAAGATTTTGATAGATGCGCCAAATCCCGTGTCTTACGTACCCTGCATGAAAGGAATACATTATGCAGTGTCAACATGCTCAATTTCAAAAGTTATCTGAAACTTGTACGTACCTGTGATGGGTCTCAGCAATTCCCATCAAATTAAGATAATGGCTGAAAGCACGAGCAAGTGTCAATGCTTCCTCTAATGTCATCTTTGATATCTCTGATGCCAGCTGCTTCTCCAGCAACTCAGCTGTGTCTTCTATCCCCGCCAATCTCAAATTACAAGCACTCTATACACGCGTACACACACCCAAAAAAAATATATATAACTTCCCTTAATATTTTCTCCCAATAAATGAATATTACTCGATGAAAATGCAGGAAAAATATCCCAGTAAAAAATAATAAATAAATCACTGATTCTTTGATTGCAGCTATTACTTCTTAGTATAACATGCAAAATTAAAAAAAAAATTAGAAAAACACATAAGACGTAGTAAGAAAAAATAAGTAATCACCGAAAGAATATTTATCAAAAAGCTAGCAATCACAAAAATAAACAAACAAGTAAATAATAATAATAATAATGTTAATACTAACTAATTTTGCTTCCACTGTTTTCACCTCAACAAAACTAAACCATGCAAAAACACAATACGCGAAACTAGCAAAAACAATGATGACAACATCCGCACACCAAAAAAAATCCAATGAACACCAAAAAAAATAATCAAGACCAGTTTAAAGTTACGATCATCGATCACAGTAACTTCTCTCTAAGAAAAAGAAGGAGAAGTAGAAAAAAAAAGAAGAAGACCTGAGCGAGAGTGCGATTGCGTTCAAGTTTCTCGACGAAATCAGTACCAACTTCTCTCTGCAACACATCGTTTAATAAATTCTTAAGCAGTTTGCAGTAATCATCAAAGCCTTGAAAGGAGATTTCCTCTGCTATATCATCTGTTGTGTCCGTCATTTTCAGCAAGAACAAAAATAGATCTGTATCAAGAGATGAGAAGGGAGAGAAAGAGATATTTGAAGATGTACAGAGTGAAGATAGACTGTGTGAAGTAGAGGAGGAAGGGAATGGTGGAGAGTTTTTAGAGAGGGAGAGGGAGGGAGAGGGAGTCCTTGATTTGTTTTCGGTGGGGCCTTTTATTAGTTTATTTATTTATTTATTTACAGATGGTGGGACCTGAGCTTGATGACGTGCCGGTGAATTATTTTTTTTTTATCTGGGTAAACCTTAAATCAGTGTCCAGCGAAGACTTCCAAACTTATTTGTTTTTTTTTTTCTTTAATTAGGTCTTGAATGCCTTAAAAAACGAAAACTTGTATCAAGATTTTAAAGAGTTTTCCATGTAAATTAACTGCTTTTTGTAATAACTTGTTGAGATAATTAAAAAGTTTCCTGTCGAGATTTTACATTGATTTCAGACAGAAGCACTTGACTGAATTTTTTCATAGGATGGGGATTCTAGACCAGTTGAGAGATGGATAGTAGGTTGGGGACTAACATGAGATTACCACATTTAATCTTGCAACTCGTGTAATTCAAATAAAAAATCCCATAAAAATCGTTGCCTTTTTTTTTTCTTAATTAGCTTTTTAGGTCTTAGATTTATAGGGAATCATTCTCGGTAGATTCCTTGGACAAAACGGACAGGTTCCGATCTTTTTTTACTGTTTGAGTCTTATTGTTAAAAAGCGATGCCCGGCGGCTCTACCTGCTTTTGAAGATTTGTACTATTGAAGTGATTATCTCTACAAAATAAAATGGGATGCGGGCTATGCTATCAAATATCAATGATGTATTGCACTTGAGGGTCTGTGGTCAACAAGTGAGGTTGCCTTGTCCTCATCCCGAGTTCAGTTTTTTATATGAATGTCTGTTACTCTTGTGATATCTTATTTATTTATGGGGCTTGCATGATGTTTAATAGACTTGAAAAATAATTGTGGTACGCGTAAGCTGGTCCGGATACCCTGAATTATCAAAATATATATATATCAATGATGAATTATTTTGATTTATATAGCTTGTCATTTCAATATATATGTGTGTGTGACAACCAATGTAAGCCGTGTGGACATTTACATGAAAAGATAAAGGATATTAATTCTCGTTGCCATTTAAATCAATGGCCACAAAAAAAATAAAGAATTAAACTTCAAAGTTTTCTTCACCTGTGTTCTCGTGGCAAATTAAGAAAAATCGTTATTATTTTTGTAATATGCCGTTTTATTTAGCTTGATGTCTTACTCGGTGTTTTAGCAATACTTTGTTGTGTAGAATAAGCGAGCGGTGGTTATTTAGGGTTTTTAAATTGCGGTAATGGTTGTTTTTTTTTTAAATGTATTAAAATAATATTTTTTTATTTTTAAAAATTATTTTTAAAAATAGTACATCAAAAAAATCTAAAAATATAAAAAAAAACAATTTTTAATAAAAAAAGTTAAAATTTATAAAAATATAATTCCAACCCAGTTTCCAAACAGAGCTCTTGATAAGCTGGATGCAGTTGCGCAGGAGATTTTGCGACTCAACTCCTAGTGTCTGTCTGTGTGGTGGAGTCATCATACCCGTGAAGGAAGAGGGTCCCTTGTGACCTCGATTGCCTTTTTTTTTTTATGGACTTGGCTAAGAGGTGCTTGGAAATTTTATATTTTTTAAACAAATTATTTAAAAATATTTTAAAAAAAAATATTTCTAATTTCAGCATACCAAAAGAATTAAAAAAACTAAAGAAATTAATTTAAAATTAAAAAAATAAAATTTTTATAAAAAATAAATTTAACCGCAACTCCAAAAACAAAAACACTAATATCGACTCATTGTCGTAGTTTTTAACGCAGATACAAGTGTATTTGTAAAGGTATATTACGGTTGAAAGATGATTGATTTAACGGGGGTTTTTATTTTGATATATTTATATTGATATCATTCAATGCAAAGGCATAATCAACCGTCGCTTTAATATCATTTAATGTTTTAGAGTGCTATGTTATTTTTTAAAATAATTTTTATTTAAAATATATTAAATTAATATTTTTTTTAAAAAAATATTTTTAATATAAACATATTAAAATAATAAATAAATTAAATTAAATTTTACCTAACATTGTTTTGAAACACAGTACAAAAAATGGCTAAGATGTAGCATGTTTAGAGCATCTGCAACAGGTGTTCTAAATGGAAAACTAAATATCTCTTTTATGTTTATTTTGCACACTTCAAAGGAAGTGTTAAACAAAATTCTAAAATGTTTTTTTTTCTTACACAAATATTATTTCTATATATCTCTCAAAAAAATCAAAACCAATAAAGTGGGGCCACTAAAAAAATAAACCAATTAAATATAATCATGTGGAAAAAAAATATCAAACTTATTAAGAAATAATAAAACATTTGTTTCTTTCACTCCAATATAATTGGCTTTTCACTTTAATATAATTGGCTCTTCAAATAGCCTTTTTTTCATTAGAGTGAATATGGTAAAAAAATTATATTCATACTATTTAAAATACTTTTTTTATCAATTTATCTATTCAAAATATTTTTTTTCTTTTTCAAGAGATAATCTTACACGACTCTTTGTACACAACTGCTTCTTTGCTGATAAAAAAAAAATAGTGGTTCTTCGTTAACATTTTAGGACATGCTCGATATAATAAACTGTCAATGATTGATCATGCCACTCAAGAATTGGTCAAGTGGCAAATGATATAATAAGATGTATTTGTTTTTGTGTTTTTTAAAAGTATTTTTTAAAAATATATAAATTTATTTTTTTATTTTAAATTAATATTTTTTTTATATTTTTGAATCATTTTAATTTACTAATTTAAAAAAAAATATATTATTTTAATATATTTTTAAATATAATATACTTTAAAAAATAATCATATTTATACTCTCAATCACGCGGTAAAGAAGAGGAATGGAAGCTGGGAGCGTTCAATTTCTCCGGAGCCTCACTCTTGAATTATCAAAATACGAAAATTAATGGCATGGTAATCGTGTATTCGCTTATTCGTGGCTGAGCTAACTGATCATGTCCTGGTGAATTTTCTTCAGAGAATACCATTTCCTATTCCTCCACGTAAGCAGAAAAAAAATGGTCTCAGTAGCTTAGAGTTGGAAAGATGTACGGCAAAAATATCTAGATAGAAAGAAGTCCAGCAGACAGTGTCCCTATAAAAAAAAATTTCAGAACACGTGAAATGATTTTATATTGTTATTAAAGATGACGAATCATATTAATCTTGCAATTTATTAAAATACTTCCTTGTTAAATCTGAATTTAAAATTAATACGTTTGAATTTAAAATTATTATACCTGTGAGTTGTCCTGAGCATTTGTGGGAGCCTAGTTACAAATATTTTTCACTCGAAAATATATTAAAATGATATTTTTTTATTTTTTAAAAATTATTTTTGATATTAGCACATCGAAATGATATGAAAATATCAAAAAAAATATTAATTTGAAGCGAAGCGAAGAAAAAAATAAAAAATTTTAATTAATTTTAAAAACGTTTTTGAAATGTAAAAACAAACAGGGATACAAAGCAGTTGACCCATGCTCTATGGCTAAATTTGCTAAATCCCCTATACTCATGACATATATCATGTATTCTATTGAGTTTGATAATTTTATTTTTTAAAATTTTTTTAACTTAATGATATTATTACAAAAATAAACACTCGTAGAATGAAAATCAATAAAAAATTAAGATATTTGTTAGAGACTGCGGTAACCTCATAAAAAACAAATCGAAATAAATTATGGATACAGGTTCAAAATCAACTAAATATTGAATGATGAAATTGAAAAAAATATATAAAAAAGACTCTCTCTGGATAAAATTTTTGAAGAGGGATTTTTTTTAAAAAAAAAATAATCAACCCAGTAGGTCAACCTTAAAACTTCTCGACCTAGCTCATTTCTTAGCCTGAGTTTAAAATTAACTTGCTTGGGAGTTGTCATTGCATGATTTAGTCGACTTGACAAAACTAAAAGAAAAGTAGATAGCCATTAAAATACATGCTTTTAGCTTTAAAGAAAATTTCAAAATATTTTTTTTTAATATTGAGATTTTGACATGCTAGATCATTTCGGACATCACGATTTAACCCACCAAACTCACGATCCAGAACATGAACTTTACTAGGTTTAAAGACTTTTTTTGTTAACTATTTTTTACAATGACATAACAATAAAAATAGACACTCGTGAAATTAAGTATCGACTAATATCAAGATATTTATCTGATACTATGATAACCTCATAAAAAACATATAAAAATTAAATTAAAATCAATATAAGTTGGAAGATAGAATACAAAAAAACTTAAAATATCCAATAAAAATAATAGAAGATGGAATTTTCTTAAAAAAATATAGGCAACTCCTTCGGTATTCATATAAACAATATGAGGTTTTACCCCAATTCTTTTAGCATAGTAGATAATTTACCCAAATCAAGCTACGTGTTACAAAATGCAGCCCAGCATGAACAAAATATCACAGCATCTTGTACGTGTGTGTAAAAGAAGGCTAGACTGGATCTTGCATCACCTGGCTGGAAACAAAATCAATGATCTTGGGTTTTACACGGCGGCGTTGAATAATAATTCACCTCGAGAAATCATAATTAACAGAGAACTACAAGCTTGGTGAATTCATTTTGCTAGGATCGATATGTAACAATGCATTACAGGCTACTATAAATACAAGGATGCAAAAGGATATGTGACGATAAATAACAAGCAATAAAAACACTGTGCAAAACCCATGCAATAACACAAAAATGGTACACAAAAAATACTTTGTATTTATACTAATGATTATTCATTTATTTAGTTAAATACTTGATTTTTCAATCTAAACTTTAATAATTATCAATTTATTTAGCATGTATACTCATTTTTAAAAAAAAAAAGTAACCACAACATAACACGGGTTGACAGTGTTTGACACTACGGTTGAAAAGTACTTTTGAAAAAATTTAAATTTATTTTATTTATTTTATTTTAAATTAATATATTTTTGGATTATTTTAATGTGTTAATATTAAAAATATTTTTTTAAAAAAAATATTATTTTAATTTATTTTAAAATAAAAAATATTTTAAAATAAAAAATATTTTAAAAATCAACATTTTCAAATACATGAAAGACCAGTCTCTTCGTGAAATAGCGTTGCTGTTGCAAATTATTTGACCTTGCATAATAGTAAAGCCATCTTGACAAATGGCATCCCCACGGGTAACTTCTCTAAAATTTTCTAGTACGCAATCCTCTCGATGCTGTCTGTCACATCAAGGTTCAAGACCCAAAAGCCAATCATATATCGCCAGCTTCCACTCTTTTATTTTGTTCCTTTATGCACATTACAGTATAAAAGTAACAAAAACAGTGTATTTTTTTGGACAGACATTATAAAGTTAGACCAAAATTGTACATTTTAACATGGACCACGTAAGCAGTCCGAGATTAATCTAGAAGCGGGGTCCATTAGGTTTATGATTCGCCGGGAACATTTCGTTCTCACCATAATATTCATGTCTTCTATATCGGTCCTTGCATAATACGGATGTGATGTGATTGGTTCTGGATGCTGGCTTTAGGCTTGCATGTAGAGCCGTTTTATATGACTCGCCCTTCCTCAGCAAGGCTAGTAGCTTATCTTCACTAGCCCCCTTTTTTTTTTTTAATTAATTCATCTACACAAAATTAGCACCGGATTGGCTATAGATTTTTATTTTTTAAACTCTCTCAGTCTTTTGTGAAGAAATAACCAATCACTTGAAATGATTTCACAGACATTATCTATTATATTCCTTGGAATCTAAGAAAATCAGAATATAATTATCTTGAAAAAGGGTGATGGGTAGTTTTTACTTTTTACTCGCGCGTTTGTCATTTATTGACGTCATTAATGCAGTGAGAGTATATTCCAAAAGAATATGTGAACAATCCACCCAACATCAAATCGAATCTTATCGCGAAAAAGTAAGGATGTTTGTATGACTCGGAAAGCACTGCCTAGCTACTGGCTAGATATAAAAAATTATTAACGCTTGCAGTTTGCACTGCCACTTCTTTATGTGGTCATCGTTAAATACGAGCTCATATGTTGCATGATTTATGTCGCATGGAGGAGCATATGTTTGTACGTGATTTTTTTAATTAGAATTTATTTGTTTTTGTATTTTTAAAGTATTTTTTTTAATGATTTTTATTTAATTTTTTATTTAATTTTTTTTATGTTTTCATATTATTGTAATGTACTGATATAAAAATAAATTTAAAAAAATAAAAATATATATGTTTAATTTTAAAATATTTTTAAAAAAAGTCACTATCATAAATAATTAGTGAAGAGGAAAATATTGCAGGCAGCCCATGGAGATCGAGTAGAGTGGCCTACATCTTGTTTTTGGGATCAATTTTCACCCAACGAAGCGAATCCCTTCCCAGTGCGATTACACGGCAATCAGATCCCAGGAAAAAAAAGAAACTCATCAGTATACCGCCATCTAATTCAATCGCGAGCTTAATCAGATTCTCTGTTATGAAGATATACTTATCTTATTTAACATGGATGTTTAAACATATACTACTCAATCACCCCCTCTGTACGGTGGTTCGTTTTTTTTTTTCTCCCATTATATTAAGAAAAATATAAATATACTTAAAATACAATAATAATAATAAAAAATCCAGAACTGTTGTAATAATATTTACTAAAAATATAAGGTTTTACCGTATTTATCTGCAATATTACAGCGGCTCTGTGAACATATATATATAATGAACATACGCGTTCACTGTAAAATGGGTAAGTGTTGTCTGTATAAATGAGATTTCATCTTAGGACATATTTGTTTTCTGGTAATTAGTTTTTGGAAATTATTTTTCAAACTTTCTTGTATTTGTTTGTTATTAGAAAAGTTGGTCAACGAAAAACACTTTCCGATCAACATAAAATTTGGCTTAGTTTTCAGAAAAGTGTTTTCTTATAAAATTTGGGCGGAAAACACTTTCTGGAAGTTGTGAAAAAATTAGAAATGTCATATTATTTGCTGATTATATCAAATTTGGTTCCCAAACTTTTGATTGCTATATATATTTTGTTTTGAATATTTATTTTTCAATTTCATCTCTTAAAATTTAATTTTTTTATTAACTTTGGTTCTCATTTTTATAATTGTTATTTGTTTTTTCCTTATCATTTTTTTATTGAAATTTTTTATCTATCAAATTTGATTCTCATTCTTTTGATTGTTACTTATTTTATTTGAAATAATTTA
>Ga0307507_10010861_pt1 | contig 11627 bp, 5 predicted proteins | sample 7_EM_MG_FD_207223 | JGI IMG/M metagenome (GOLD analysis project Ga0307507, IMG submission 207223) | Populus trichocarpa ectomycorrhiza microbial communities from riparian zone in the Pacific Northwest, United States - 7_EM | ecosystem: Host-associated > Plants > Roots > Unclassified | place...
ATTTAATAGCATGCTAGTCACAAGTATAATTGAAAATGCAGTGCTAGTCATGTTTTTACCATTTATGGAGGATTTTGAGCAAATTCTTGTCTATAACTAGGAGTAGATAGTGCTTGCCTACCTGTATTGCCAACTATGTCATGGATATATGGCTAGCTTTAAACAAGTATGCAGTTATTTGCTACTTCTGTAGATATAATTATTTTAAATATTTTGATTTATTTTGGTAGTAATGCTTGAAGTGGTTATGTGATAGTGGTAATGAATAATATAAGTAGAGATGACAATTTCATGAGTATCCAATATCACTTGGTATACCTAGATTGAGATTTTACTTGGTTTGTCCAAAATCAAAGTAAATAGATTCAAAGTGGATTTAGGAAACCTCCACCCAATTTTACTTGAATCGAATATTAGAGCGGGCACAAGGTTCACTCAACCCAATATTTTTACCTTTTATTTTATATTTATTATTAATAAATATAATTTATATTATAATTCCTATCAAAATCAATTTAAGTTTATAGCTATAAGTTTAATTTATATCATATTCATAGATATATGTTATTAATTAAGAATATGTGAAGTTAGAATGCTAGTGTCCCGTAATGTTAGGTCATATAACAAATAATAAGGATTAATTTGACCACCAAAGCAAATATAAGGGACTAACTTTGGCCTCCTCTTATATGGGCATGTCTAAGAACATATTTTCCTAGCTTTTTCTTCTTCTTGGCTCAGGTGAGAGAGGCTTGCTCCTGAAAAATACAATCCATGCCCTTTTTTTATATCAAAAGGATAAAAGAAAGAGGAGAGGAGGAAGTACCGAATCGCTAGATGAAAAAAAATGGAGGCTCATAAGAGAAGACAATGATGCAGGAGAGGGGCCGTCTCTCGCAATGAACGATGGGAAAGGTTGCAAAGTGTTTCATGTTATAGTTATCAGTTATACATCACAATCGAGCCTTAAATTTGCATTTTCTTCAAGGACTTCCCACCTTGCACTAGTTTTTGTTTCCATTGTTCTTTCACGCACCATATTTTTTTCCAGTTCTTTTGTTCATTTGCCAACAAACACCTGCTTTTTTCCAGTTCTTACGGGTCAATTCATTTGTTATCTTAAGATTCTTCAAAAAATGATTCAATCTGTCCAGATCCAGCTCTACTCTGCTGGGACCTTACGTATATTTTCACGCATTTATCAGCTGCTAACAAATTGTTTGGACACTGACATTTCATTGTTCTAGGCTGCCCTTGAATATCTTGATGCATTTTCTTATTATTTTGATAATGCATGGCTCCTGTCACTCATTCTTTGTGTAAACAAAGCTGCCAAGACCAGATACTTGTAGGAGCATTCTTTTGTATCAGTTCAACATGTTTTCATTTTTGGATCCAATCGTTTTCCCACTCTCATGCATTACTCTCATTCAATTTATACAATTGCTCTTCAATTGGCCCACCATTTACAGCTTTTTCTAATGCGTTTCATCTTTCTATTTTGTCCTCGACCCTTCTTTGCAAAAATTTGGTGTGATCAATTCAATTAAGGAAAGGAAAAAGTGTTGTCATGTGGTTCCCTTTGCTATTATGCTTACAACTGTTACTTCTTTTCTCTAGCTTTTTTAGCAACTGAACAAACTGTTCTTTCAAATACCCTCTGCGTTTGAGCTGACTGAATTATGCTTGGTGATCTTACGTTGCGCTAAACTTTGGCACCTACTAGATTTGGCCAATTTCCTCGACCGCACCTCTCCCCGCCCCCTTATCATTTACATGTGCAATTTCAATACTATTAGCTGTGCTTGCTTCTGTATTTTGCCACTACTACATATGAAAGTTTTGATGTATTTCTCTCCCCCCTCTTTGTTAAATGTTAACTTTACTTGGCTTCCTGATTTGCACTTCCTGTAAATTGTGCGTATTTAGTTTTCCTTTTGCTATGGTTGTTTGCCATTTCTCCCCCCACTCGCCCCCTAAATCGCTCACAAAACTATTGATGGCTTTCAAAGAGATATATGTTTACTCGTTTTTACATTTTCATTATGTGTTAAATGAATAGCTTAGACAATTTAACTCTATTTATAGTTCAGCTACAACTTTCTCTCTGTTTGCAGCATGCTTTAGGATTCAACTTCCATCCATTACACCTTTGCGCTTATAGTCTTTTCCTTCCCCATTATCACGCATGCTAACAGCTTCGTTTTTATGTAGGGTGACTTGCTGTGAAACCGTTGTTGGATGATTTCTTCATGACTCGATCCAACTTGCTATGTTTTTTGCCCTCGCTTGCAAATGGTTGCTTATCTTCTCCGTAGACATTCCAGCTTCAGTTATCGTGCGCAAAGTCATCCCATAAACTCAGCTCATGTGTTACTGTAGTCGATGTTGATTCTCACATCAAGCTTTTGAACATTTAAACAAAGCTTTCGAATGCACCTTTAATTTTGCTTGGCGTCAATGTCAATTCTTGGTTTTATTCCTTTTCAGCTATATTATTCCCATGACTATTCTTTCAGGATATACAGGATTGCTCCACACTATGAAAGACTGCCCGCAGCAGCGCGTGGCAGCTACGTAGTTTAGGTTTTAATCCGAGTAGCTTGCTAGTTTTCTTTATGGGGAAAGAACAAATTTACTCCCAAACTATTATACATATCCCAATTGAGTCCTCTACCATTCGATTGTCCCAATTAAATTAAATTAAATTAACCTCCATTGTTATTTAAAGTTTAAAAGTCCATTATTTTTTCACATGACAGATACATGCCTTGAATTTTAGACCGTTCTTGGCAACATTGATGCTTCTTGCCAAAATATTCATCAACAATGATCATTTTGCTGCTAAAAACTATCAACAATACATGACTTATTTGGAGTGTTAAAAACATTTGTTTTAGCTCAAAAATATTTTAGGAAGCCTCGTTTTTACACTAAAATCAGGCAAAGGATAAAAGGTGCGGGAATCATGTGCAAAATTAACATGCCCTTTAGCCTTAGGTAACGACAGGGTTAATTGAGCGTAATCTCAAAGATGGGGGCCTCAATTGATAGTTTGGAGGCAAATTTGTTCTTTCCACTTCTTTCTTTACTCCTATAATTTAGGCCTCTAAACCTGGATAAGAAAAGTACCTGGAGCATTTACACACAGAACGGAATACAGAAGAAGAGAGCTACTGACATTTTATTACAACACATCAAAACTCCACGATCAGTCAATCCAGAGCTTCATCTTTAAGAGAACACAACTTGCGGGTGTAAAGAGAGAAAAACCATAATGTTACACAATATCAACTCAAAATTGTATTTTTGCCCTATTTTCATTCTTTTCTTTTCTTTTCTTTTCTTTTCAGTAAACCGAAGCCATGAAGGAAAAAACACGCTCATTTTACTCGCACAACTCCTTGCAGCCAACACCCTGACTGCAGGAAACTGAATGTTGTAACAACCAACCACGAGTGCAGGAAACTGAATGTTGTAACAACCAACCACAGCGAAAACAAAAATGCACGCAGAAAACACAAATTTGGGAGGGCTTTGCCTGCCCGAAATCTCTCGGACGTGAAACCAGCATTTAAAACTGACATCATTGTTCAACCTGGTAGCTCTAACTAGGGGGGCGATCCTAATAACATACCATCGAAATCCACAGGAATATAACCAAATCCTCTTTGCTATTGTTACTGAATCTCTAATATTCTTTTTCAACTGGGCTGGTTTAGAGCTGTACTGACAGCTATCCCACTGTGTGCTGCTTGCAACCTTTTGGTCCAAAATGCTGAGAACCGCGCCTCACAATCTTTCTGCACAAGTAGCAATAGTGCATTTGGCATGACCAGCAAAGAATGTGGTTATTATTGCCAACCTGTAACCATGTCAAAAGAGAAGAAAATGACAAACCTATCAGGCAGCTGATGCTCAGTGTTTTTTAGTATTTCATAGCAAAGGGAAAAAAGAGAGTAGATTTGATCATAGGGTTCCAGAGGAATCAATCCATTAATTATCTCCTAAATGTTTATAAGCAAAGAAATGAAACCAAGCTCATTGAAGATTTAACAGATTTTACCAACACTAACACTGTGTAGTGTACAGAAGTCTTTGTTCGACATGGCTTGAAATGGATGTCAAACATGGCCCATAAGAATAGCATTTTATTTTGTCATTCTTGAAAAATATTACTTTTAATACCACAAATTACATTGATCAGCTTTCATTTGTGTCCCAAAGACTATACTTGCAATAAAGAAAAATGAAGACTGTCAATTGCAAAGTTTTCATTTGTAAATGATCAGCCCATGCATGTCTTGAATCGAGTGGGATTCAGTTATCCTTTCTAGTTTCAGGTCTAAACTTTTTTTTTTTAAATACTAATAATAAATATGCAATAGCAAAAAAAAATAAAAAGGATGGAACTAGAATACTTTTGAAAGTTTAGGGCTTAATAATTATGGTTCGGTGTTGCACTTTGAATAGGACACATGGCCCACAAGACACGAAAGCACCTGGTATCAGGTCAGATTAAAAAAGAACGAGAGATCCAAACAGATTTTAGCACTTCAGAATATTTAAATGCATTCAACATCTGATTCTGATCTACAGAAAGACCAATCATCACTAACCTTCACATTGAATTGACCACAATTGGGACATGCATTAACATGATCCGGAAAAAGTTCAGCATGAACCTCAGCCACAACCCGGCGGGGATTCATCCTCTCCTCCCATTGTTGAATCTCTTCTTGTGGGAAGAGTTCACACTGTCCATCCCTTCAATAATTGCAAAAGTTATTGTATAAATCTGACAAATGCAAGATCATGACAAACACACCAAATATAGTATTTAACTTTTTCAACGAATCACTCACTTAAAATGGTCATATCCATCAATCCCTTTGTTACAACGATAGCAGAAGAACTGCTCGCAGTTTTTGCACACCATCTTGTTACAACCTTCAGTTCTTGAGATTGCCATCTTACAAGATGGGCATTGCTTAGCATCACGAAGTATTTCCTTGACACTAAGAAGTTCATTTATCATCTCGCGCTCTCTATGCTTTTGTCCATCTTTGAGGTGAGATGAGTTTTGACGTTCCTGTAGGGCAAAATTAAAGGTCATTAAAGACATATTTCATGATAAGTAATGATTGGTATATCGAAAATTTTTTAATGAATGCAACACGAATATACACATAAAATAAATGAACAAAAGGTTCCATTAAATTGCTATCAATGCTGTTGTTTGTATTTGTGTTGAATTCTTAACAATTATTTGTTATAACATCATTATTCTTTCACAACTGGCAAGGACAACATCCACCACGTATGACTTATTTTTCCAAAGCACCACAAAAGATCAAGAGAAAATGAAATCCAAGTTATGAAAATCTGAAATGCAGGCTAACATGAAAGTTATAGAAGCATTTTTTGGTAGAGAATTCGTTCTGATACCATGAGCAACATCATAGTAGTTATAATAAAAACAGAAGAAGGTGTGCATAACCAAGCAAGATTTCTGGATTATCATTTCATTATTTAATTTTATTTGATCAATCAGAATTTTAGTTCTTTCCTATTAAAATAGATATTGGGATCTTATTCAATTTCCCATATGATTTGAAATTTGGTTTCCCTATTGAGGGATTCCAATTCTCAACATTCTAGGGTTTTTGCTAGAGTTCTCAGCGTAATATAAGGGAACCTGATCCCATTCCTAATTATTCTAAGGATTATATTTCCAATGATCAACAGACTAACGAGTACCGAGAAACTTTCCTTCTATCTCCGCTTTTCTTATTGGTTTCCTCCCCATTCTATAAAATGATTAAGAACTGAAATTACATATGGAGAAAAGATATTGTCAATCACTAATATCTCAGGAGCTTTAAGTATGGGTTTTCTCAGCAAGACAAGAGAACACCCTTGTTTTGAGTTTGTTTTCATTTCTTCTGGTAGGATGCCCTATTAAAATATTTGCGCTTGTTTATCCTTCTTGTTAACAGAGGTGACTCTGAAACTAAATACCAGAGATGAGAACACAAACTTTACCTCCAAGACTTGAAGCTTCATTTCTGGTGTCATACAAACTTCGCCTAAATGGCGTCTCTCCCTGCAAAGTGTGCAAAAGCTATATAAGCACTTCGAGCATTGTGCATGCTGTTCTTCATCTTCTATGCAGGGTGTTTCACATCTTGGGCAATAGGAAACATCAGACATGGACTCCAGTGTTTTCTGCAACATCAAGGACTCCCATCGTTCATATTCTTCATCACCGAGTAACCGTTTCAATAAACCAGGAGGGACCATAACCCCACATTTTGCATCTGGACATTGAAGCTTGTTCACAGTACCTTCTGCAACATGAATGTCAGAATACCTCTTCATGCATTTTGGGCAGAAGAAATGCTGGCATGGTAGCCTGATGAAATCGCTGCCTGGTAAGATAAATAAAAAAGAAGGTTAATTTCCATAGAAGAACATACAAAAACAGATAAGAGGTTCTTTCTAATAGTATTCAGAAATAGTACATTGAAAAAGGTAAGAAAAGGAAATCAGTTCAGAGTAAAAGTTGATATTTATCAACAACCAACTCAGCAGCAAACCGAAAAAGGGAGTGTGAGGTTAAAGGACAAGACTACTAACAACCATGACCTTGTCTTCATACAGCAAACAAACGCCACAGAAAGTTGTAAGTGGAAGGTCTCCCAATGTCTGACATTATTGTACATGAAATACTATGCATTATCAAATTTCAAATGACAGCCATAAGCACACGTTTGAAGCTAAACTAGAGCAACATCATCTAGAAAGATTACAGCAAACAACTGGACCAAAAGGGACAACTATGCATTACGATAACCTATAAGCAAAGTCAAAAGTCTTCTTTAAAAAAAAAATGGACTGATGGAGTTCAAATATATATTTCAATCCCCCAAAACCTAAAACAGTCATAAACAGAGCATAGGTCAGCCATATTAGTACACCAAACGATTTGCTGTTTATATAATTAAGACCAGATTAAAGTAAATTTAGGAAAAGATTGAAAATTGCCTGCATACTCATCACAACAGATACAACATTCATGCAAGTTTTTGCAGAAGTTCTCATGGCATTGCTCAGCATTGTAACTTCTCAGTGAAGGAACATCAACCTCCAGGGATACACTTCCCGAAATCGCACGCCTGTCTTTTTTATGTTTAGTGACACAAGGTCCAAGAATGATATCTTTATCAATCCCAAGAAAAGAAAGGGAATAATTCTGTAGCCAATCAGCCCATTGATATATAACCTCCAGCCCTGGTTGTTCCGTCCATATTGAGTCCAACATTGAGCAGAGATGGGAAATACTAGTAGAATCCAACCACTGAACCGAGATGGTAAAATAAGGAGGTAGGTGGCTTGGGTATGATTTAGGTAATAGGCAGGTCAACACTATTGGTGGAAGATATTGGACTTCGAATGAGTAAGAAAACTCATCAGAACTACCACTTTTCCCATTACAATCACCAAGTGAATATAGCTTTGCAGTTACAGTAAATTCAGCAGGAACTTCAACGTGAATATGAATCTGCGGAATAACATACAGGTGTTGGATGATTAATGTACAACATGACAAGAAGCTTTCAAATTGTAAGGTACTGAAGTAACCTGAAAAGATCTTAGACCTCTCTGTCTCTCAAGAATGAAGGTATTGTCTCCATAAATCGACTCCATAGCAAGCAACTGAAAAAAATGGATAAGAGTGAAAGATGAGAAAGGGCTGAAAAAGGTGTGGTAAAGGTTTCTTACTTTCAGGCTTCAGTTAACCATGGAAAAAAATTACGGGCAACTTTAAAGACCTCGATTTTCTTTACATTTCCAGACAAATTTTGATTTTTTATTTCTTTCGAGAAAGATATGTTTTCAAACTCGGTGGTTGGTTTGATGCTTTGCAGTTCAATGGTAACAAAGTTCTGTAATTGTAAACCGTCCAATGGCAAAATGCTAATGGAGGTACGATAAAGTTGTTAAACAACAAGCTTCGAACACTGTTGACATTCCTACGCAAATCCCAGTCTACCGGAAAAAACTGTGCATATCAAGTTTCACAAAACAAATTAAAACATTGGAAATATACAATTTTATGCCCTTTGAGTTTATGCCCATTTGTATATATCTTGCAAAATAAAGTTCAACAAAATATTCATTAAACAAAAAAAAAAGTCAATAAACCCCAAAGTTTTTCAAATTACCTCATCCTCCTGTAGCTGATCATTGATCCTTAGCTGCTCCTCAGATAATTCTGGCTCCTCCACACCCAAAAAGAATTCTTCCAATCTAGTCACAACGCCATCAACCCCATTTCCATTGTCCGGTTCACTCTCTTCTTTTTTCTCTTCAATCTCCTCTTTCTTTGTTTCATGAAGGTGTTTTTCCATATTTTCATTCACTTTCTCACCAAAACTAGAAGCACCCACTTCAGTACTTGAAGAGGGTGGGTCAGATTTGGGAGAATTCAAAGAAACTACTTGAGAATTTGAGGGTTTGTGCTCGGATTTCTTGATATACTGTTGTTGTGAAGAAGCTGATGGTACAGATGGTGATTCAAGATTAGATTCTTCTTGTTGTTGTTGTTTTTGTTGATGTTGGGAATGATCGTGAAGTCGTTTAACAGTCCAGGACTCCCCGATACGGTGCTTACCTCTTCTCATGGCCAATTTTTACAGGGAGAGGGACTGAAAATTTCAGGGATTGGGAATAAAAGAAGATTTTTTTTAATTTTATGACCTGATTGATATTTTATAGGCTTGTTATACGGTGGTTGGTAGGTGAGAAATAGTTGTTTTTTTAAAATATTTTTTATTTAAAAAAATATTATTAAAAATATTAAAAAATAAATTTTAATAAAAAACAAATTAAAAATTATTTTCAAACAATCTAATATATATAGGTTTTCTTTTAATTTAAGTTATACATCAAATTATCGAAGAAAAACATAACTTTTGGACTGACTAAAATGGATCCTGTGTACTAATGAAGTTTAAATTTAGTTGGTGAAATTTTAAATTTGTTTTTATTATAAATTTAAGTTTTTTTAAGGTTATTAAAGATTTAAATAGTTATTAATTTTTGAGTTTATAAAATTAGTCAAATTATACAGAAAGTTATCTAAATATTCATATTAATTTTTTTTTAAAAAAAGCGCATCCTCGTCGGTTCTTACATTACAATTGAGAATAGTCAATAAGTTACTAACTGTGAACATGTTCTTCCCAGTGACTTGGGAGGAGAATTACAGTGATAGTACAGTAAAAAAAAATAAAAATAATAATTAGTAAAGCCATATCAATCCCAAAACTCAACATCCATTCATTTGCATCCACCTTCAAATACAAAAAATAAAAAACCATCTAGTGGTGACACAATGATAAGAGCTTGAGACCAAGAGGTTTGCTCCCTCTGTGGTCTCAGGTTCGAGCCCTGTGGTTGCTCATATGATGGCCACTGGAGGCTTACATGGTCGTTAACTTCAGGGCTCGTGGGATTAGTCGAGGTGCGTGCAAGCTGGCCCGGACATCCACGTTAAACTAAAAAAAATAAAAATAAAAAGAAAATTATAATGAATAGAAACTCACCGCAAGAAGAACAATTTCTCCTCCAGGACCAGAGATTCCTATCCCTCAACCATTTCCACAAGTGCTTTTAGGTAAAACAAAAATAATCAATAAATGGAGTTCAAAAAAGCTGGAAAAAACGAAATTTTAGATTTTTCTCTTGGATAAGAAAAGATGGCTCTTTTTTAAATAAATTCAGAAACATGAATTCTTTAGATTTTTCTCTTGGATAAGAAAAAAGTGGATCAGATTATTAGATCTAAGAGATTAATTTACTATTCAAAATATGAATTTTATTCTAAACTACTTCGATATTTTAGGAAGCCATCGCTTTCCAGCCTTTCTAGATTGATACAAATATCCCATCATCATCAAATGTTGTTTTATCAATCAAGGAGCAAGTGAATGAAAATCGAAAAACAATCAAGGATATCCTCCACATGGACCCTTTCAATCACAGAGTCAAGTCCTGTCCCTTTTTTCTTTTTTAAATATTACACTTATCATAATTATTACAAATTTTGCTTGTTCTTAACTGAATTGTCTTCTATTCTTTACTTTGAAATCAATTGCTATCTGATGTTCATGTAGAATCAAGGGTATACTTGCAGGGCTTCTATTACAGACTTTGATTTTTTTTTCTCAGGGTGGTGGTATAGCAGCTGTCCCAGCTGCAGTAGGTTGCTCAAGGCTGATGGGAAATGATTCATATGCTCAATGCATGATTAAATCGACAATTCTCTTTGTCCCATGGCAGCCATGAAAATATCGTGCTTTTCACAGCATCAACAAATATTTCTATTCCCTTTTCTTTTTACACTTTATCCTCATTTGATCACCTTTGCTAAAATCTATTGATTTAGTTTTAGGTTCGAAGCAGATCGTATTGTCATAGATGGAGAAGATGTTGCCAACCTCATCATGGTTGGCAAATCCGCAGAACGCTTCTTTCAATCATTAGCAACAAGCGCTAAAAACCTATATAAGACTCCTTCTCCAATGACCTAGAAGCTTAATAGTTTAAGATGTTTCAGTCACACTTTGGACCATTTAGATCCACCAGCAACCGGTGTGACATAAATGGCGAACAATGTTTTCAGTGACAACTCTGAGGCTACCATCGAAGAACAACCCCATCATTTGAGCTCAGAGCTTCTCTAAGCAAGAATTGAAAACTCTTTAGCCCTTTCAAGCAATTCAGCCATACCACCAAGCAACTCCAGCAATCAAAGACACCCAACCCACCACTACACCCGCAAACGTTGATGCAGAATCGCTCCTAGCTTCATCCCTGCTAAGATATATCCATTTTGTAGAAACTAAACGCAGTTGCACTTTGCTGCAATATCAGAAGGAGATAGCGATCACAGGTTTTATCTTACTATCGTTTCATTTCGCGCAGCCATGACATACTTTCACTTGCTGATCGGCCCATCATCCAAGTTGAGAAAGATACAAACCAGCAACATGCATCGACACCAGCCAATGTTGGGTGAGTAACTAGTAGCATTTTATTACTGACGCAGCACTCCTCGAAGCTCTTGTTATTATATATATATAATCTTTATTAAAATCATTATATTTGTCATTTTCCCCATTTTCCATACATCGTTCTTTTCATGAATGCTTGCAATATAACAGCATAGTTCAATCCACTTGCAAAATGATCGACATGATACTTTCTGTCCCAAGCTTTATTATCTGCCCCTACATTCCCAGTTGGCGCAACATTGCTCCAGCTTCTGCTTTTGCAATAGAGCATGCGCTATTGACAAACAAGTCCCCCTCTTTAATGAATATGAAATCTATAGCTGTGTTGCTTATAATGTTAGGAGTCTCCTGGGAGAAAATCTTCTATGAGGAGTTGAACTTTTATCATATACTTGTACAAATTGTCTTTTTACCTTTTCCCCTTGCAGGTTAAAACGCTCAAATACATCAAATCTATGCACGCATTGTTTTCTCCGCTTTTTTCCTTGAAGCATCTCTCTCTTTTCCCAATTCAATAATCAAACAAATGCAGCTTACGACCGTTTC
>Ga0307507_10010862_pt1 | contig 11627 bp, 4 predicted proteins | sample 7_EM_MG_FD_207223 | JGI IMG/M metagenome (GOLD analysis project Ga0307507, IMG submission 207223) | Populus trichocarpa ectomycorrhiza microbial communities from riparian zone in the Pacific Northwest, United States - 7_EM | ecosystem: Host-associated > Plants > Roots > Unclassified | place...
ATGCATGCCATAAAGAAAAATCATATTTTCTGTTTTATTCTAATTCTATAAATGATGAGTCACCCATGTTCATTATAAATTTAATCAAAAGAATAACTTAAATTTTATTAAAATTCAAATAAAAAACAAGGAAGTATATAAAAATTAGATTTTAAAATTTTTAATTATTATATTATATTTTTTAAAACATTCATGTTATTGGTAATAATATTTCAAAATACAGAAAATATATTTAAGGAGGATCTCATAAAACAAAAATAAAGTTGGTGACAGGTAGTAATTAAAAAAGGATAAAATCTAAACATGCCAATTAAAAAAAATAATTTAATATTATCTATATTTTTTTCAAATATAAATATAATACCAACATTAAATACTCCTTTCTTCATTAAAAATATAATTACCATCCATGAAAAATATCACTGTAAGAAGACAAACGCGTGGAAGGCTCCAAAACTACACATCGAGAGGCTGAGACCACGCAAGACAGACAGGACACGGACACCAATCTTTCTCTTGTCGTTTGTCCTGATTTGGACACAGTGATATCTTGTCACGTGTCAAAGCTCGCACGTGAAATATTGGCACTGTTGGCTATCTCGTGCGAGGACTTTAGTCTAAAAATTTGCCAGCTCGCCCGCAACTTCAGATAATCATTGCTGGTGTTGTGTGGTCGTGGCTGGGCCTCACAACCTCCTCTCAATTTATTTTTTTCAGTTACCAATAACGCGTCCAGGATATCCATAATGACTATATTGCCCTTGCTGCTACTATTTTATTTTCTACCATGAATATTCCGGGATATTTTAAAAATATCTTTTTTGTAAGTCGTAGGTAGGGTAGCTTTTCACTTTCACTGCTGTTAATTTAATATTCTCTCCATTAAAAAAATAATATTTTTCTATGTTTTAATTCTACAGTATCGAACTAAAGTTTTTATCCGGGACAGTTCCTGATTGGTAAAGAAATAGAAAAATATATGATTTTTTTTTAAGAAAGAAAAAAATGCTACTTAACATTTTCTTATTATGGATGTTATACAAACAAGTATATAGTTTTGTGGTATTTCAACCACTATTGTTTATTTTCAATAATTATTGTTTTAGCTTTTTTTCTTAATTAATAAATTGTATAAAATGAATTCTTAAAGTTTTAAAAATTGATACATGGTTGTATTTGTATTCAATGATGCATCTATATTATATTCATTTCTAACTATTCTATGTATCTAGAAATTATATAATGTAAGGAAGAGTTTTTTTTTTCCCATTATTTGTTTCATGTTGTTGAATATTTGAAGCTTTAATATTTAGATAATGCAACATCGTATATTATCATATCTGATAAAGTCCTAAAATCTAAGATGTTTAAGAATAAAACTTATGTGTTAGATAATCGATTAATCTCTTAATTCAAGCAACTCAACTCATTCTTTCTAGTTAAGGTGTTTGATGATTTAAAATGAAAAGTTCAGGTGGTTGGTAGCCGGTAGCTGGTGGTGCTTGATAAGCTAAGGTGATTGGTACTTGCAAAATATTCTCTTTGATGGATGTGAAGACTCTCATATGCTTAAGTTAGTAACTTTATAACGAGCGAAAGTGCAATGATATTTCATAGAGATATGCTTTAAAAATATGTATACTAAAAATGTTAAGAATTAAAAGATTGAGAATCTAGAGCTTTGAAAAGATCCATGGGGGTATTTATAGCCCATGAGTCGTTTTCTTTTGTGGAGAGGAGGGGTTGAAGAATCATTTTATCCTTATGATATTTTGAGTTGTATTCTACTCAAAATAATATTTATTGGATTAGTATAAAATACTGAGGGACCCGTGTGGAGTCCTAAGAAAATTTCCAAGGGAGTATTGCACTCGGGCAAGGTTTCTGAGCCTATTAGAGATGAAAAATAGATCCAGACGCACTACTTGGACCTAAACATGTTGGGCTTGAGCCATGTAGGGTGTTGAGGTGCATGTCCACCACTAGAGGTGTTGGGCATGACAATACGCCCAACACAAACATGTCACACCCTATTGGGTGTGTGCCTAGTATGAGCTCGGGCTACCATGCTTGAGCCCATACACCTTAGCCCCAAGCAAACAGCCTGAGTCCATCCCTTATAACAGCAAATAAGCTCGGGCGTGGTAGCCCAAGCCCATGAGTTTTTTTTTTGCCTTGTAAAGGGTTTTTTTCCTTGTTAAATTTGGGTTTATTAGTAGCCCCCTTAAGTCTTTGTGATATTGATACGTAAGGACTTGTAAAAATTCCCGGCATGATGAATTCATCGTGTTTTCTTCATATAAAAAGAGGGGAAGAGACTACAAGTTTATTTAATTGAGAGCTTATATGTAAGGGTGTACACCATATTTAAAGAAATTCTCTAAGTATATAGAGAGGAACCATGAAGGAACTCATACCTAAAAAAAATTATTCGAAAGTGAGGTAAGATATAAAGAACTTCATACTTAGAAAGTTTTTTTAAGAGGTCAGGGGAACCTAAAGGGTGAGCCTATATTTAGAAAAAAAAATTTAAATGGTTAAGGGGAACTTGTGGAGGGTGATTCTTTGAGATAACGCAAGAATTGAAAGCCATGTACCAATCCAAGATTGTACTAGAGAGAGAGAGGGAGGATCATGGCTTTCTAGTTGATGGTATAGGGGCTTAGAAGCTCACCATTAGAGAAAGATCTCATCAAATAGTAAGAGGTCTATAGCCTCTTTGATGATAGCATGAGGGCTTGAGAGTGAGGGGGGTATGTGACCTTTCTAACATTGTCATGAGGTGTGAAAGCCCCTACCAGAAAGTGTTGTTTTTTTACAGAATGAGTAGCGTGTGGCCTTCATGACAATGAAATGGGGCATGAGAGTCCCCTAATCAAGAGAGGTTGCACTTAAGAGTGGGACATTCGAGATCATCCATATAGATAATATAAAGCTCGGGAGCTCCACTAGAGAATCATGTCAGTCCGAGACTACATTAGAGAGGCGGGAGATCCAAAATCAATCCCTAATGAATTGGTGAGGGGCTTTTTGACACTACTTGGAGAATATGTCAGTCCGTGACTACACTGAAAATTTGTAGATAGGAAATTTATGTGAGAAATATATTATTTTTATTTCAAAAATAAGCTTACATTTCCATTAAGGATTGTGTATCTTGAGGTGATCTAAGCAATAAGTATGAGGGAGGTTCTTAAGAAAAACATGTCTTGGAGGTGGTTAGTGTTTTCCTTGACTGCCATGATAACTTTGAATGGGTGATCTTATTTTGATGTAAAAGAATAATAAATTCTTTGGATACATCAAGCGCTCATGGGGTTGATCCCTCATGGTTCTTCTCAAGGTTGTTAAAATCGCGATTTGACTCGTAAAATCGTATGATTTTACGAGTCAATGTAGGTTTTACGTGCTAAATCGTTTATAAAACTCGAAAATGGGTAAAATCGGATTAAAATCGGGTAAAATCGTTAAAATCGGATGAAATCGTATAAAATCACGATTTCACCACCGATTTAACGATTTTACCCGCAGAAGATAAAATTGCAATTGTTATTACAGGTGTCGACTGATTATTGACATTTGATTGCAAAAAAATACTGTTATGTTTATCCATCAGCTCTGTGGTCGTACAAAAATTTATTGTGCTCAGTTATGTTTACTTAAAGAAGTAAAATAAGTACATTGAGTGATGGTGACTTTATGTGACTTTGGGTTGGTAATTACTTGATGTGTGACATTGGACATCAAGACAATATATATATATATATATATATATATATATATATATATATATATATATATAAGAGATTAGTTATACGATAGGAAATATAACCATTATTATATATATTATATTTAAAATAAACTGTTTTATGTTTGTTTTTAAAATTTTAACAATAACTATAAAACCTGATATTTTTTATATTTTTAAAAATTTAATCAAAATAGAAGATTAAAATCAAGTTAGAACATGATGCGTGCATTAATTTAGTTGTGTTAATTTTTTTATTTAAAAATTCAATTATTTATAATCACATGAAGGTAGAATAAGGAGCAAAACATAATAGTTTTTCATCGAGGTTCGAATTGGATATATAATTTTTTTTTTAAATAACTCCATTTTTTTTACTTATACCTTATAAAGAGAATCATTCCAATTTACACAAAGATATATTGTGTACCTGGTTCAACCATACTGATATTTATAGGTGAAAAGAAAAAATTCATTATAGTTGAAATTAATATAATTTTAAAAACTCCCAACCTTAATCCTAAGTACATACAGTGAACAAATAATTATTTTATCCATAAAAATTAAAATAAATTAAAATAAATAGCATAATCTTAAAAAAATTTACAATTTGTTTTTACGATCCGAGTTTGTTTTACATTTTCCGTGCCGTGTCAAAATCACGATTTTAACAACCTTGGTTCTTCCTCAAGCTTTCATTTATACTAGGAAAATGATTTTTCTTTGAGGGTTGTTTACGCCGGTTGTTTTTATAAAAATAAAGAGGCTCATATTGTAGCACATTGGCCTCTTCCATCCGTATGTGATTTTCCATGACTTTTCTCACCTTGAGCAAGCTTCTATCTGGTAAGGTATAAAGTTTTCTCTAGAGGGCATGTTCTCCTACCCCTCTTATTAAACCTTTTAAGGTTATTTGCTCAAATAGATCTTCAACTTTGAGCATCTCCTTATTGGACCTTTTCAAGTATACCCTAGTAGAGTCGCCCCCTTGCTGGGTAACACCAAATAGCTACGTGGAGCTTTTTTTGGCAGGAATGTTGGTGTTAAAGCGTGTTACTAGCTTGTTTCAGAGGTCACTGAACCTTTTGATGAAGTTTGGCTCAAAATTATTGTACTAAGCACGCGTAGACCCCTGAAAGGTTATGGGGAAGATTTTACACATTAAGTCACTGTCTTGGATGACCAATTCTAAGTTGTTATGCATATTCTACACATGCTCTATTGGGTTGGCCAGACTATTATAGTTGTATAGACTCTCTTTTTTTAATTATGGAAATATAGTTCTTAGGGAGTCAATTGTTCGATACTTATTTGGACAAGGAAGAATCCCTCACCTGATGGGGGTTGTAAACATTGTTCTGGGTATACTCATATACAGACAGTCTCTTAGTCATTTGTCTGTTGGGCTCTTAGGAGTCTGGAAAGGCTGACATGGAATGACGACCACGATAACTAGTGTCTATCTCATGATAGTTAGGGGAGTACGTTTAAAGTACTAGCTTTGTGCATATATATTGCAATGGAATGAGCGACACCTTGAAGGACTCTTATAAATGTCATTATACCTCGTATCCTTTAGGCAGTGTAATTGTCTACAGGCGTCGGGTGTGACCAATGTGGCGTTAAGGCGTTGTGTATTGCTGAGGGTGTCAAGACTTGTTAAGATGGCAAGGTCTGATTTTGTCCTTGGATTGCCAACACAGCTCGGGTGAGGACTTGCACCTGACTGGTGAGTTGTTGAATGTTCGGTTGGGCAAAAATGCTTGCAGTAATAGGTAGATTCGTTATACATCTTGGCCTATGTGTGTCTTGGTTGTGTGCCATGAAATGATCTACAAATGTCAAAAACAAGTTTTGGGAAGAAACTAGTGGCTTTTTAATAAGTTTCCCATAGACACACCAATGATGAGGTTCCAAAATCCAAGATGCTAGGGAATAAGGCTTATGTGTTGGATAATCGGTTAATCTCTTAATTTAATCAATCTGATCCATTCTCTTTAGACAAGGTGTTTGATGGTTTGATATGGAAAACCTAGGTGGTTGGTAGCTAGTGGTGCCTAGCAAGTCAAGATGGCTAGTAGTTGGTACCTGGAAAAGGTTATATTTGATGGATGTAGGGACTCTTAAATGCTTAAGTCAGTAACTTTATAGAGAGAGAAAATGCAATGATATTTTATAGAGATAGACTTTAAAAATATGTATACTAAAAATGTTAAAAATAAAAAGATTGTGAACTTTGAGCTTTAAAGAATTCATGAGGTATTTATAGCTCATCTTGTCTTTTGTGGAGAGGAGAGATTGAAGAATCATTTTACTCTTGTGATTTTGAGTTGTATTCTACTTAAGATAATATTTATTGGATTGATATAAAATACTGTGGAATCCACGTGGAGTCCTTGAAAAATTCTCAAAAGAGTGTTGGGCACGAATATGGTGCCTTAGAGGTAAAAGATGAGTTCAAGTGCGCTATGTAGATCCAAACATGTTGGGGTCGGACATGGTAAGCCGAGTTCACGTGGGTGCTAGGGTGCATGCCCAACACCAAAGGTGCTAGGCGTGATAGCACGCCCAACACAAGTATGTCACACCTTATTGGGCATTCTAGCTTGAGCTTGGGTTTCCACGACTGAGCCCTTGGTCATGGTAGCATGAGCTCATGAGGTGTTTTTTTGGGCTTGTTTAATTTTTTTAGAGTTTTTTTAAATCGTGAAATTTGTGTTTATCAATATCAATAAATTTTAATTCAATTTGTATTAATACTATTTAAAAAAAAAACTCTGGACGTCAAACTTATCTTTTATAACAAGAAAAAAAACAATATATATTGAAAAAAAATATAAAGAGATTTACATCATATGACAATTAGTTTGTATGTTTGTTTTTCTTTTTTTCCGTCTTGTCTCCTTGTTTCAAAAGCAAAAGCATTAACCATTTGGCAAATATTTTCATATATCGAGGAGACATTCATATCTCAGATTTTTTTTTATATAAATATGTTACTAGGAAATAATTCTGTCAAATATTTTCAACAAAAAATTCCAGTATTCATTTTCTCTTTTCATCCCTGTTCTAAACTAATTTGTCTATGAAAATACTTTACTAGAAAATAATTTTTAAATAGCAAGGGATTTGTAATATCAAATAAATTAAATAATATGTAAGCCAAATATAGATTTTGTTTTCTAAAAAGAGATTTTGAAAATAATTTATTAATTTCTTTCAAACTCTTAGAAAATTACAAAAAAATTGATGGCAAACACACGTTTCTAAAAAGATATTAATAGTAATTAAACCTATTTTCAATAGTTTTTTTTTTTATTTCTAAGGATTTGTTTTAAAAATAATTACACAACACAAGTAAATGCGATCTCAAGTTCTTATTGTTCTGTATATATATATAGTCTGCTTGAGCTGCCTTCACTCAGTAATTCGCACAAAAAAAGAAAAGAAAAGGAAAATAGAAAAAGAAATTATCTTGATTTGTGAGGCAAGGCAACCGCATCTTTAGAGAGGGTAGTTTTGTAATTGAAGCAAATCATCAGCCTCTCCGTGCAAATCTTACCCTAACTTCTGTACGCCCTTTATTATCCGCTCTTGTAACGCTCTAGCAAAAAAAAAAAAAAACAAAGTTTCGTCCAAAATGACAGATCAGACCCCCAAAAAAAGTGAACAGTTGCAGTTTCGTCCCTTCCATAATTTCCAAATCCAGCTCCTCCTCTCTTCCACTTTATCAAATCATCACCCTTCCATATCTTCTTCCCAACCTCACACCTCAGTGACAGAGTTCACCTTTTTTTTCCCGTTAAGTCCCTTCTTATTTTCATGTTTTCTCTCTTTTTCCTCAAAGCTTTGCTTACCCTGAAAAATCGGGTCTTTTTTATTTTCTTTGTCACCCATTTGTTTTAAAAATCCTTCCTTTTTTTTTTTTTTAACTAGAAAGACAGGAAGAAAACTTGACAAGCTCTTCAACCATCATCCCTATCTTTCTCTCTGCATATTCCTTACCAGGAAGATCTGTTTTGCGAGTCTTGTCTGATCAATCTGTTTGAATAAAACCAGTGCTTTTCTTGGTCCCTCTTGCGGTTTTAATATTTATTTCCTTTCAACTAGTAATTGGAAAGTTTAAAGCTTTTTTTTTTTTTTTTTTCTATATCAATTGCAAGCTTATAGGATAAGACGGTCTTCCATTTCTCTACTCATCCCAAGCCAGTTCAATTTAAGCTACAAAATTGACCGTTTCTTATGTTTCCAAGCCATTTGTGGCCTTTTCACATTTGACTAATAAAATCATAAAAAAAGAAGCCTTCTCCTTTTACCACCACTTCTTTCCTCATCTTTGCCTTGCTGATCTAACAGAGAAATAATAAAAAAAATGTATCAAACACATAGCCAAAGAGAATTTGCCATAGAATTCCAACCTCAAATACACATATTGAGGCCAAGCATCCATTCAAGAAGGGCAAATATAGTGGTAAAATTCCAAGACCTTTATGGGTTCACTGTAGAGGGCAATGTGGATGATGTTAATATATTGAATGAGGTTAGAGAGAAGGTGAGGCAACAGGGGAGGGTTTGGTGGGCTTTGGAGGCAAGCAAAGGTGCTAATTGGTATCTGCAGCCACAGGTTTCTTCATTAACTGAAGGGATTGCACTCAAATCTTCTCTCAAATTGTCTAATCTGACGAATGCAATTACTTTGAAGAGGTTAATAAGGAAGGGGATACCCCCTGTGCTGAGGCCTAAGGTTTGGTTTTCTCTCTCCGGTGCTGCAAAGAAGAAGTCTACAGTGCCTGAGAGTTATTACAGTGATTTGACCAAGGCCGTTGAAGGGAAGGTCACAGCAGCTACAAAGCAGATTGATCATGTGAGTCTTAATTTCTGTTATGTTGCAACATGCCAATGCTGGTTTTGATATAATTTGGATTGGTTTTCTTCGTTTATTCTGATTGATGAATTATGTTGTTTGGTACTTTGTTGTTTTTGTGCTGCCTTGATGATGGGCTTGGACAATTTTCTGTTGGCTTTGATTGTCAAGTTATGATATTAGATTTGGTGGTTATGCTGGCTTTACTATCATGCGTGAATCCGTTTGCTTATTTTGAATTGCAATGATGGTTGTGGCCATGATGTGAAATTGTTTTGTTGTCTTGCTTAAAGCCTGATGTTTTAGATTTACTTGCGATGTGCTCTGCTGGGATACCAGATTTCTTTCGAAAAGATAGGTGTTTGCATCCTAATTCTTCAAATGTTGAAAGTTTTTGTTTAGAGTGTTGATGCATGAGAAGATAAAGGATTTTGTTTTAGATTCATTTTCTGATAGAATCTGGTGATTATTTTTTCCTTTTTTTGCCTAAAGCAAATCCAATTTTGTGATTCAGCATTATTAATTTGTCCTTTTTTTTTTCGTAATGTCAAAACCAATAAGAACATATCATTCACGACAAAACCTATCAAGAGTACATGTAATTCTGATGTTCCTCCAAAATGACGCTTAATAAGCAAGGTGGAACATTACTAGTACAAATAAACACAGGAGTGCTCCTAGAAACCAGTTTAGCAATAGCATGTGGGGTGTGATTATTACTCGGTCTCACATGCTTAAAGAAGAGGAATTTGTGCAGTTACTCAGCTGCAAAATACCATTATAAATGGCTTCAATTTCCCAGGATCAAGAGCCTTGCACAATCTCATTCACCACTTCTAAGCAATCGCATCCAGCTTAAAGCCTTCATCCCTTTTGAACTAGCAACAGAGGAACAATAGACTGCTTTAACAAAAATCAAATGACCATGAGTATCACAAATTACAAACCTATACCCCCCCTTCTTTCGTTTCAGCATTATTTTTTGTTGCCATTTTCAAACTCAAATTGTCAGAATCCGTTGTTCCTACCGATTACTGATCAAGATATATCGTGACAGGTCATGATATATCGTGGCTGAATTCTTACCATGTTCATCAAAGTCTAACAGTCTTTCTTTATTTGCTTCTTTGATGTCTCTTGTGGAGACATGTTGTTCTGCTGTCTGAACACATTGAATGGGGGAAGTAAGAATCATTCAGACGAATGAAAAAGTACTTTTGATGAGTGTTTATTAGAGTACCTCATTGCTGTATGCCTTGGAGACAAACAACTTATACAGTGCTGGTTCTCTTGTACATTTATTAATGATTGGGTAAATTTTCCATAGAAAGGAATTTAGTCATCGCTTCGTTTATTTAACTTTTTTTTTCAAGCTTATGTTACTTGGTCTGCTTGGCAGAAAAATTATTGTACTGTTTCCCAATAGTATCCCTTACATTACAGGTGTTGTTCATTTTGCTATCAATTTCTTTTTTTCACTGTGTTAATTTGCTCTTGCTTGCAGGACCTGCCACGGACCTTTCCTGGTCATCCATGGTTGGACACTCCAGAGGGCCATGCTGCACTCCGACGAGTTCTTGTCGGATATTCTTTCCGTGATTCAGATGTTGGCTATTGTCAGGTAGGTTATTTATGGGGCTGACATTGTTTAATTAAAAAATGTACAATTATGCGATTACTCAGTGTCAAATGAAGTAATTCAAAAGTTCTTCCATGTTTCATCTTGCACACTTTGTTTGGTTGATAATAATGCCCTTACATTAATTTTTGTACTCTTAGAAGCTCATCAGCATGAGCTTGGCCTGGAATTATTCTGTATATATTTGGCAGCAGAGCAAGATGAATGCAGAGTTATATTCAGAATTCTTGTATCGTAGTCAAATTCTTGCTGCACCTTGCTCAAGTATTTTAGCTGTACCGAGCTGATAGCCTCTAGATGTACTAAATGCTTAGTCTCCGTTTCTTTCTGTTTTCCTATGAGCATAGCTTCTAGATCAATCACCCTGAGATTTACTATTTACTCCATATTTTCTTGATGTACTTTTATGTGTAATATCATGTTCATCTGTGTTCGTATTATTTCCTAATCATCACATTGTCTGATCTTGCCCCAAATCTTCTTCATTACCACTTTGTAAATCATTAATGGCTTCCTTGTCATCTAGGAAGAATCTCCATTTGTTTTCCCATGCTGGAATTACTGCTTCAACATGCATATCTGGCATAGCATATTTATCTTCCCAGACTATTCATCTAAGGAACCAAAAAATGATATGCTAGTAGGTGTGTACCAGCTAGGCAGCTACTGATTTTGTTTTTGAATTGGCTATGGTTTAATTTCATAGATTTCCATTATTAAGTTCTTAAATAAATAAATTCTAATTTCATAAAACGTGTTCTAATTATCTTTGGAGCAGGGCTTAAATTATGTTGCAGCACTGTTGTTGCTTGTGATGAAAACAGAGGAAGATGCTTTCTGGATGCTAGCAGTTCTTCTGGAGAATGTCTTAGTTAGTGACTGCTACACAAATAATTTGTCAGGATGCCATGTTGAGCAAAGAGTTTTCCAGGATTTGCTTGTTAAAAAGTGCCCAAGGTATTTTCCTTTTGATGGCCTAGCTAGTTGGCTTTTTAATGGTTGTCAATTTGCTAAGAAATTGGGAATAAAAAAACAATGCAGAATAGCTACTCATTTGGAAGAACTAGAGTTTGATGTCTCCCTTGTTGCCACTGAATGGTTCCTATGCCTCTTCTCTAAGAGCTTGCCTTCAGAGGTTGGATTGCCGCTCTCCCTCTCATGCGCACTCTCTCTCTCTTAGACACACGCTTTCTCCTAAGTAGAAAGATCGTAATGTTTTCATTGATGAATAACATTTTTTTGTTTTCATTGATGAATAACATTTTTTCCTTTGCCTCGCTACATTCCAGACAACTCTGCGGGTGTGGGATGTCCTTTTCTATGAGGGAGCAAAGGTTCTGTTTCATGTAGCTTTGGCTATATTCAAGGTGCTAGTG
>Ga0307507_10010863_pt1 | contig 11626 bp, 14 predicted proteins | sample 7_EM_MG_FD_207223 | JGI IMG/M metagenome (GOLD analysis project Ga0307507, IMG submission 207223) | Populus trichocarpa ectomycorrhiza microbial communities from riparian zone in the Pacific Northwest, United States - 7_EM | ecosystem: Host-associated > Plants > Roots > Unclassified | place...
AACCCTAACTCCTAACCCTAACGGCACCTATTCGGCAGATACGTCGGAGTGTCAAAAGTAGCCAACATCAGCGACACATCGTCATGTGCCTGAGTGTGTTGCGTGTCGTTGTTGGTACACCCTGCCTTGGCTCGGAGGGGCGTTCAAACTGAAACCTGCGCCTGGGTACTGTTGGACATAGAAGGAAAATTTCCTCGAGAATTTCTAAGGGAAGGTGGTCAATGGAAATGGCGTCCTGTGTTTCGCAGGTACTGGCGCTTTCAAGCTGATACGGATGAAGTGCTTCGCAGTTTCCTTGTCTAGATAATTCATGATCAGGTCAGTCAACGTCCATAGCCACGCAAAACTCACGGAGTTATTGCTTGACGATGATAGTTTGTACCTCCTTGAAAATCATGATGCAGCAACGGTGTTGGATTGTGGTGAAGCATAGACTTCTACTCACGATGTAAATGTTGAGAGTGCATGTCGCAAATTAGGGGTGCTCACAGTTCTCATTTTTGATTCATTTTTTTTTCATTTTTGTAGACATAGACCATCAAAAATGAAGTGAAAAATGAGAACTGTGAACCCGCCCCCCTTGAAATTTTGAAAAATGAGATCAAAAATGAGTGAAAAATGGAACAGTACAATTTTCGGCACCCCGGCAGCCTTGAACTCCGCATCTCGCGGCAGGCCCTGCTCTATCTTATCATTTCCCCAATGCCTTCTGTCAGCCTCAAATCTTCCTTGAGTCTTTACTGATTGGTCTTCAGTCCATTAAAAGTTTTTTATCTTAATTTTTTTGCTTGTTCTATCATGTGGATGGTGAACAAAATGAGATGATTGCCATATGGGGCAACAACAAAAAGGACGGACAACGCCGAAACACTCTTCGGCAACTTGAAAAACTGAAGACGAAAAATGGATGAAAAATGGAAATGTCAAGGGGGCACCGGCAATAGAATGCCGGACCTATAGCCGGTTAGTTAGTCCAGGTCTGGGTCCCGAAAAAAAAAAAATGGAGGGCTTCGCAAATAGCCTTTGGAATGACTGTGGAATGTTGTACTGACTCATAGAAAGTAGTTATTAAGCCTAAATCGTACAAGTGGGAATGGCTGAACATACTTTCTGACTCAAGGGGGTCCAAGGACCTTAAAAATTACACAGGGTCGGTAAATTTTTTTAAGCCATAGTATGTGACCCCCCCCCTCCCCTCCTTCCTAAAATGGATATGTCAGACCGAAAAAGGCAGTTCCAAGAAAAACAAATCGCATTTTTGGTTCACAAGAAGTGGGGGAAGTACGAAAATATATTAGTATGCCTATATAAGTTACAAAAAGGCTTTTTTGGCACTCAACTGGTTTAAATTTAAAGAAGCACTGTAAGCCTTGATCTTCAGCCAGTCACGTGTTATTCATCATAAATGAAGAAAAAATTCAAAATTTATTAGTTATGAGTCAGAAATGTCTCTGTAGACTGTGTAAAGCACATTGGAATAGCCGAAGAGCAACTGCGAGCGAAATTGACGGCCAATTGACCAGTTTTTCGTTTGAGTAGTAAATTTTTTTAAGAGCTCGAGGACCCCCCCCCCTCCCCTACCCCTGGTCCGGCATTCAAATCCCGGGACCCCCTTGTACAAGTTACAAGCAAGAACGACCAGAAATCGAATCCCCCCACCAATCCTACATGCACAGACTAGTTCTAAGTGGTTTGGGAATTTTTTGGGCGTTATTTAATCTATACCTTGGGCCCTGTCGTCTTCGTGCTTTTTCTGCCCCCTGGTGGTCTCCGTGCCTTCGCCCTGTGCACTTTAACCTTTCTCTCCCCGTTTTGGGCGCTGGATTACGTCGAGCTGCCGTGTGCCAGTCCCAAACTCGGACCTCTCAGAGTCATCTTTCGTGATAGGGCAACACGTTCTTGGTTGGACGTGGCCAGCTCGCAACAGTGGTTTTAGGGGGATCTTTTGGTGCGCAACTTTTTCGGATTCCAGCGACTTGGCTCAAGCTTCTAAGTAATGATGATCTTGTCACTGTCTAGGAGGTATATGGCTCTTCGCCATCGTCATCATGAGAGTGATGGGTTTCCTTTTTGTAATGGATCCATTTTATCGGAAAGTCCTGCGCAAGTTTGGGCTGAACGAATTGCGTGTCACGGAGCCTCCTCGCAAATTCACCCTCGAGTTGTTTCGGTTTCTACGGCTGGCCATTACTGCAACGATACATGATTGGATCGTAGTCCGAATGGCCCATGCAAATACAGTTCCACACTCCCAACTCAAAGTGCGTACGAGGCTTTCACCATTTCTCTTACGTATTGTTGATTGTTACCCTCTCTGCAGGGCACTCACTCACTGGCTAATAAATCTTTCTCCCCTGTGTAGATTTTTGAAGATTGGCTCTACGTACATCACTAGTGCTTGTAGCTAGTAACATTTCAAGTCATGCCCTCGAGCATCCTTGCTTCATCTTGCTCCACATTTTCCATCGCGTCCATCGCTGCATTGTTCAAGTGCATATGTACCGCATCGCATGATCATTATCACATACACAATCTCCCAAAATTTGAAATTTGAATATCGTTTTTGCGTGCCTTGCGAATGAACAGAGAAGGTGTGAAGATCTAGGCTGTGCTACGCGATTACCGGTTCACCATCAATACCAGATATGCGTCGATTGCGTGCATCTGCGCAGCTGCTGGTCTTCTAACCACTCACCATGGACACCATCTTAGACACTCTTTCTGCAGAACCAACTTGGTCGGCCCAAAATGAATCGGTGAGTTCTCAACCGTGTCTACCGCGTTTTGTGGCTGAACGACATGTAGGCTATACTCGAACCTTTCACCTTCATTACCTCCAATCCAGGTAAAGAGATACGCGGGAAGCTCATCGAGGCATTCAATACTTGGCTGAACGTCCCAGCGGACAAACTGCTGGTCATCACGAAAGTGGTCAATATGTTGCATGCTGCGAGTCTGATGTGAGTGATGTACCAGCAGCTATTGGGTAGCCTGCCTGATCTTCTAAAGGGTGGATGATATAGAGGACGATTCCCAGCTCCGGCGGGGGAAGCCAGGTGTGTTGACTCACTTATCCCTTCTCGCTCAAGGCTTACCGTCAGACTCTACTTAGTTGCGCACAAGATCTATGGAATACCACAAACGATCAACACAGCGAATTATGTGTATTTCCTTGCTTATCAACAGCTCTTTGCTCTCCGCAACAATCCCACAACCTCACCTCCACGCAAAGACCTAGATGCCCTTGTGACAGGTCCGCCTTTCACTTTTACGACGTTCTTGACTCACCCTCCTTAGAGGAACTATTGTCCCTTCACCGCGGCCAGGGGCTTGAAATACTGTGGCGCGATTCCCTCCAATGTCCCTCCGAAGAGGAATACATAAGTATGGTAAACAACAGTCGGTTCAGTCCAATATCTCCCACGGAGCCGAAATTTACGCAGCATTCTTAGAAACTGGCGGATTGCTAAGAATGGGCGTCAAAATTATGATGGCTTGCGGTACCACAAACATCGGCGTGTACGCTTCCCTTGTTTCAATGTCTGAACTCAGCTAACAGTTTGTGCTATTCAGCGACTACGTTCCGCTTGTCAATCTCATTGGAGTGTTTTTCCAAATCCGCGATGACCTCATGAACCTCCAGAGTACGGAGGTGAGTAAGCTTCACTCCTGAACTGCGTCACACGACCTAATATTCTCCAGTACACATCAAATAAAGGCTTTGCGGAAGATCTCACAGAGGGAAAATTCTCTTTCCCTGTCGTACATGGTATCCACGCCGACACGTCAAATCGTCAAATACTCAGTACGTCTTGACTCTTCTTACTTTTCTCTCCTTTTGCTCACCCGTCTGCGTAGACGTGTTGCAGAAACGTCCTACGACTCCCACGTTGAAGGTACACACAATATCGTACCTAAAAAACCACACGAAGTCATTTGAATATACGCTCTCTGTGCTCAAAGTCCTCGAAGCAAAAACGCGGGCCGAGATTGCGAGGTTGGGGGGGAATGCAGGGTTGGATAGGATTATGGATCTGCTGCATGTAGATGATGCAAACTTCGCGCAGCGATAACGCGTCTAGATTGAAGGGGTGAAGGACACAGAAGTTTGGAGAATCAAGCTAGTGGCCTTATCTTGTAGGTCCACACTCTTCTATCACACACGTACTCATGTCTTTCACAGATTCCTCATGTATCTAAGCAATTAGACGCCTAATCCATCGATTTAAACTTCTGAAATTGATTTATTTCACAAAGTTAATCATCCGCTGGACCAAAGAGTGCTTCGGATACTGTTCATGCACAGTTCACGACCATTGCGACGGTAACTTGCGTTTTCTACGCAGATGTTGTGCAGATGATTGTGTTCGTGCGCAGCATATCGATACCTAGTAACGTTTACGTCATGACCTTGAGGAGACACGCCATGTCCGGAAGGCTGGAATGACATCCTTTATAACAGCTGGAAGTTGGTTGGAGGTTACTCACTATACTTGGATTCTACTATGGGTTCTACTGGCGACAACCATGGCACTGGCCTCAGCCCATCGAATCCTGCGCTTTCGCAAGGAAGCCGTCAAATGCTCGATTTAGTCAATCGGCTACACAGTACGGGGTAGGTCTGCGTTTCTTGCCTTTGGGGTACTCAAGGGATACTGAACCTTCTCAGAGTACAGACCGATATTGATCTTCCACAAATCGCGGTCATTGGATCGCAAAGCGCCGGCAAATCTTCTTTGATTGAATCTATTTCTGGAATTACGCTACCTCGTGCTGCTGGGACGTGCACTCGGTACTTATGTAACCTTCTACCTTCTGCGCGACACACTCTAATCACACGTCTTTCCAAGGTGTCCGACTGAGTGTCGTCTCTCGCAAAGCAACACCCCTTGGCAATGTGTCGTTTCATTGCGGTTCATTACAAATGAGAGGGGCCAGACCCTTGGTGAAGCGCGAAATGAGCTCTTTGGGCCAACCATTACAGACAAGGCCGAGGTTGAAGGCCGAATCAGGCGTGCGCAACGCGCCATTCTGAATCCTGCAAAGCCTCGAAGCGACTTTTTGGACGGAGTGGATGAAGACGTCGCCACTCCGGAGCTCAGCTTCTCAACCAATTGTGTCACGCTCCAGATCAGTGGACCTGACGTTGCAGACCTATCCTTCTGTGACCTTCCTGGTTCGTCTTCGGGCCCTATCTATCATGCCTGTCCCGTACTGACGCGTCGTCTGTGTAGGCTTGATCGCAAGTGTCAGCAGCAGTCGAGGGAACGCAAATGACATCTCTCTTGTTGAAAACCTGGTGATATCCTATATCAAGAAGTCAAGCTGTATAATCCTTCTGACCGTCGCTTGTGAAAGTAAGTTATGTTCATCATTCACATCATGACACTCTCATACACCTTCCAATAAAGCCGACTTTGAGAACCAGGGTGCTCAGACCCTCGCGAAGCGATACGACCCGGAAGGAAAACGAACGATTGGTGAGGATCCATCCCATTCAATGTCGCTTACCTAACATCTTAGCTAGGTGTTTTAACGAAACCTGACCGCATTCCGACTGGCGAAGAAGCCAATTGGCTGCCTTTCATCCGGAACGAGAGGGAACCGTTGGAGAATAACTGGTACTGCGTGAAGCAGCCAAGCTCTAGCGACCTGAAGCAGAAGTTAACTTGGCAAGATGCTCGTCGGCGAGAGGACGAGTTTTTCAGCATGACAGCTCCCTGGTCGGACCTTGACGCGTTCTATCAAAAGTACCTGCGCACCGCCAATTTGGTTGAACGCCTCAGTTCAATCTTGTCTGAACTCATTATGAAGAGGTGAGGATAGGAAATCGATTGTTGGCCTGGATTTGATATAATGTTTTGCAGGCTACCGCAAATTCAAGATGAACTCGAGAAAGCCATTGCTGAGACGCGTCTGGCTCTCAGCAGCCTCCGCAAGGAACCGTCAAACGATCCCTTCAACGAGATCGTCACACTGCTCCACATTTTCACGAACGATGTTGCTAAACACGTTGAGGGTGTCCCCCATAAAGCTGGACTTCTTCAAGCGATCCGCCCTGCTCAGGAACGCTTCCGTCGGGGAATCCGTGTGACTGCCCCCAGATTCCGTCCATACGAGAGAGCGTACGTTGGACACAGGCATCTACTGAAGCCCGGATTTCTTACCAATGAAGAGGAGGAGGATGACGACGAAGGAAGCGAGGACACAGCAAGTTTTCTATGCGAGGGACCATGCGAGCCCACCGGGTCTGTGCATAGTGATGCCGATGCCGATGCCGACGACTCGACGGGTCGCAACCAAGGCGATATCATTTGTATAAATGAAGTACTTGAGACGGCGCAAAAGTGAGTGGATTTGCTCTGGACCTCGGAATTGAACGGTGCTGACGTGAAACGTAGTGCGCGCACTCGAGAGCTACCTGGAAATTATCCTTTCGTCGTTCAAGAGCTATATATCAAGGATTTTATTGATAAATGGCACCTCCCTTCACAGGCCCTGGTTACAAAAGTCCACACTCTCGTCATGGAGCACTGCAAGAAGCTCGTTACAAAGCACTTCAACCATTTTGGTCAGGGGACTTTGGAACAGCGCGTCAAGTAGTTCAACTGATTGAATCATTTTGAATTGACTTTGACCACTGTTTAAACCAGGGCGATCATCCAGAAACATGTGAATGAGTGCCTCCAACGAGCAGGGGAACGAATTGATTGGCAATTGAAGCTCGAGGAACGACCCTTTACCTTGAACTCACATTATTTCTCGGATTACAAGGATAAATTCTTCGCGTACTACAAGGGTTCCCGACGGAAAGACGAGGAGGGGGATTTGATAATGCTTATCGATAAATTCAATAATCCAGAACCAGTGGTCGAAAGTTCATTTGGCAACCGGGGATACGGCAGGATTGAACCCGTCGCTCCTACTGGTCCTACTGGAGTTGGCAAGGTCCTTGCTGGGCTTAGGGAGATGGGCCTCACACAAGTGAAGGCAGAGGACATTCCAAAACTTCTGCCTCCTGACAAGATGGAGCCTGCTCTCCACATCATGTCCGACGTCAGGGCATACTTCCAAGGTGAGCGCTGCCCCTCCACTCTTCCAATCGATGCTAAGGGTGAAACGCCCGCAGTTGCCTACAAGCGTTTCTCTGACAACATTTGTCTCGCAATTGACTTTGAGCTTGTTCGGGGTGTCGAACGGAACCTTCTAACAGCGCTCTACGCAACTTTAGGAATCAATGGACCTGATGGACCCCGCATCTGCAAGGAGCTTGCCCAGGAGAGCCCTTATCTCGCTGATCGCCGCGCGGACCTCAAGGGGAAGCTTCAGAGGCTGCTATCCGCGAGCTCAGAGCTCTTGCTTGTCAGTGCTTAATCATTTTCGGACTTGTTGGAATCTTGCAGGTACTTACTACGTAGCCGCGTATCTTTACATACTATTACACTCTAATATTTCTTCTCCTGAACGCGACACTGCTGGTCACATCATGTTCTCCTCGTGATGTTGTGACGTGTACGTACCATGATTTTCAACTTTTCACTGACCAGTGACTACCCTGCTCAATAGTTGTGAGCCAACTTTGGCCTCGTGAATAATCTTGGACCTTAATGGAATGATTGTTAGGATTTGCGGTCGTCGCATGAATCTGCAGAGCACAGAGGAGAGTGGAAGTGGGTTTTTGTGTGTGATGAGATCTAACTTTGTTCAGTACTTACTGGCTAAGTTTCATGTAAAGGCTTCGCAAGAAAACGAAAACACGCGTTGAGATTGCGAGGTCGGGAGTTGGGAGGGAATGTGGATCATAGGAACCTTCAAGTGTATGGATGATTTCCAGTCCTTGTTGAAATTAGACAATCGCATTCGATTATCAAGCGCTCCTTTTGACACCCGGGTATTCAACACTGCGGTTGAAGGAGTCCCTTGTACATTCAGGGAGGCCAGCCTCTCGAGGAAGCGCTACACATGGCAACGCACGCTTTTCTGACAATGATCCACCACCCGCCCTCTACTCTCCAAACATGTAATACCCTTCTCCTTTCTCTAAAGGATTCGCACCACTCGAACGAACTATAGGCTCCAGAAGAAGACATGCGATTTCGAAGAAGCTGAAGAAATCAGTTCCAGAGCGGCACCACCGTTTATAAGAGCCAACTGGTGCGGCCCTGGTCAATTTCATCCCTTTGCATGTCTGATTCTAGTTTTTCTGATAGCGATATAGCTGCGTTTATGTCTCCTATTGCCGCCGACGATAATGCTGCCAATGATGCTGGTGTTGGTCTTTCAAACCCAAAGCTATCACACGGTCGTCGTCAAATGCTAGACCTTGTGAACCGTCTTCATAGCACAGGGCAAGTCTGGGGTCCTGTCCAGCCAGTTAACAGCTCACCATTCTTCGCCCGTTAGTGTCCAGGTCGACATCGATCTCCCACAAATTGCGGTCATTGGTTCACAAAGTGCTGGCAAGTCGTCTTTGATTGAATCAATCTCAGGAATCACGTTGCCACGTGCTGCTGGGACTTGCACTAGGTATGTATCCTCTACTCCTCATAAGACCGTTTCCATTTGAACACTGTCCTAGGTGCCCGACAGAGTGCCGTCTCTCACGCAGTGACAACCCCTGGCAATGCGTCGTATCTCTGCGATTCATAACGGATGAGAAAGGCCAGCCTCTCGGACAGGCGCATAATGAGGCCTTTGGAGCTATCATCACCAACAAAGCTGATGTCGAAGGTCGGATTAGGCGTGCACAACGCGCCATTCTGAATCCTAAGAAACCCCGGAAACATTTTTTGGATGGAGAGGACGAAGACGGGCTGGACTCTGAGCTTAGTTTTTCAAACAACTGCGTTTCCCTTCAAATCAGTGGTCCAGACGTTGCTGATCTATCTTTTTGTGATCTACCTGGTTCGTGTTTCCGCCTCATTTTATCTCTTGGTCATATTGACTTGTTATTTTAGGGTTAATCGCAAGCGTGAGCAGCACCCGAGGAAGCGCGAATGACATCTCCCTCGTTGAAGGTCTTGTCACATCTTACATCAAGAAACCAAGTTGTATCATTCTTTTGACTGTTGCATGTGAAAGTAAGCTGTTCTTTGCACCCTATTCCGCAGCATACTGAGATTCATGCATTCAGCCGACTTCGAGAATCAAGGCGCCCACCGCCTCGCCAAGCAGCACGACCCAGAGGGTAAAAGGACGATTGGTAAGATAACAAACTATTTCAGCGCTATTTTCACTGTTTAAGATCTTTTTTAGGTGTACTCACAAAGCCAGATCGTATCCCCACCGGCGAAGAAGCCAATTGGCTCCCGTTCATCCGGAATGAAAAAGAAACCTTGGAGAACAACTGGTACTGTGTCAAACAGCCCAGCTCCAATGATATCAAACAGAAGATGACGTGGTTCGAAGCTCGCCAACGTGAGGATGAGTATTTCAGCATGACGGCGCCGTGGTCGGAGCTCGACACGGTTTATCAAAAGTACCTCCGCACATCAAACTTGGTCGAGCGCCTCAGCTCGATACTGTCTGATCTTATTTCCAAGAGGTGGGAGGCACGAAGTCAACGATTTGTCCAAATTGATTATATCGTTTTGTAGGCTACCACAAATTCAAGATGAACTAGAGAGGTCGATCTTCAACGCACGCCAGGCTGTATCCGCACTCCCGAAGGAACCGTCAAATGACCCTCTTAATGAGATCGTCACTATGCTACATATTTTCACAAACGATATTTCCAAACATGTTGAGGGTATCCCTGATGAAGATGGCCTCCTCCAGTCAGTCCGCCCCGCCCAAGAACGATTCCGTTTGGAGATCCGTAAAACTGCGCCCAATTTCCGTCCGTATGAGAGGAAGTACGCTGGGCGAAGGCATATGTTGAAGGTCAAGTTTCTTACCAATGAGGAGGGCCACGAGGCAGTTGAAGGTAGTGAGAGTGATGAAGACGACTTGGAGAACGACTTTCCTGGCGAGCTGGTTGTTTCAAAGCGACAGCGTCAAGGTCCCGGCGAAATCATTTGCATAGACGAGGTACTTGAGATGGCGCAACAGTAAGTCACTCTCCCTTTTTATCATTTTAACGGGTACTGATTATGAACCGTAGCTCCCGCACCCGTGAATTGCCCGGAAACTACCCTTTTGTCGTTCAGCAATCGTTCATTGGCAAAACAATCCAGAAATGGCATTTCCCTTCCCAGATTTTGGTCAAAACTGTCCACGCGCTCGTCATGGAACATTGCAAAAGACTTGTTACGAAACACTTCAGCCATTTTGGTCAGGGTACTCTGGAGCAACGTGTGAAGTCAGTTTCCCAACTACACCTTTGATCTGGCATTTAATGATTGACCGGATGTAGAACTATCATTCAGAAACATGTCAACGAGTGCCTCCAGCGCGCGGAGGAGCGGATTGAATGGCTCTTGAAGCTTGAGGACCGGCCTTTCTCCTTGAACACGCACTACCTCGCAGACTACAAGGACAAATTCTACTCGTACTACAAGGGAGCTCGAGAGAGAGACGAAAAGAGCGACTTAGTGAAACTCATTAATAACTACTGCTCAAGCAGCAATACGGTCGAATCTGCCCCATCATTCGGCAAGCAAGCCCCTACGGGATTGGCTAAAGTTCTTACTGGATTGGCGGAGATGGGTTTGGCTGGGATCAAGCCGGAGGACATTCCCAAACTTTTGCCGCCGGATCGGATGGAGCCCGCAATCCACATCATGTCCGACGTTCGAGCGTATTTCCAAGGTGGGTCTGTCTATCTTCTTTTCAGTCTTTGGTTGAGGTTGAACATACAACGCCGCCTAGTTGCCTACAAACGCTTTGCCGACAACGTCCCTCTGGCCGTCGACTTCGAGCTCGTTCGGGGGGTCGAACGGGATCTTCTCAAGACGCTGTACACGACGTTAGGCATCAACGGTCCTGATGGGCACCGCATCTGCAAGGAGCTCGCGCAGGAAAGCTCACATATTGCTGATCGTCGTGCTGATCTCAAGAAGAAACTCGAGAGGCTAGAATTCGCGAGCTCAGAGCTCATGCGTATTGGTGTTTGATCACTTTGGCACCCCGTAGTAATCTTGGACTTTACGAAATATTTTGGCAACCCCCCTAAGAATAATAAATCTGAATCCGTATTTTTAATGAAAATCTTTCAAGTTGCTGGTAGAGCAAACATAGTCTTGGAGTCGGTTCCTTCGGTCGGCGTTAGCTTTCTATATCACGTGTACTGTGTACATACGCTCAGCGTCGCTCTTGAATTCAAAACTCTGACATTCCACACTCGGTCCTCGGCATCTTCTTGATTCTTCAAGTTTAAGCTTCATGCACATGTCGTGTCAACTCAATGCTCAACGCTGCCTGCACTCGAACACCGGATGCCTTCTCGTGGACATCACTTGAAGGTCGCGCCATCATTCGCGAGATTCTTCAGGAGCAGTTTGGGAGCAGTGGAGAAATGGATCACGCCCCGCTCAGCTTGATTGTTGGTTTGCGGGACGACCAACGATTCTTATTGCTTCAACTGGCTGAGGAAAGACCTCTGCTTTCTTTGTACCCATTTTGATCCTACAACATCTCCATAGCCACCCCAAACCACGGGTTCCATCTCGACCAGTAGCCCTCGTCG
>Ga0307507_10010864_pt1 | contig 11626 bp, 3 predicted proteins | sample 7_EM_MG_FD_207223 | JGI IMG/M metagenome (GOLD analysis project Ga0307507, IMG submission 207223) | Populus trichocarpa ectomycorrhiza microbial communities from riparian zone in the Pacific Northwest, United States - 7_EM | ecosystem: Host-associated > Plants > Roots > Unclassified | place...
CTACGGACGCGCTAGTATCACACACTGTACTCTACTCCTGTAGAGTTATTAGGGGGCGCCTGTTACTCGCCCCTTTGCCTTCCATTGCTATTTCCTTTGCAACCCGGAACTGGTCTAGCACATTTTGAGGATATTAGTATTATAAAGCGATACTATTCTTCTAACTTAGATAAATTGCTAGATAAACTAGTATGGTTTAAACAGGCGCGTTTAAATAAGAGGATCCTCTTATGAAACTATTATATAGTAGAGTATTATATAACTAAGCGCCCCTTATAGCTGGGCGTTCCCCTTTATTAATAGTTCTCTTAATCCACTTGTGGGTTTCTTAAGACTGCACAGCATGTTAAAACTATTGTCCTGTGTTGTTTAAGTAGTACGTCTTAGCTTAATTGGCTGTAATCTGGATTGACGCTTTAAGACGCTTTAAGAATAACAAGGAAAGAAAGGTTGTAAGCTATAATGCTATGTTTTAATAGTTGAAGGAATGACGAATACTGTTATACTAAGTTTAGACTTTCTCTATAACCTTAGGGCTAGCATTACAAATGGGATTGTGGTAGTCTTAATAAGGGTTGTTTAGGCTAGTAACAAAATGCCTAAGACTAACGGCTGACAGCGGGAGAAAAAACTGCGAAAGTAGAATGCTTTAAGGCATTGTATAATAAATTCACTGTTGCTAAAGTGAGAGATGTCTATAAGGAGATTATTTATATAATTGGTGCATTTATAAATCTCCTAAGTTGGGGAGACAGCGCGTCTTTAAACCATAATGTGGTAAGGTGCTTTGTTAAGCCACCTAGGGTTAGCCGCGCTGCGCCACACCCTTTAAGCTGAACTTTTAATTGTAAAAGCAAAGCTTAGAACGCTTCGCGCGGCTAGTAAATATTGCATTACCCCTGCTATAATTCTGTATCTATAGCGATTTAAGAGTGGTTTTAAATAGCTTTATAAGCTTGTCTTGTATATCTTTATATTCTATATCCGATAGCTATAGACGACGGGTTTGACCTTGATATGCTTTTACTTAAGAACTTTGAGCTTATCTTAAGCGTTATAGCTAGTAAAGATAACAGCCTCTAGACAGAGCTATATGTGCACTATACTGTGTTAAAATTAGAGCTGTTTTAGCGCTGGGGACGAATAGAAGACCTTAAAAAAGCGATTAAGAAGGGGAAGTAGGCTGTTGCAGAGATATAAGAAGATAAGGGCGGATCTAAGCGAGCTTAGAGGCTAAGGGGAGAGGAAGCGTAGGGAAAGAAGCCCTAGGGCCCTAGGGGATTATTCCCCTAGGGGAATAGGCGAAGCCAGTTTCGCTAACAACTATAGAGGCTTTAGGTGCCCGTTTTAGACGCCCTATAAAATTTGCCTCCTAGGATTAAGCTCTAAGGAGCCTTTAGATCCTAGGAATAGTCTTTTAATAGCTTTAGGCTTCTGGGAATAGTCTCCTAGGAGCCTCTAAGTCCCAGAAATAGTCCCCTAGAAGCTTTTAGGTCCTAGGATTAGTCTCCTAGGATCCTTAGACTTTTAGGAAGTTTTAAGTCCTAAGAATAGCGGCCTGTAAAAAATATGTAGCTTAAAAAATTTTCTGGCTGTAGAAAGTATATAGTCGTGGCGCCTAGGACTAATAGCCTAGGAGTATTACCCTAAGACTAATTTCACTCTAGTGCCATCTGGAGTGGAAATATCCTCTTAGGGTGTCCTCCCTAAACCTATAGTAGGATAGTCTACCTGGCGTCATGCCTATTGTTAGTGGTTATATAATAGGGTGATGCGTTCCCATAGCTTAGATTAAGGCTCTGTACTCTATTAAGCTATATTGGGCAAAGTTTAATTAGTATTATATTCCTAAGTCGTTTCTTAGCCTATAATGCCTCTCTTGCTTATAGGCTTAAGTAGTCCGTTTTGGATTAGTTTGCTTTGGAGCAATCTCTAATTAAGCTTTCTAGTTTTACCTTGGCTTGCTGTTATATGTAGTTGTGTGCTAATTGGAATAGGTATAATTTTCCCCTTGTTTACTTACAGGTTAGAGCTATATTATTTATATGGAATTTAAACTCTAATAGCTCCTTACCAAAACTAGTTTACCTAAGGTAAAGTATATAACCAACCCTTACCCTCGCCCCTTACCTTACCCCTTACCTAACCCTTTATCTTATCCTTTATCTTATTCTTTACCTTACCCTTACCTTACCTATTACCCCTCGCCCCCCTAGACAAATTATAGAATCCTAGTCATTGTATCTACTCTACTAAATACTGGAATAGGATTGGATGACAACAGATTAAATAAAATAAAAAGTGGTAAAGAATAATAAGATAAGCGTGTAATGACTAGGAAAAGGTCCCATGTATACTAAGCGCATAGTTTTAAAGATGCATTTTATGCTTAAGGGTCACTTTATAAACGTTGCATTTAATCTTACCCTACTGTAGGAGTTTAGAGAGATGCGCTTGTTGGAAATGCTTTATAAGAGCAGCTGGAGTGTGGAACTTATATATGCGCTTACTAATTGTGAGCTTTTTATTCCTAAGGTAGATGAAGTATATTTTTGGTCTTTTCTCCTTATATAAGGATAACTTTGCCCTCTCTAGCGCTTTAGCAGCTTCTGAAATCTTAGCATTTTCTTTAATCTTAACTTTGCCAAGGGCGATATCTGTCCTAGACTGTCTCTAGTAATGATTCCGCCAATATACTCTACCTTTCTTGACATTGCAGTAATCTATAACCGCATTAATGGCATTATTGCGTCTGCGTATTTTATCTTCTAGTGATATACTAGGAAGCGTTATAATCGCTTAGATAAGGCGTTTGTGTTTAACTGATCTATTATTACTAGATTTTAAGGTTGCTTTAATATCCTCGCTAAATTTATCCCCAGAAAGTTGCCGCTTAATGTTAATTATAGCTTGTTTGTTGTCCTAATTCTTCTTAATATTTTCCAATAGCGCATTTCTCTAACATTGCCTTTCATTTGTGATTTCTTGGCTAAGTTTTTAGTATTCTATACTTCCTGTGGTTTTGCGCTTAAGGCTAAGCTTTAGCTTATTTTGAATTTTAATTAAGGTACAAATACATAGGTTCTTGTTTACTGATAAGGATTGTTCTGTTATTAGGTGCTATGGCCGCCGCGGGTTAATTAATTGGCTTATTTAGTATACTGCTTTTATTAACTTTTCTTAAGGCTCTAAGCCTTGAATAATTGCCTATGTATCTACGCTAATACGCTGCGGAAGGTAGTGCTTTAGGAATGTTTAAGTGTCGGCGTGCTATATTATTAGGTTCTAGAGGGCGTCACTTATATTACCTAGGTAGTATAGGCGTTAGAAAGGTTTTAGTAGAACTAGCTCTATATAATAGAACTTACTATTTTTGTTAAATGCCTTGCCTGCGCCATAATGGAGACTGTATAGGCGCGCAACCTGCTAAAATCTTATAATTACGCCAAGGTCCTTGATCTAGGGCAAAAGAGTTAAGTATAGTAAAGGCTAGTCAAGTAAGACCTTGTGGCTATAGGGGGTTTTAATCGACTGCTAAAATACGGGGATATTATCTAGGTCTGAATGGAGTGGTAGCGGCAACTTATTACGCCTAGGCTTAATATATAGCTTACTAAGCTGCTCTGCGGACGTTAGATTAGGGGGTGCAAAAGCTTAGTTAGTAAAGAGAAGGCCTAGGAGAAAGATATAAGGGCTAAGAATAAGTAAAGGGTTAAAGATAATCTTAGGAATTGGGAAAGTATTACTAGTTCTCTATAAGTATAAGGTAAGAGAAATAGGGTAGAAAGAGAATATACGCTTCTTTTATGCTAAGATATTCCTTAGTGAATTTAAATGTAAACTTAAGTATAATCTTATAAGGCCCGCCTTCTAGGTTGCGAATAAGTGTAACCATTATATATTAGTAGCATAGATTAAGAAGAGCTTTAGGTTGGCTTGCAGTGTAAAAGCCTAGCTGTAGTAAGAAATAGACTTATATCCGAAGTTATCTAACTGCATATCTCTTCCTTGTTGTGACTAAGTTAGTCTCAAAAACTAGGGCAAGATCCTCTATGTCTATAACTATCTTTTCTCGCTTTTTCTTGCTTAAGCTATGTTTTTTTACCAGTTTCTAAAGTACCTAAGAAAGATATCTTAGCTCCGCTTTACCTTACTAGGTTAAAGGGCTAACTGGGAATATAATTACCTTATATATCTGGCGGTTTAGTTTGCTAGGAATTTTCCTACTAGTTGCTTTTTTATATATAAGGCGATAGTACTTCTAGTATAAGCTAAGCAAGCTAGAAGCCTTTATCCCGCACTATTTCCTACCCCCTTTCCCTTGTTTCTAATTTAGAAACCAGTTAAAGAAGCTATAAAGGAGCCAAAGCAAGAGGACTCAGTATGTTTTCTTAGGGTCTTTCCCTATATAGGTGCAGTATTTAGAAATTATTAGCTCTCCGCTAAGTTAGGCCTAAGAGAAAGCCGCTAAATAGGTTATTACTTACTAATACTAGTGCTCTTTAATGCGGTTAAGGAGATTTGTACTACCATTGGCATAGTCCTATATTGTGAAATTGGATTCCTTAAACTCTTCTAACTATTTAAAGTAGTATTCTAGTAGATAGTTTTGATCCTTATAAAGCTATACTTAAGCGGGCACTTTATAAGCATTGTTAGATCTAGCGATGCTATTAACGTTACAGTTAATGCCACTATCGGCGTCGTAGTTGGCGTCACTATTGGCATCACTGTTAGTATTACTGTTAAAGACGGTCGGTTCTGTCCCATAGCTATTACCATCGCTGTCCGTGTCCATGTACTTATTGTTGGTGACGCTAGACGACAAGCTGCGATCTGATAGTTAAGCGCGCCGCATTCTATAGAGGTAGAAGAGAACTTAGGGTAATAATAGCGGGAAGGATCTAGAGAGTAATATAGGGTTAAGGAGAGAGGAGGGTAGAGAATAAAAGAAATAGGGCCTAGGTTAAACGGATTAGAGGTGGGAGCTATAGAGTATATATAGCTTTAGCGCCAGGCGCGTGGAAGGGTCACATTTCTGGATGAACTGGTCTGCCCGTAAAACGGGGCATAGGGCGGTAAGCGAGAGGCTTAACGTTAGACCGGCAAGCAAGAGGCTTAGGGCGGCGGGGAATTTTAGCGACGCGACCTCTAAAAACAGCGACAGAACCCTCCTAAAACGGCAGTCAGATCTCCATTTTCTTTTTTAATAGAGTAAAACTTAGTAGAGTTATAAAGGGACTTTATAGGTAGGGGGCTATAAGGCATGATTATAGAAATAGGATAGACTATAGAGGAGACAAATCCTTAAAGAGGTAAGGCCTTTGGGATTAGAGAGACTATATACCACGGGTATATGCCTCCGGTATATAACTAACGGCCATTTAAAGGATATCCATAGGCTGTTTTAAGGGCAACCTAAGGTAACCGCAATAATATCCCTTATATTGGCCCCCCCTTTTTATAGTTAGCTCCTAATTGCTATTACCTTATAGTAGAGGGAGATTATAAGGGCTTGTCCTAAAAGGGGTTCGAAAAGATATTAGCGTACCGTTATATGTAATTTATCTATTTAGCCTCTACTTTAAACTCTTAAAAACCTTAATAAGAAAAAAAAAACAACTAAAGAAAAGATATAAGGATTGCTAGAAGACCTATTAGAAGCCTAATAAAAATATACTAGTAACTACCTAGGCAATTTATCTAGAACTACTTGGATACCGTATACTCCCTATATATATATCTTATACGGGCGTATCGCGATCTAACGTTAAATAGGGGGAAGAAGAAATAGAAGCGCAAAAAAGGGCCTACTAAATAGTATTAACCTTGGTCCTAGCCTAATAATACTTAATAGGTATTTTATAAGCTACACGCTACGTTTATATAGGCTTCGCTACTTTACCACTTTAACTCTAATCTACCCCTAATAGTAATTACTAACGGTTCCAATTATGCCTATATAGGGGTGTAAGCTACACTTACACGTGTATATATATTCGTGTATATATATGGTATACATGTACACGTATATTCTAGAGGCTTATACCGTATATTATACAGACTATATGCTTAGTAAATAGTGTAATAAAGAGTCTTTCGTTTGGATGGCTCGTCTATAGTAAATTACTACAAGTAGAACATCTATTTGCAATGCCGTTTATCGCACTATTTCTTTAAGTGGTATGCTCGTCTCTATTACAAGCCTTAGTATAGTGTTTTCAATTAAATCGTTTACTAAATGGCAGGCTCTACAGCTAATCTATACTAAAAGGAGGTTGCTACTTATAAACTCCGTAGTAAAACCTACCTAAAGGTCGTTTGTATTCACTGCCAGAAGACATAGCACTTAAATAGTCGTAGAAGGTTGTTGGCCATCTAAAAAAGTGCCAAGAACTAAATACATATATAGATTTGGCGACAATAAGGACGACGACCGGGAGGACGTTAAGGATTATAATATATTATATTAGCTTATACTTACACGGTGTATTTATACCCCTATACCTATAGCGGTATACTTCTATAACCTTTTAGGTAGAAAGATTCACTCTACTAGTACCTAATTGCTTATTATAGTTAGAAGCTTACTAGCCTAGAAGTGCGGTATAATACGTATAATAAGGAACTACTTGCTATAGTGTAATACTTTAAAACGTAGCGTCACTACCTTATATACGCTGCGTATATAACGCGCGTACTCTACAATTATAATAATTTTAGGTACTTTATAACCACTAAAAGCTTATCTACTTACTAGACCCAGTACCCAAAAAAAAACTAGCTAAGTTTAATTTTAAGGTTAAATATAAGCTAGGTAAAGCAAATCCCGCTAATATACTATTTTAGTACCTAGATTATGCTAAAGGCTTTAAAGATAGCAGTAAAAGGATAGTCTTTAATGCCATACTACCTATATTATAGTAAAAGTTATGGATTATAGGCCTTATAGGCAGCCCTAGTACTACTATACTAAACTAGTAAGTAGTATACGTATAGTATATAAGTAACCCTTATAAATATAGCGCTAGTGGATTAAGGTATCTTACTATTCTTTTTAATACCTCTTTAATTGGCCTAATAACATTTAACTCTAGGGAAGATCCATTAGCCTAGGTAATAGCCCTCTATAATAACCTAGTAAGTTACCTACGTATTATATATTACTTTACTAGCACTAACTTTACGTAGAGTATCGTACTATAGTAAGAGGTAGTAGCTGCCTTAGCCGAAACGGCGTTTATTAAACACCCCCCTAAGTTACTAGTTAATTTTATTTATAGAGTATAAAAACGGGACGCCTTTATACGCTCTGTGTATACTTAGTTAACCTAAAAATAGGTTTCTACTAGTAATAGGGACTACACCCTTAATAATTAATAACTCCTAAAGTAAAATAATAACTCCTAGGTACTAAATTATATACTACTATAATAGAAGATCCTTAAGCGGAATTATAACAATCCTATAAGTAGCTACTATGGATATAACTATATCTATAAGGTAATCGCGCGGAAGTACGCTTAGAATAGTTTTACTAAAGACCTCCGCAAATACCTAAATAACTATAATACCTATTAACGCTATAAATTGCGCTATTATAAACCCTATAGTAAGCTACAGCCTCTTTAGGTCCCTACCTAAGCCTAGCGGCATTATTTACTTAACTTTATTATAGATCTTCCTAAGTCTAAGACTCCTAATATCGTAGAGTATAACTCCGTTCTTATCCTTATAGACTATTTTATAAAGCTAGTATACTACTATCTAGTATATAAGATAATTAATACTACGCAACTCGCAGAACTCCTATTTAGAGTCTTTGCGTAAATAGGGCCTCTAGATAATATTATCTCTAATAGGGGTAGCGTGTTTATAAGCAAGTACTAAAATACTATATACTACCATCTCCGCGTTTAGTATAAGCTTAGTACTACATTCTATCTATAGATAAATAGTTAGATAAAACGCCAGAACTAGGAGCTTAAGGTATACCTACGTATATTTATAAACTAGAAATAGTTTAATTAGGCCTCCCTACTTAATAAAGTAGCCTTTACCTATAACTCTGAGGTCTATACTATAATAAAATATTCCCCTATTAAGCTCGCCTATAGCTAGCTACTAAACATTCTAAACGGAGTCTTAGATAGCGTTTAAAACGCCTAGTACAGTAGGGAAGGGTCTAAGTTAACGAATATTAAACTTATAGAGATATATTTATAGCGCCTATACCTTACATATAAGGTAACGACGGCGTTAATAATGCACGCCTAATAGCTTTAGGTAAAATACTATAATTGTTACCATCTGGTTAAGAATTTCGCCGTCGGTAAACGAGTTCTACTCTCTTCTAAAAATATCTATATAAAACATCCCTATAAGGAGCTTAATAGCAAATTTATAAAACCAGTTTAGATTTTAGAGCGTATAGGGCAGTAAGTATATAAGCCAGAGCTTCTATCTACCCTAGCACAGCTCTACCTAATCTTTTATATCTCCTAACTAGAGCCTTATAGGTTATGCCCTAGGTTTTAACCCCTAGTAGTAAAAGAGCTTAAAGAAGACAGCTAGGAAGTAGAAGTAATTATTACCTACTAGGATCGTGCTAGATAACCATAGTACCTTATTAAATAGCTAGGATAGCTAAATAAGTATAATAAATAGAAATATAAGACAAAACTTAAGAATTGTTAATAACTATTAGATAAGTACCGTAAGCGGAATACCTTAGCCTTATAGCTAAAGCGTAGGCAAAAAGCAAGCGCCGCTACTAAGATATAATCTATACTAAAGCAGAGCAGAGGATGTCCTAAGGGATTAAAGAATAAGCGACGCTTATAATGAAAACTGCGATATATATACAGGGTGAAGTATAATTTATTAATATCCTATATAAGCCATACTCTAACGCAACCTAACTATGCTAGTAACTTACAGGCGACTTATAGGCAAAGCTATAATATACGCTAACAATAAAGCTTAATTTAAAAAGCACCCTTCCTAAACCTAGTCCGTTACTCTATACTAGCTTAGTAGATTATTACGTTAGAGAACAGGTCTACTTAACTAGGGGTTAAGACCTACTAGTAACCTGCTAGCAGTAACCTATACTAATAACTTATATACTATTCCACGCATATACTATATAGATAACGCATAAGGCTAAAGTACAAGTTAGTAGCGGATTTAATAGGTATATAGCCTTGCCGTCTATAAATCTGGCTATATATAAGTAACCTATAATCTACCCGTAAAGTATATACGGCGCTATACTAGTATAGAGTAAGGCTAAAGTATAGGGTTAGCAGTGGATTTAATAGGCATACTGCCTTACTACCCATAAGTCTAGCTATATATAAATAACCTACAACCTACCCGCAAGGTACTAGCAACCTACCTATATAAGCAATCTTTTAGAATATTTTTAATAGTCTATTAAATTTAGGCGAGCCCTAAATAGACCAATTAGGATTTTCTATTCTAGGGATAGAAAATCACTATTAGCTTAGTTAAATGTAGGGAGTTTTAGCAAGGCAAATCTAACTAATTAGACAACTTTAACCGGCGGTTAAAGTTCCTTAATATCCTCATACCGCGCATATATACCACCTATTTTTCTATATATAAAATCAAGACGCTCTTTCCCCTCTAAATTTTTTTCCCTTACTAGGGTTTTTATGGGGTTTTATTAAGGCTTAAGTATATAAAGGATTGCGGACAATCCTTTTTAAAAAGGGGGGGGGGGGGGGGGGGGGCATTATTATGTGAAACCTAAGTAGATAGTTATATAGCCGTAAGGTATAGGTGACCCTGGGGCAACCTAGGGGTGACTCGCCCATAAGGTATATGCGCTGCACATACCTAGGGAAAACTTTTCCTTACCTCGCACACAGACTCCTCCTTTTCCTTAAGGATTTGTCTGTCTATACAATATACCCTATTATTCCATTATTGAGCTCCCTATCCACATCCTCACCTTATAGATAATTAGAATTTTCCATCCCAGGGATAAAAAATCGCTATTAGCTTAGTCAAATATAGGGAGTCTTAGTAAGGCAAATCTAACCAATTAAATAACTTTAACCAGTAGTTAAAGTTCCTTACAGTTATCCACAAAAGATCGTGGACTTGCTTAAGCCTATAAATAGCCGATATCGCACTCTACTAAAATTTATATAAAATGCATATAACGCGTTTAATCCACTACTTATTGCCTAAAATGGGCAGAAGGCTCGCATCTAAGGTTATATATCAAATTAGGGTTAGAATTAAAGTTGGTAAGGAGATGCTAGCTATTGCGAAAGCTATTAACGTATCTTGTATAACTGTTTACAAAATACAATTAAACCTTTACCTCTATAACGAGCCGTATATGCTAGCTAGTCTTATATAAGGTTAACTAAGGCTACTTCTAGCCTATTAAGAGCTTATAAGTCTAATATTACTTAGTGTTAGGTTTTTACTAACACGTTACTGGTAATAGAAGCTACCTAACTTTCTTAAAGACCAACCTACTGCCTACCTTAATAAGATATAGGACTTCCTATTTAATAAGTTTAACCTTTAAGTCTCTATGGATACTGTTAGCCGTACCTTATTAAGAGCTTACTAGTTAAGGAAGGCCGTTAGGGCTTACGCGGTAGAGAGAAATTGGAAGCTTTATATATTATGGATTGGCAAATAGGCTATATAGATAGTAAATTAGCTAGTCTTTCTTGGGCCTTTAATAAGAGAACGGGCGATAGGAAGTTTAGCTAAGCGCTAATTAGAAGAGAGTATAAGGTCTCTCGTCTGTTTAAAAGGTTAGAGAAGTAAAGTATCCTACTAGCGCTATTAGTTAATAGATATTTAAGCTACCTTATATACCAAGGCTTAATTATAGTAGAGATTTTTAAGTTATTTCTAGAGTAGTAGGTACTTACTTATTGTATACTATATCTTAGGCCGCAATCTATTTTTATTCTAGATAACGCATTAATTTATAAGTTAGCACAACTCTATAATCTATATAAGGAGTACGGCGTACTATTTATATTTTTACTACTATACTTACTACAGTACTACGTCAAAGGTTTGGGTCGCCTACCTAGTTCCCCACTAAAAACCACTGAATTTACTACCTTTTAGTTTAAAAAGCTTAACAATAAATATTTTAAATAAGTAAAAAAACTTAGGAATTAAATAAAACTATACATAAAACTATCTTCTATATTATTTTAGCTATTTATTAAAAAGTATATATTAATTAAAAGGGGTGCGGCGCTGGAGCCTTTTAGTTTTCGTCGGACCTCGGCGAGTTTTTGGTAAATTTACTAATAAATCCAATAAGGCGTAGGGAGGCCCTACTTTCTAACTCTATTAGACGGTAAAAAAAATTATTAATAAGGAATTTTTTTAAGTAAACTAATAGAAAAGATAATAATTTATCTTATTTACGACTTTTATAGATTTTTATTATATAGAAGTGACTCTACTTACTTACAAAGATCGAGAGTTTCTGTTAGCGACTCGGTCAATCGAGGCACGAGCACGGCAAGAGGGTCGCGCAAGCCTGTACGATTGGATTGTCTATAAACGAGGATCCAAAGCTAGAGAAAGGAAAGGGGAAGAACGGAAGCACCGC
>Ga0307507_10010865_pt1 | contig 11625 bp, 10 predicted proteins | sample 7_EM_MG_FD_207223 | JGI IMG/M metagenome (GOLD analysis project Ga0307507, IMG submission 207223) | Populus trichocarpa ectomycorrhiza microbial communities from riparian zone in the Pacific Northwest, United States - 7_EM | ecosystem: Host-associated > Plants > Roots > Unclassified | place...
ACAAATGTCTGGGTGTCCGAGGTGGAGTTATTGCAAACGGAACACCTGTTCAAGTGTAAGAATTTTTCATATTCTCTTCAAATGCTCTTATTTCTCAATTCAACACCTGTCATAGTTATGATTGCGACGGCACACAGGCGCAGCGTTGGATAATACAGAGAGGCAGCACCAAGGTGCAAGTTGCCGGGACGAACTTCTGTCTTGACGCGGGTACAAGTCAGTAATTTACCAGACAACCTTTCCGCTGTAATGTGACTGATGATCTGCTTTTATAGAGCCTGCAAATGGCGTACAGCTCAAGATCTGGCAATGCTACGACAACCCTCATGCACAAATGTGGCATTATACGGCCAATAACCACATTGAGCTCGAAAAGCAAGGTATGATTTATCCGGGTGTGGCCCCAGACTGTACAGTTGTGACTCACCACAAACTCCAGGCTACTGCATGGATCTGGAGAATGGCGATACCAAAACTGGCAGCAAGGCCCAGGTGCAGACCTGGGCGTGTTCTGATCCCAATAAAAACCAGGTTTGGACCCTTTGATTCCAGTCGATAACTAGCTGTCAGTGGAACGTGAACTAGAACGTTTGAACACTTGGGCTAACTTCCTTACTACACCACTCTTTCGTTTACTTTCGTTTCTTTTTTTCACTTTACTATCGTTAATATTGTGACCGACTCCCTTCTTTAAGTTATTCGATGCCATCAATCGGCACGTAGATCTAACCAATAAAATTGAATAAATCGAATACCGCTTGTGGGATTATGTGAGGATAGCTTCTTTCCTACACGTGCTACGACACACGAAAAGTCGGCAATTTCAATTATCACTTGTGAAGATCCATTTACTCCACTCGACCTGAGCCGAGCCGTGGTGTTATTTCACATATTACAGTCGTTCCGGAAAACCTTGGGAATCGAGAGTTTTTTTTTAACATGTCCTAATTTGGAAAGTAGCTAAAGCCTAAATTAGAACGTCATCGGCAAAACAACTGCGCCTCCGCCACCCTTTCTGCTAGTAAAAATGTATTATAATAATCTCAAAATATGTTCTCATTATTGTTCACAGCGAGCGCACACATCAGAGGGTGGGAATAGGTGGATTGGGAACGACGTGTTTGGATGACGTTCTAATTTAGGCCGACTTTAGCTACCTTCCAAATTAGGACATGTTAAAAAAAAAAACTCTCGATTCCCAAGGTTTTCCGGAACGACTGTAAAGGGGACTTTACGAAACCTGACACTTCATTTATTCAAAAGATAGCCAGGAGGAAAAAGTTTTTAATATTTGTAGCGTCACTCTACAGCTGTTTCGGAAATCTTTCTTAACGATCATGTTCTACGAATGAAAAAAAAACTCCAGCCTAATGAATTAATTAGTTCGTGTGATCATCAATCACCACCAGATTTGAAAAAACCCAACCAACCCCATGGGAAAGTCACCTAAACCACTAACCGTCACTGACAGTCGCGTGGGAACTGACCATGAAACCGCTGGTCGCTGACTGGCGACCAACATTTTCGACTCGAGAAATAAAGGTAGGCTCTCGTTCACATGTTTGTGTCACTGTTCAAACATTCAGCAACTTCTCGATCGCTCTCAAGCTCAAGCCTCAAAGCGAGCTCAAAGACGATGAGGTCGGGGTCGACCTTCACCGACGAGATCCCGTCGGGACAACATTGCAGGATGACAGCGCCAAGATCACTGCCAGACTGGCTGCCCCATCTTGCTGACCTGATTTGCTCTTGTTTCGGCACAATGGGATTAGTATAAAGCTCCTTGGCCCAACAACCACCTCCTGATCATGAAAGTTATCTCCTCATTTCGGGTGATAAATTTCATGCTCCGCGAGGATTTGAGATGAAACCTTTTGTTCTACTCTCTATTCTATTCTGCCCTGATCGCTCCATCTTCATTCCACCCACTTTTGCAAGCACCATGGTTGCTGTCAAAAAGATAATGTGCCAGATGGTGAGCGAGTGGGGACACCGCTGAATCCCGAATGGCTTTATGAACATCAGGTGTTTGCATACTGGGTCGACGCCACTGCTTCTGGCCGGCCAACCCAAAGTTCTACATCTTTGTGGAAGTTCCAGGCCACTACAAGTAAGTCCAAACGAATCTCAGTTGACTGGGACTTGCTTCTGATGATAGTACAGGTGTTAAAAGATCGCTTATCGATTAACGACGTCCTCGATGTTAACAGTACAGGCAGAATTTGTGGACCCTGCACCACTCATTAACGTGTTATGATGGCGTCATCTATTCGTCCCACTGGATGTCTTGGCAACTTTTGAACGCACGGTTGCTGTCACGAGAACAAATAGCGAAATGATCAACTGTGTTGTACCGCGATGTCGGCCTCGGTGTACTGAATTGCCTGCCTCTGAAAGCGCACTTGCTCACCACCGAGTCCCAAATAGCCTTAGGAGATATCAGGCGTTTGGAACGCACCTGGTTCGAGGCGGGGAATAAACTCATCATCAGGCGTTTTCATTGTCCGTGACAGTGCTGGATGCTGAGGCACCAGTACATTGAGATGCCGCAAGGAACTCAGTTGGTGGGCAGGCGATGCAAGCATTGGTACCTGATAGGTTTACGACGCCTTCCTGAAATTCACTGATATAAAGGGCTCGAAGGGTCAGATCATACCCTCAGGTCACTCAAGATGTCCATCATTGCCCCCCTCACACAATTTTCCAGTCTCAGCGACGAAGATAAGTATGGAATAGTAAGTCCGAGGCATCCATTGCAATATCGCACTCACTCCTCCTGGTAGGTTAACAGATGCGACCTACTTCGTGCCTACGTACTCTCAGGCGATGGGCCGCAAGCTGCCACCAAGAATATTGCAGGATTCGGATCCAAACTTGATTCCTTTGCGAGAGACTTTCATGCTTCCACAACGGAAATTGTGTCTGTGTACTCCGAGCGCGACTTCAAATACAGCTCGTCCTGCTGGGCCAAGGCCGCTGTTTCAGGCTCCTCACATGGGTCTCTGTCGGCGTCGAAGGCGAGATGTCGTCAAGTACATCATTGGCGACGACGTCCAAGCAGACTTTCGTTACTGCAAATTTCAAGTTTCCTTTTGTCCGATTCGCAGTCGATCCGTCGGACCTTGTTCCTGAACCAAAATTTGTGACAGCGGTGGAAGCTGCTCTCAATCTCAGCAACCCGGCGGCGCAAACAGTTGCACTCGCCAAAGTCTTCAAACGATGGGGTCATGTTATCGCAGTATGTGTCTGGTCGTGCTTCTCAAATACTGCTCATTTCACTTTTGATAGACTCGCGTCGACATTGGTTGCAGTCTCCTGACAAGTGACGTCCAGACTTTCAAGAGCAAGGTACGCTAATGATTCATCAGTGCTTTCGAGACGAGTTCATTAACTTACAATTCAAAACAACAGGAAGAACAAACCGAGGCGGAAAAGCAAATTAAAGTTTCTCTGAGTGTTAGAGTGGGAGTATATTCTGCCGAAGCTTCGGTCGCTGTTGGTGGAAAAGATTCGAAATCTTCGTCTGAAATTGACAAGAATGAAACGACTTCAATTAGTTCCATAGTGAGTTATTTTGTCTCAGCGATCCTTATGGCAACTGACGTGTTTCACTGTTCTAGGGTGGCGACCCAAGGTAAGGCAATACTAGTATGGGTGAGATGGCTCTCCTCTTACCATTTGACTGTAAAGGTTGGCGGGTGATCATGTTGGTTGGATTAATTCGATCAACGACGCTCGTACCTGGAGCATCATTGAAGTCAAGTCCGTCGCCCCTGTAACGGAACTCCTGGACCAAAGCCTTCAAGATCGTATTGCGAGGCTGACCCCTCCTGTACTTTACCGTCTTAGCGGTCGTCTCAGCTGTTTCTGGAATGTGGCGCCCCAAATGACTTCTTATATGGAAGAGGCGGTCCCCCTCAATCTCACCCAAAGTTTCACCCTATCGGGATGGTACAGGAGAGGTGCGCAGAAGCGCCCGTTGACCATTGCTTCCGTAGAGTCGGGTGCTTCGAACAACTCAATCTTTTGGGTCGGTGTGCCCAATGTCGGCTATCCTGGGGTCGTTGCCTATGTATCCGTGAATCCGCAGACGGAAGAGGGGTCGAGAGTATTACCCGCCACAACTCCTTCACCTCTCGAACGCTGGCAACACTTTGCGTTTGTGATGCGTGTCAACGCCACTGATATTGCTGGCGGACCTCTTGAAAATGTCTTCATATTGTATGTTGATGGCCATCAGGAGCAGGATATGGTACTAGGTGCGGGGTTGCTGAACCTGCCAAACGTGAGTTCCGTGATTCCCTTTCGATGGCTTTACAATTAATCTATATTTTCAGCTCCGTCTGTGCATTGGAAGGAGGTTGTTACGTGGCTTGAAGTCGGATAATTTTGACGGTAAGTATCGCATGTTCAAGGATTGGGTATGCACTCGGTACTAATTTGCTTTCAGGTCAAATTGAAGATCTTAAACTCGTCCAAGGTGCATTAACCCAGGTCTGTTATAAAATCTTGAACTTTTGGCTGCCATACTTACCCTGATTCAAACTTTCCAGGCCCAAATCGCATTCGAATCGTCTCAAGACAAACCCCAAATCAAGGGTTTCTTCAATCGCGACGACCTCCTTTAAGGGTACATCCCGGAAACCCGTATAAATGTTTTAGTATTAGGGGCACCACACCTGCGGAATTGTTTCTTTTCTCTCTTTCCCTCGATCGATATGTCTGTCTGTCTGTGGTTGTAAAATAGTTGGTCAATCTCTCAAATGTTCAAGTTGTAAAATTCTCCCAAGACTCGAGTGATTTTTACTATGACGTTCAACGAAATCACGCAACACAAATCCCTATTAGTACCAGCAAAGCACCCCGATCTGCCCTAGGTCCGAAATAAGGCTTCTCGTAGCTTAGAACCTCTCCGAAGGCAAGCTCTACAAAGTCAGGTATTTTAAACAGTTCCTTCAATTACTGGATGGACACCAAATGCATTATGATATATTATGGTATTGCTTTCAGAGGGTGGTCACCGAAAAAAACTGATTTATTCTGATCCTGGTATTGTTCGATGCCACTCACGCACACAACTTCGTTCAAGTTTGCAATTCGATGAAGCCCCCAACGTCTTTTGTTTCAACCCATGATGTCTGCTAGGGACCTGCAGCCCCTGCCACCTCTACTTACCTGCTGAACCAATGTCATCGCATGTATGTAACTTTTTTGATGCCATAAGTATCATCCAACCATGGTTGAATCGAGTACGTTACTTCCTAATAGCCTAGGTGCCAAATCCGATTGTTAGTAACTCATGCCACTTTGAACCCAGTTTCCGAAGGACGAGATGAGCTGAATGAAGGTTATCAACTCTTCTATTCTGCACAGCCCGAACTCCTTCGGTTCCGGTGATGCCATCTGCAAAATATGCAGAACTACATATGCAGTTGGGAGAAAATGGGCTTGCAAAATTGCCAATCCCGTCATCGTCTCGCAAGATTTATCTTGCACAACTTTGGAACACCATCATGGAAATCAAACGAGACCTTGCACCTCTTTTCGATTTGGCAACCACGATATATCCCCCCCCCCAGGCTCGCGACAAGACATTGCCCTTTCTTGATGATAGTACAGCTGCACGATTATCGATGCTGATATTATCACAAAATCTTTGGCACCGTCCACCCGCTTTAGTCGTGACATCCAGTCGAGAACAGTTGAGACAGTTATTAACGGAGCATTGGAGAGAATCGTGCTTTTGCCCGGAGTGGTCACGGTGCAACTCATGTTATTTCGAGGCTGCATTGGATTTCCCACCTTACTAGTACATACACAAACGATCTCGATCACAAATTTTTTTGTCGCAAACTCTCAATATGTCGGGGCGATTCAGAACGATGCATTTATCCGAGTTGTTGGATACAGCCAGTCAGGCCGTCTGGAGGGATCCGAGTCCCTTCGTGGCGGGGATACAAACGAAGATTCAGACAGGAATCTACTTATATATTGTATTTCGTTTACAGTAACACAGTACAACGAATAGAAAGCACATATACATTATTAATTTATATATCAACGGTCCAACACCTCCAAAACGCTCTCCAAAACCACCTTGGGTCGCAACAAAAGCCTCGTCTCCAACTTTGGTTCTCCAACATCCTTCCCCGATCCTGCTCCAGAACCCACACCCGAACTTAATCCGTTGGCACCATTGTTGTTGTTGTGATTATGGTTATGATTACCAGCACCGACGACCGCATCTCGCTCGCCGACTTTGGTAACACACCTCAGTCCTAATTCGACTGTACCCAACACCTTTCCTTGACTTTCACTGGTGTATTCACCAAAGGCATCGACCATCTCTGAACCGAAATCGTTTTTGAAATTTTCTTGTTGGGATTGGGATTGTGAAGAGTAGTCGGCGATGACGACTTCGAAAGAGGTTGAGAGGATTTCTTCGCGTGTGATTGAGGCGATGCGGAGGATGCGTTGGGCGATGCGTTTGAGTTGGTCGTGGTGATGGGTGCGGAGGTAGGTTTGGGGGGATACGTGATGGTGGTGGTGGGAGTGGTGTAAGGATTTTGGGGTTGAGAAGGTGGTTGGAGGTGAACTACTTGGACTTGGCTGTTGGGAGGATGAGGTCGAGTTTGAAGTGGTGGTGTTGTTGCTGTTTGGGGGTCTCACGGAGAATGAGCACCCTGATACGACCAAGACGTCAGCGCACCACCGTATCATTGTATCGGCCACTTCGCCGATGCTGTATTCCCCAAGGGTTGGATAAAAGACGCCGACGTAACGTTCTGTGAGAGCGCGCCATTTCTTGAAAACGGGCTGTTCTTCACCTTTTTGCATTTCGCTGTAAATTTGAGATAGGAGAAGATCTGATTTTGAAGGAAGGCCGATGATGAATGATGACAGAGCCCTTGCAGTGCAGAGGGTCAAGGAGGACTGAAGGGCGAGTTGGATGAGGAGGGGATCGGAGGAGTGATTCCGTGTATGGAGGAGACGGGTCATGGTGGGCCCGAGACGGGAGGAAGTGTCATTGAGAGATTGAGTTATGCGTGGATTTGGGGTTTGGTTTTGGGGATTGTTGGTTGGGAGGAAAGTGCAGATTTCGATGGCGGAGGCAGAGAATTGGAGGATTTCAGAGTTGAGGTCGTGTATTGCTTGGAGGACCTGTGCGCCTGACCAGGAGTCGAGTCGAGACATGTAGGTTTCTTGTATGCGGGCGCGGGCGCGTTCTTCTTCTATGTCGAGGATAGGGATGGGGGAATGTGATTTGAGCTCTTTATCAGTAGACGGAGAGGGACTGTCGCGCTGGCGGAGACGTTGAGCAAGATCAGAGGCGGCCAACCTGGTATCGAGTGAACCACCTGGATATCTGCTGCCATTGACAGACTGTTGGTGATGGCTAAGCAGACTGGCGTCGCTCCTCCGCCTGAGACTTTCCTTTTCTTTGTCGCGGTCCTTCCTCATCTTCTCCACCTCGCCTTCTCTGGCGCGCAGGATGTCCCTGGTCTCCTTCAGGGTGCGCTCGAGCATCTTCACGCGCTCTTCTAATCGGACAGTGTCGACCTGGGCCCGTGCGAGATCATGTTTGGTGTGATCGAGTTCGCGGCGCATGAGTGTGAGAATGAGATCAGACTCTGAGAGTGAAGTGGGAGACTGGCAGGCTGCATGCAGGCGCTGAGAGAAGGAAGGCGATACGAGGGGCGGTGGAGATGGACGACGGGGGGAAGTGGGAGCGGGTGATTGCGGGAGATGAGGAGCAAAGTAGTCGTAGACGAGGCTGAGCAGGGACATCAAGGCCGTGTGTGTTGTGTATCCAGAGCCAAACAAAAGGGGAACTCGCTGCAGGCTGCCTCGAGGTCTGCCTTTTCTACCCGAGCCATGCGCTAGGGTTCATTCTTCTCCCGCATATAAACGCCCGTTCTTCTTCTCGGCCACCATGTCCCATTCAAAGCGCACGGTCGACATACGAAAACCATACAGTGGTCTCTCCAGATCACTGGTCATCGCGATCGATGTAGGCACCACTTTTAGCGGCGTGCGTATCCCCTTTCTTTTCCGGTCGGGTCTTGTCCTAATCGATGCCCAGGTGTCCTATGCAATTTTGGAACCGGGTGAGATCCCAAAGATTCACGGTGTAACTCGGTACGTCCCGGATGAAAAAAAAAAAAAAAAAAAACAAGCGCCGACATTCTTTCTAGATTCCCAGGACAAGAACATGTAGCGGGCAATTCCAAGATTCCTTCTGTCATATACTACGACAAGTATGGAAGAGTCATGGCTGCTGGCGCAGAGGCAGAAAACACTTCCTTCCAAGCCCAAGCTGAAGACGAGGGTTGGATAAAAGCAGAACTGTATGTTCCCATTCCTCCACTGTACAGACTTTTTTTTAAATTTATTACAGCTTCAAACTTCGTCTTCGCCCACGTGCAATGCAACTTAACATGAACGGCATGCGTCTCTCCCCTCTCCCAAAGCGCAAAACACCCACTCACGTCTTTGGCGACTTCCTCTCCTACCTCTACCGCTGCACCCGCTCCTTCATCTCCGACACTCACGCCAACGGCCAATCTCTCTTCACCTCTGTCGAACACGACATCCAATTCGTCCTCAGTCACCCGAACGGATGGGAGGGTCCTCAACAGACACGCATGAGGGCTGCCGCGGTGTATGCCAGTTTGGTACCCGATACTGATAACGGAAGGGCTAGAATTTGGTTCGTTACGGAGGGAGAGGCAAGTTTACATGCGTGTGTGTTGAGTGGGTTAGCTTCAGAGGTGCTTTCGGTTAGTTGTTCGGTTCCTCTTTCTTTGATATTTAGATTAATCTTTGGTTTGTAGAACCCTTCCAAACATGGTTTCCTCATAGCCGATGCGGGAGGTGGCACACTTGACATAAGCGCCTATGCAGTCAAAGGCACCTCACCCCTCACAATTGAAGAAATCGCACCCCCAGACTGCATATTTGCAGGATCAGTGTTCGTCAGCAGACGTGCAAGGGAATTTTTAGAAGGTGGGATTTTTAGATCAATCTTCCAACCCAGCTACTAAAAAGAATCACCTTTTTAGAAAAACTCAAAAATTCGAAATATGGTACACACGACTCTTTAGACCATATCACGCGTAAATTCGATGAGACGACCAAGAGACTCTTTAGAGACCGGAACGAGCTACAGTTTATTTTGTTTGGGTCGCCTCTTGACAAGGTGCCAAAAATTAAAATCGTCTCATACATCTATGTTAATCGTTTTCTAGGATGCTGCGGTGGGCATTCGATCAGGTCAACTCAGATTAACAGGAAATGAAGGTAACCCGTCCCACTATTTTTAATCTCGTCATGTCTGATCCCACCTCAAGTTGCAAATTTGTTCGAACCCTCTGTGGATGCAGCTGTGAACGCCATCAAGCGCCAGGTAGAAGCATCAAGAGGACTCATTAAATCAGTCTTCCTCGTTGGAGGCTACGCAGCCTCACCTTGGCTCTTCCAGTACGTACCAATAATCCCCCTGATACACAAGCTCACCCTCACCTCCCCTTACAGACAACTCCAAGAACGTCTCCGACCATACAACATCACAGTCTCCCGCCCAGATACTCAAACTTCCAAAGCAGTCGCAGATGGCGCGATCGGGTTCTACTGCGACCACCACGTCTCCGCTCGTATGTCCAAGTTTATGTATGGCGTCGAGTTTTTACGTGAGATGGACCCGGGCGATCCAGAGCATGTGGCTAGGAGGGAGAGGTTGTGTGAGCTTCCGAGTGGACCAAAGTTGTTGCCTGATGCGTTTGATTGTATTCTTGCTAGGGTGAGTTTATTTTGGCATTGCGGAGATGAGCTTTTTTTTTATGTCACTTAGGGAGTTAAAGTGAAGGAATCAACGGTGTTCACGAGAAAATACTGCACGGAACTAACGAACCTATCTATGCTCTCCGTTTTCGAAGTCGAAGTATGGTGTTTCAGAGGCGGTAATGATATTCCCAAATGGATAAATAGACACGACGGTACGGGAGCAACTTCTGCCACTTTCTCTCCCGAGACTGAATACGGGATCACCCAGATAAATTCTCGACACTATGCGTCGTCCAAGCCGACCTTTCATTGCTCAATGGCAGTGCAGAACCAAAGGCTGGGACTAATGGAAAGAAATATTGGACGATCGTTTTCTCTGTCGAGATTCATTTTGGGCTTACAGAGTTCAAAGCAAGGATAAAATGGATGGATAATGGGCAGGTCAAATAGTGGGTGTTCTTTTTTTCCCCCTCGTATATGCAAGCAGTGTTGTTGACAACGTATAGTGGACCTGCAGTGATCGTATACAACGAACGAGGACACCGAATCGAAGATGAAGACTTTGACAGTTACCCAGAGGACGACACACAGTCCTATCAGACTTCACGCCGTGGCGGCGTCAGTGCAAACGGTACACCTCCTGCTTCCCGTCCTAGAACACCTGTCAACCCATATTACCCTTCTAATCCAATCACAGGTAGTGGATCCGGCCATCGGACGTCGACTGTTAGTACAGGTGAAGGAAGAGAGAGAGCGTCGAGCAGTAATAAGCCCTACGCTTCGCCTATTGCCCCGTCCCTTTCTGGGAGGAGTGTGGCTGCGGGGGGGTATTCGGATTCGGAGAGGTCAAAAAAGGGAAAAGAGCGAGATGGGTCTGGGTATGAAGATAGTCAGAGGGAGAGAGATAGATCGTCGGTTTACACTGCGACTCCTACTTTGGATCGGACGAGGAGTGGGGGTGCGGGAGGACCTGGTTATAGTGCGACCTCGCCGATGTCTAGAGGTGGTGGTGCTGGGTCTATGTATTCGCCTTCTGTGAGACCTCCGCAATCGCGTTCGGTGTCGTTTAATGAGGGGGATGGTGGTGTGGAATATCCTCCTCCTTCTGGTGGTTCACCTGCTTGGGGAGCTGGAGGTGGTTCTACCGGCGGTACACCAAAATCGGCAGTGGACGAACATCGACAGAATCAAATGTGGGGTGATAACAATGTCACATCCCCATCCCAAAATCAATCAAGTCCCAGATCTGCCCAGCTCGATGCGATTCTTGACCGACCTAGATCGCCTTTCCCATCACATTCGCCTTCTGCCGGTGGGGGTGTAGAAAAATCACCTTTTGCACAATCCGCAGCATACGATTTCGGAGGAGGGGGGAATGATAGACCCAAGTCTGCTTTTGGAGAAGTACCCCCACCACTCACATTTGGCGATGAAGGACCCGCTGCTGTTGCAGGAGGTAGAAGAGGAGGAAGCGGTGGTGGTGGATTTTTTGGTGATCCTCCCGCTTCAGTGTTTGGTGAGGCTGCTAGTCCAATCGGTGGTGGTGAGACGAATAACAACCACCCTGATTCATGGGGAGTCGAGTCGAGTCCTGTCACGCCAGTTAGCGTCACGAGTGGGAAGAAAGGGAAGAAGAAGACGACTCCGGGAATCGGGACACCTGCTAATGGAAGTGGTGGATTAAACTCCAAGATAAATTCTCCCTCGGGTTTTGGGAAAAAAACTGATGAAGCTGGTGGAGGAGCTGGAGGACATTGGGGGGCGACTCCGACGACGGCTTCTTCGAAAGCTCCGTCTCCTTATGGTAAACCGCTTAGTCCGTTGAATCCTGCTTCGCATATG
>Ga0307507_10010866_pt1 | contig 11624 bp, 4 predicted proteins | sample 7_EM_MG_FD_207223 | JGI IMG/M metagenome (GOLD analysis project Ga0307507, IMG submission 207223) | Populus trichocarpa ectomycorrhiza microbial communities from riparian zone in the Pacific Northwest, United States - 7_EM | ecosystem: Host-associated > Plants > Roots > Unclassified | place...
AAGAGGCCGTCTGCAATTGACTTCCTTGCCTCCTTCCGTACGTATACTCTATTTTCACGGAGGTAATCCCTGATCTTCTTCAATCGATCCTTGCCAAGGTTATCAAGTATATCCCTCGTAAACGACTCAAAATCGTCGACAAAGCTCTCCTATAGGTTGAATCCCTTCTATCCATTCTCCTTGTATATCGATAATCGCCAATTAACGAATGCTTCGACTTCCTTGATATTGGTTGCGGTCGCGTTAATTCTGGTCTTCTATTTTTCAGTATCTATCGCGGAGGTAGCCATCTTTTGGTTCCGCAGTTAATTTAACAGTTGGACTAGAAGCGTGGAAATAACCATAAACTAATTATTCTGAAGGCGTGATGGACGTAGGTTAGAAGCGCGAGTAACCTCACAAACTGGCCTTTAGGCTTAGCAAGCAATACCTTAATTCTTAGCCTTCGACGAGAGGTCTAGAGAATCAGATAGTGCCTCTCTTCGTTATACCTTGCTAATCTATGCGGCACTGATCAGTGTAGGAATCACAATAGGGGGGGTTTTGGTTTCAATCGATTTCTTCTTTATTTCTCTTCCTACTTCTACAGGTGGAATTTGATGGATCTCCTGAGCTCGCTTAGCTTATGTGGTCAACCCAATTAGTTACAAGCAACGGTGTCCACTGTATTATAGAACCTTATTCCAACATTACCTAATACCCCTACTACTATGCCAAGAAATACAGCTGCAGGACCCTTAAATACCTTAGATAAAGAAATAGTTACTGTCTCGAACCCCTAGGCGGAGCTTATGGCAGCTAATGCCGAAATTAAACGGCTTTAAGCTGCTTAAAGCTAGGGACACCCCTATATCTAGTGTTGACTTATTGGACAGACTTGCTATGGTTCTCGAGGCCCTAGCCTAACATATAGTATTAGTATTGTCACGGTCCGTAAAGGTCGCAGACCCCCTATTACTTACAGATGGAACTGACCCTATATTTGATAACTAGAAGCTTTAATTATAGGACAAGCTTGAAGTTAATACGGACCACTTTCCTAATACCTAAGCTAAAATGGCATATGTCTTTGGCCGCACTGGCGGTGACGTATAGACGCACCTACGTCTATAATACGCCCAGGACTTAGCAAACCCCCTCCTCTCTAAGGAAGAGATAATTAATTACCTATCTTCTATTTATAAGGACCCCTTTAAAGTATAAAATGCCCGTCTTAATTATAAAAGCCTAATAATAAAAATAACAGAAACCTTCTTGGTTTTCTAGACCCGCTTTTTACACCTAGCTGGATAGGCCTAAATCCCTCTAGAAGATCTAATGCCAGACCTCTTTAATAAGCTTACCCTAGACCTATAGCGCGCCATACTGCCGGTTTATACTACCGTATAGACGCTAAAGGAACTTATAGACTAATGCCTAGCAATTAACTAGGGCCTCCGTTAAATTAAGGCATATGCTAAACAGTATAAGGCTAGAAGCTCCGCTAACTAGAATATAAGTACTATAAGAACGGGCCGCAATGCCCTAGTAAGATCTGCAACCCCTACAGCACTAACTATACCGCCTACTATTAACCTAGTGGCTAGCCGTGCAGCTAGTCCTACCGTGACTCCAGCGTATACTTAGCCTTTATATAGCAACCCCCGTAGACAGGCCCTTAGCGACTAAGGAGCTTGCTTTATATGCGGTTAAAAGGGTTACCGTATAGCTAAATGCCTAATAAATGCGAAAAAAAAAATAAGGTCCTACTAATCTAGGAGGACAGTATAGAGGCAGAGTTGGAAAAAGAGGAGCCTTAGAGAAAGACTCCTCTCTAGGGTTAAAAGGGATTAACATATTATATATTAATCTAGGTTAGCTAATTAGTGGAAGAAGCTGCACTATCCCTTATACTTTATTCCGTAATAGATATTAAGTTTTAACCTCTACCTTAGCTAACTCTAGAGCAAATACCTTTGCCTTAATAGACACCTAGTATGCTATAAGGCTGGCTAACTTTTTAAATACACCCCTTAAAGAACTGCCTAAACTAATTCCTATTTACGGGTATAATAAACGGATAGGGCCACCTATTACAACTATCTTGCGGATATACCTCCGCGTTAACAAATAAAGATAATATAATATCCCCTTTCTTATTACGGACTTAGGAAGCCACAATATAATCTTAAAGAGAAAATGGCTAGCCTATTTAGGCTTATAGCTTAAAGTATGGAGTAGACGGCTTATCTAGCCTAAAACCCTACCCCTAACACCGTCTTTTGTAAAGGAAATTAGCATTATAATGGAAAACCTTATGCGGCCATAAATAGACACCGTTTATTAGGCCGATACTATACATAGGGACCAGGTATTTAAGAAAGATATACAGCTTAACCCGTAATAAATCTATATACTATAACGCTCCCAAACTACTAATATTGTGCCGCCAACACTAGGGACCTAGGAAGCCAGTAATAAGCTAGATAAACTAGGCCCTATATAGCCCTAAAGAATAGTAAGGAATATTAAACGCCGTACTAAATAAATAGATTGGAAAGATAACTTACGGAAGATAGAACAGGAGCTAAGGAGGGCTATAAGCACTTAACCGCAAAATATAGTTTATAAAATATCCATAAAGAAACCTATAAACCTCCCACCGGTTAATATCTGCTACATTAACACTATAGGGTTCTACTAGAACTTAAAACGGCCTAACACCGTTACCTTTACCACTAGCTTATACAAAATTAACTAGATAATTAAAGATAAGGAAGCCCTAGCCCATAACTAGCTTAGTAGGGAAAGTAAGCTTATAGACAAGGAGCTAGTAGAATAGAAACTACTCCGCCAATACCGGGAATTCAAGGACATATTCTCTAAGGCAGTATTTAATATGCTCCTGCCTTACTAACCATATAACTATAAGATTAAGATTGAGCCAGATAAAGAAAACACCCTTAGCTATAGCCCCCTCTGCTAGCAATCTACTAATAAGCTATAGGCCACTAAGCAATACCTTATTAACAACCTTAATAAGGGCTTTATTAAGCCTAGCTAAGTCCCCTTTGCCTTACCCATTCTCTTTACAAAAAAGCCTAACGGCGGACTCCGTTTCTATATTAACTACTATAAACTAAATTATATAACCCGCAAAGACTAATATCCGCTGCCCTTACTTAAAAAAACACTAGCCCGTATAAGTAAGGCTAAGATCTTTATAAAGCTTAATATCCGCTAGGCCTTTTACTGAATTAAAATGGACCCTAAATCTAAAAATCTTACTATATTTTAGACCCGCTACGGATTATATAAATATAAAGTACTACCTTTTAGACTAACTAACGGACTGGCTATATACCAACGGTATATAAATAACGTACTCTTTAACTATCTTGATAACTTCTACACAGCCTACCTAGAAAATATTATAATTTACTCTAAGAATAAACTGGAATATAAGGAGTATATCTATAAAGTCCTATAACGGTTTTATAAAGCTGGTCTCTAGGCCAATATTAGTGTCGGTATATATGCTTTAATCAACGGGCACAAATATCACTGTATAATACGTATGCGTTGTTAATTATTGGATAATTAATTGTCTAGAAGTAAGGGGTTGCTCCAAGGTCAGATTAACTAGCCTCGCTTCGCGGTCTCGTGACCACGTCACATAACTAACATTCCAACACTAGAGCAACTCTAAAAAGAAGGCTAATCTATATTCTAAAGCTAAGTTTACTTCTAGACTTATTCGCAGCGTATACACAATAGCTAGAGATCTAATTAATACGCAATAGCTTCCACGCTCCTTTTACAGGTCCGTAATTGCAAGAAGAATTGTTAGGGGTAGCAGGTTAACATATCGCGAGGGCCGCTAAGGCACTAGTAGTAAGCGAGCTAATAGCGATTTTCTATCTTGGGGATAGAAAATCCTAATTGGCTGGTTAAATTTAGGGTCTATATTATTACAATTAGTTACCTAACGCTAAGCTAAATCTAAGTTTGTTTGTTTAACCCATCCTATAACTTATAGGTCGATTCGGTTTATATTAATAAGCTATTAAAGAGCCGCGCAGGGCTTTCCCTTTGTTATAGCATTAGTAGGGTTGGCCTCTCTATTAATCTATTTCACCTCTATAATCTATCTCCGTTTGTAGGCTTACCGGAGGCACATTACGTCGATTATTAGGCGCTTTTCTTGGGTGGTTCTAAGTCGTACTAAATAGTTATATAAGGACTTAGAATCAGTGCAAAGCACAAGTAGGAGGTTAATTTGTAGGATCTTATCTACTATAGATTTGATTGCAACGCCGATATTAAAGCCGTGGGCCGTACTATAGAGTTTAAAAGCTAGTACGCTCTAAGTAACTCTTTTACACTTAACTAAGCTTTAATAGACGATGTTAGCCTTCTTTATAGTATTAGCTAGTATAATAACGTAGCCAATCTGCGAAGAGAGGTCCTTATTATTAGCAAATAACGCGTCCATAAACACTAGGAGCTATAGGGTTTTAATATCTAACTTAACAAACTTAAGGCCTCTATTAGCGTTCTCAATTTACTAGTTTAGACGCTTATTTAACTATTTTGCGTCTTCCTTATTAGGGTTAATCACCTAGGCGGCAAAGGATAAATTAAATAAGGCTTCTAGCTAGCAAACTAAAGCGATATATACACCTTTAGCGCGTTAAGCGATATACTAGTCCTTTAGAGTTAAGGTTCTTATAGCTCCTCTTAATCCTATACTTATAGCAAGCTTAGTACTAATTATACTAAGGTTTATGCATTATCATTCCTAAGTAAGCGTAATGCTCCCGTCAGTTAGTAGCTGAATGACTCCACCATTAAACTTAATAGGCGTATTAACGGTAAGTTATTCCCGTTCTTTAGCCATAAACTTGGCCTTATACAGCTCGTTTTACTCTACGTTTATAAAGGTCTCATCTACCAGGAATAGAGTATTATTAGTTTATAGGCCTATAATGCCAAAGGGTTCGTTGCTTTGTAGGAGATAGGGGTTATATATAGACTAGTCTATATACAACTATTAGATGTAATATAAGTAATATATCTTAAACCAGTAGTTACCAGCTTCCGGTACTTTATAGAGTGGTTTTATAACCTTTAAAACAGAGGCCTTATTAATCCTAAGTTGCTTAATCAGCTCATACAGAGGTCGTATATAGAATTCTTAATTCAGTGTAGTGGTTAATTGTATATAGGCCTGTAAAATATCTTAGAGGTAAAGTCGTGCCTATAGAAGCTTTATAGCAGTAATATAGAGAATTAGTTATTAGCTAACTTATTAAATAGTTAATAATTAGGTAAAAACCAGTTCCTTTTCTAAGTTATTATAAGCTTATATAACTAGTCGGGATTTCTTAAAAGCCTTATTAGTTCCCTTATTCTTAATCTCGTCAACAAATCGTAAATTAAAGAGTTATACGCCTTATAGTATGTCCGTAAGTCTTATAATCTTAAAAACTCCCTTCTTAAGTAGACCAGTAAGCTCCTTCTATTAAAAGGCGCTGAATTAAGTACTAAATTAACTGTTATCCTATAGGTAGATAGTGATGTTAGCCATAGCCGTAAGTAGAGGGTATTTGCGAGGGCGTCCTCTACCTCATTTTAGGGGTTGTTGCTAAGCTTTAGCAGGTCTCTCTAAGATAGTCTTAGAAAGGGCTAACCTAAATAGAGGTTTAGGTAGTAATTTTAGTCCAACAATTTGCTCCTGCGATTTAGTTACTTAAAGGTAGGGTTTTACAACTATAGATCAGAAGGCTGTAGGTCCGCTAAATAGTTTAACAGTACATATTTCACCCTTAATAGTAAGTAAGGTAAATGGCCTGTCCCAATAGCCGCTTTAGCCAGTATTTCCTTCTCTCCAGACCAAAACAGGCGAATTTAGTAGGAGATTATAAATCGCATTAGCATTGGGTCCGTTTCGTATATTTAGCGCATTAGCGATCTATCGTTCAGCTCGTAGCTTCTATATCTCTACTATAGCCTTTTTGATTGCGGCAGCGCGTTATATAACTATAGGGGATGGTGCATCGGATTCAACCATTTGGGGGTAGGCTTTAAAGACTAGAAGTATAGAAACTAGTCCTCTAGGGCTAGCTAAATCATTAATTGCTTTAAACGCCATTTAGAGTCTTATCTCCTTATTAATTTCGGGGATTTCAGTCATAATAATCTAATAGGCTCGGTATAATAGACTATAGTAGCGCTCTACTATTCTAATAGAGTTATATGCTTTAACTAGTACTCCCTTTATACTAATTCCCATAATAGTGGCGTATTGCTTAAATTCCTTACTAATGAAGTTCTTTCTAGCGTTATAGGTAATTAGGTCTAGTGGCCCTAAATAGGTATTAATCTAGCACATCTATAGAACGTCCTATGTGTGTTTAGCGCTAATATCTTATAGCTATCTACCGGCTTGGAATCGCGTTCCTTTATTAATAATATATAGAAGGGGTGATCCGCTGATATACATAATGTCAATAATAATATTATAGTTAAAATTAATGTTATCTTATAGGGTAAAGCGGAATCTGCCTAGTAATTTACTAAACTTCTAATAGTAGTAGCAGAACTTGGTTAGTTACTTAATAGCCATTCTATCCGTTTTATAGCCAGCATAATAGAGTAGTTTTTGTAATTTCTTAACTAAGGGATGTCCAAATCAACGATATAGGCGCCGTAGCTCTATATCTATTAAGTAGCAGGGGTTCGCGTTAAAGGATTCAGACAGATATAACTATAGTAATAAGCTCTATAAGAGAAACGGGTGGCCAAACTGTTACACTACTAGTACTTTTTTAGTGTGAGTAATAACAACATTTCTAAGGTTGTTGTAGTAGATTTAGAGTCTGTCTATATCCGCTAAGTAGAGCAAGAAGGGGGTATCTATATAGACAACATAAAACTATATCTTGCCTATAGGGGTAATGATATCTGCAGTTCTAATAGAGGTAGCGATTCTAATGCCAAACTACACGTTAACTTGTCCTTTGGTTAAGGTATTAAGTCTTATAGATTAGTCCGCGTTCTATAGTGCCTAGAATTGTCTGTAACTGGCTATAGACTTCTTTAACGCACCAGTATCGATTATAATTCCTATAAATACTATGGAAGTATAGCGTAAAGCGGCGGTTATTGTATTATAGTTAAACGGGTCGGTTTCCGTAGTAGGTTCTATGGAGATTATAGTAAGTAAGTAAGCATAAGCCTTATTAGCTAGTTCTATACTTATAAAGGTTGCTTCGTCTATAGTAAGAGTCCTAAATAATATAAGGTAGTAGCTGTTAGGGTCTTCTAATTCTTCCTCGCTGTTGTCGTTATTAGTGTTTTTATCAGTGTCTGTGTTTAGCATAAGAGCTTTAAAAGTCTTATTGTACTTATTATTGTCGTCTTCTTTATAGTAGATAGTATATTGTCTAAAGCGTTCTTTAAAGTTACCGTTGCGGCCCTTATTATTATTAAAACGTCTTTTATACTTATCTTTAGAACGGTTCCGCTCCTCCTCTATATGTTTCCATAAGTGGCAGCTCTCCTTTTAGCAAATATAGCACTTGGCCTTTAGGGATCTGACGGTGTTTTATCTATAGGAGTGGGTTCAGTCACGGTTATTACAAATATTACGGCGGTATATGTAATCCGTAAAATAGGTTCCTTAAGACGGTCTTATTAAGGCCTAGGAAGGGTATTCCTTCTCCCATATAACTATAGAAGATTGCAACTTGCTAATTAACTGGGAGAGGTCTTTAGAAGGGTTAGAAATAGCAATACAGTATACTAGTACTCCTTAGCAAGCAGTGACTAGCTTATTTATAAGGAAGAGGTCTATATAAAACTCTAAATATAATTCATGGCGATATTTTAAGAGCTTATTAAGGAGTAGTTAGAAACTCTAATAGATTTGCTTATTAGGGTTCTTGTTAATAATTCCTTAGAAGTTGGTGGCGTTCTATTTAGTAAGGTTTCTCTAATAGTACTCTAGTCCTTTAAAGAAGTGACGCATGTGGTTATATACCTTAGTAAATAATCTAGTTAAAAGGCTGCTATTGTAGTAGTAATTCTAAGCAAGTCCCTTTAGCATAGTTAGGAGTGCGGTTATATAGCCTTTAGGAGGTAGACCAGCTCTCTTACAGATATTATAGAAGATAGTTAACTTAAAGTTAAAGCTATTACTCACTCCATTGTACTTCTGGTCGTCTATGTAGATCTTAGCAATAGTAGCTGCCTCTTTACTATACATAGGCAGGTGCATAGCAGGGTCGGTATTGGCAGTACTAGGGTAAAGATACTAGGCAGGAGGGGGACTAGGTGGGATAGAAGCGGTTACTAAAGGGAGGGTAGAGGCAGTTACTATAGGCGATAATTGCTGATTCTGCGTCTATAGGAGTTAAGTAAGGAGAGTAAGTAGTTAATCTTAGGTAGAGGTAGGTGCAGCTTGCTATTAAGTGGCAGTTAGTGCAGTTTGCTAGGGTATAGATGCAATAGCTAGTTAGGGTATTATAGGGGTAGGTATTTACGTTCTAGGTGTTATGGCTATAGCTATAGGCTAGATTGCAGGCGTTAGAGGTAGTAGAGGTAGTTAATGGCTTATAGGCGTCAGCACCGTATAGGAAGGTAGTAGGCTATAGGGGGGGGTTATAGAAGCTAAAGAGGCTATAACTAACGGGGGTATAGCTTGATTCAATATTAGAGCTGTTTATATCAAGTTAAGCCGTTCTTATAGCGCCACTGTAATTATAGGGCTAACTGCCTTAAGAGCTTCTATAATTTCCTTATCTATCCATTTGTAAGGTTCTTCCTCTTAGAGGAGGTTAAATAGTGCTTCTAAGATTAAATATCTGCTATTGTGCTTTCCCACATACACTCCTCTCTTAAGTAGATGAGTGCGTAACTTTGCTCTTATATCAATTTATATATATTTAAAATCTTCGGTAGTAAAGCCTTCAAATTCCTCCTTAAATACTATCTATAATATATAGTCTGTGAAGTTCTCCTATATGTGTATATAGACCTTTATTACTATATAGTCTCCTAGCTCATCTTTAGAAGCTATAGCAGCAGTAATTCTATTACTATGTTTTGATATCTTCTCATACCACTCCATTATAGTTATGGGTTGAGTATCCATAAGGTTTAAGTGGAGGTTTAAAGGTAAGAAGGTTTAAGGTTTAAGATTTAAGGTTTAGGGTATTCTCTACAGCTTTAGGGCCTATAGAGTGTCCTTAGTCTGGGAGTTTAAGGGTTAAGGCTTAAACAGAGGTCGAGGTTAAGGTTAAGGTTAAGGGTTAAGGTTAAGGTTAAGGGTAAGGTCAAGAGTAAGGGTATAGTTAAGGTTAAGGTTTATATATATATTCTCTACAGCCGTTAGACCTGTAAAGTGTTCTTAGCAAGGCTGCTATTCTTTTAGCAATCTGCTGTATTAGCTATAAGGCCAATACACGCTCTTAAGCTTAAGTAGAAGTTGTAGTCTTCTCCTTTAATAAAATAGACAAGAACTAGGTAATTAGTGAACTATTTCTAGTACTACTCCTTAAGCGCTAGCTATTGCGTATTTCCTAATCTATACGTCTACTAATTAGTGTCGGTATACATGCTTTAATCAACGGGCATAAATATTACTGTATAATACATATGCGTTGTTAATTGTTGGATAATTAATTGTCTAGAAGTAAGGGGTTGCTCTAAGGTCAGGTTAACTAGCCTCGCTTTGCGGTCTCGTGACCACGTCACATAACTAACATTCCGATAATTAGAAAGTTAGAATTTAGTGTTAAGCGCACTAAGTACCTAGGGTTTATTATTAGTACAAACGGAATTAAGGCAGACCTAGAAAAAACGGCTGTAATTAATTAATAGGAACCCCTAAGGACTATAAAGGGGGTATAGTTATTCCTAGGTTTCTATAACTTCTACTAACGCTTTATTAAAGACTATAGCAGGATTGCTTAGCCCCTTAACTACCTTACTAGAAAGAACTAACCTTTCTATTTTAATAATGTATATAAAAAGGCCTTTGACGAACTTAAAAAGCAGCTAGTCTCTACCCCGCTACTAGCCTATTTCTACCTAGAATGGCTCTTAATGTTAAAAACGAATGCTTTAGATAGTGTAATAGCTGCTATCTATTCCCAGAAACAGCTAGATGGAAAATAGTACCCTATTATATACTATTTAAAGACTATAATAGATACGGAGCTAAATTACCATATCCATAACAAAGAGATCATCGGGAAAATATTCGCAGGATGAGATTTAAGTAGACTTTAATTTTCGCGTTTCGCGTAATTGACATGCAATTTAACCAACTTAACACGCAATTGACCAACTTGACACGCAATTTGACTAACTTAATATGCAATTAACTAACTTAACACGCAATTCGACCAACTTAACACGCAATTAACCAACTTAACACGCAATTTGACTAACTTAATATGCAATTAACCAACTTGACACGCAATTCAACCAACTTAACATGTAATTGACCAACTTAACACGCAATTTAACTAACTTAACACGCAATTAACTAACTTAACACGCAATTCGACTAACTTAATATGCAATTAACCAACTTGATATACAATTTGACTAACTTAATATGCAATTAACTAACTTGACACGCAATTTGACCAACTTGACACGCAATTAACCAATTTGATATATAATTCGACTAACTTAATATGCAATTAACTAACTTAACACGTAATTTAACTAACTTAATATATAATTAACCAACTTAACATGCAATTTAACTAACTTAATATGTAATTAACTAACTTAACAACTTTAAAAGCTAACTATATATTTCTTAATACGCAATTAACCTACTTAGCAACTTTAAAAGGTAACTATATATTTCTTGATATGCAATTAAGGTAAAGTTATATGCTATATATTTAACTATTATATATTATCTAATATAATCTTATACAATCTTATATAGTTTTATTACTTGGAGGCTCTGTATAAGGCTCTGCGCGAGGCTCTATACAAAGCTCTACACGAAGCTCTACACGAAGCTCTACACGAAGCTCTACACAAAGCTCTACACGAAGCTTTACACAAAGCTCTACACGAAGCTCTACGTACAGAGGCTCTGCACAAGGCTCTGCGCAAAGCTCTACATACGGAGGCTCTATATAAAGCTCTGCATTGGGTCCCCGCTATATTCCCAATAGCGTCTACACGTGTCTCTGCCTATATAGCCGCCTTATTTTTTACCCTTCTTTCCTTCCTTACATCCTCCCTACCTAGGGAGGCACTAGAACGGCAGCCAGTAGAGGACCGTTGCTAGAACTAGATAACTATTGCTAGAACCAGACAACCGTTACCAGAACTAGATAACCGTCGCTAGAGCCAGACGACTATCGCTAGAGCCAGACAACTGTCGCTAGAACCAGACGACCGTTGCTAGAGCCAGACGACCGTCGCCAGAACCAAACGACCATCTCCAGAGTCAGACGACTGTCGCCAAAACCAGATGACCGTTGCCAGAGCCAGACGACCGTCGCCAGAACCAGACGACTGTCGCCAGAGCTAGACGACCGTCGCTAGAACCAGACGACCGTCGCCAGAGCCAGACGACCGTCGCCAGAACCAGACGACCGTCGCTAGAA
>Ga0307507_10010867_pt1 | contig 11624 bp, 12 predicted proteins | sample 7_EM_MG_FD_207223 | JGI IMG/M metagenome (GOLD analysis project Ga0307507, IMG submission 207223) | Populus trichocarpa ectomycorrhiza microbial communities from riparian zone in the Pacific Northwest, United States - 7_EM | ecosystem: Host-associated > Plants > Roots > Unclassified | place...
TCAAGTGAAAGCCCTTTGGGCTTGAAACTTGCACAGGCCCACATTACCTTGTGCTTAATTTTTATCAAATAAATAGGGATGGTGAGATTCGAACTCGTGACCGCTTGGCCATTAAAGCTCTGATACCATGTCAAAGAACCATCTCAAACCAATAGCTTAAACTGTTAGGTAAGGTCCCAGGATATGATTTATATTATTCTCTAACATTTATCTTGAAGGAATTAAGATCTCTTCAAAAAAAATTATATAATTTTTAACTACTGCTACACCAGGAGTTCTGTGAACAACATCACTCTCTCAGCTAGCACTCCTAGAGAACATATCATTCAGAGCAAGTTTAAGCAAGCAACATGAGTCATGAAGCACAGCCAGCATTCAAACCTAATTCTTAAGGTCTTACCAGTCAGCTTTTATTTGGCGATTTTCATCATCATAGGAATTTTACTCTCATGTTCCGCCACCTAATTTGAGGTTGATATAAGATAACCAAGAATACCTGTGAATATATTTATATAGCTGGAGAGCTACAGACAGTATTTGGTGTAATCTATATGCAGTCTCTTAGCTGAATAGACAATCTTTCTGTCCTGCACTCACCTCTCTTGCAGCTCTGAATGTTTGTGGGGAATATCATTAAGAAGCACACTGCTCATTGTAGATAATCCCTCACAAGTCACTTGACTATCACTGTTTTATGGTAATTCCACAAGGCATTTGATTCTTTATTACAGAACAGTATACGCAAAGTTGCTGATCTCACTTGTTAAAACACTTGGGTCATGTACCATCAATGGTCTGTTCAGGCTGTTTCACTAGAAAAAGATGAGAGAGGGATGGATTAAGGGAGTAACTGATCGATGAAGCTAAGGTCCTAATTGTAAAAATAAATCAGCAATCCATACTTCATACTTGTGCAACTCCTACTCTGTGTCATCTGATCTAGTCTCACACATTATACAATTCTGTATCAAAGAAGTAGAAAACACCAAGAGAAAGGTGCATAATACAGGAATATTTACTTACTCGAGTTAAGCAGTTCCTGTTATCAACCTTTCCTGTTGATCTAACTTTTTCACCTTTATAAGGCCAAAGAGGACTTGGAAACTGAAGAATGCACAAAAGATGGATGCCGCAATGGCTGGTACCTATCAAAGATAACACATTCAAACAAATGATTGGATGAAAATCAAGAAGAAAGATGCAAAATGATGCATAGCAAACATAAATTAGAGCTGGTGGCTTACTCGAATGGAATTGAGATATAAAATAGTTGCAAGGTTTACTAGACTTCCAACAGCTACAGCCTGTTGATTGGTCAAAGAGGATGTTACAAAGATTACACATCCAGATCCGCACCAAAACACATTAAGTAAAATATTTCTATTTCTGAAATATAGGGGAAAATAACCAAATAATACATATTACGCATACAAGTATGCTCCTCATGTTTCAACTAAAACATGAGGTGGCAAGCCTGACAACTCCTAGAATACTAGACATGCTAACATGCCATAAATGCACACGATCATAAATTTAGATTTTTTACTATACATTCAACAATTAAGTTTCCTGCATGCAGAAGCAGCAATGATGGAGAAAATGTAAACGATGATAATCTTGTTTAAGCTTCTTCACAAAAAAAAGTAACCAAGGTGAATCTTGTTAAATTCTTCTATCCCTATTTATAAAAAGTTTGACATGACTGGAAAAATGTGTCATGTCCTGAAGTGCACTTGCAAATTTCAACAGAAGTTTAGTCCGAATATGTCAAAAAATGACTAGTATACTCCGTGATCAAGAGGAAAATATAGCATTGCACTCCATGGGACCTGCAAGAAAGATAAACCAGAATATGACAAGATTGACTTTATGAAGTCCTAAGATAGATAAACTCACACTCCCTACTATCTTCTGGACAGCTGCAACACGCTGGAATGCCCTCTCAGCCTCCAGGGTTCGAACTCGGAGCTTCAAATCACCTTGCTCCTGCAATGCAGTGTTGATTGCTAAGTAACATGTTGAAGACATGATGTCGAAGACATGGATCCACAGGCCTACTATAAAGCACTAGAATTATTTAGAACACTCAAATTAAAAGACACCAAGGATTCCTGAATCCTACCAATCGTTGGATAGTATCAGCAAGCTTTTGAACTCTATCAGCCTGTCTAAATAAGTTGTAGATTGCACGAGACTGCCTGTCCCACCTTTTTCTGAAGTCCTGAAACATTTACAGGATTGGTTATGAAAATGAGACTTACTATTATGTCCAACATCAAGGTTAGAGCAGATTAAGATGGTCCTATTTTATCTTCAAGAGAACTAAATAAATAAAATCTCTACCTTCAAGAGAACTTCAACTCCAGCTTCGCGAAACTTTAGCAGCTCAAGTGCATAGCTGAAATATATCGCATGCAGGACAAGTTAGACATATAATTTACACAGCCAACCTAATTTCAGAAATTTCCTGAGAATGTTTAGAAAACTCTAACAGCAGCAAAACACACTCACGGTTTTGCAATCTCCGTAATATCAAACCGAGGGTCAAGGCCTTTCCCAATGCCATCCAATACTGCAGAGAATAATTTCCTTGTCTAAGGTTAATGTTGAGCATAGCATTTCATAACAATGACTCCTCCAAATTACAGTACTTCACCTGAAAATGCTCTCACAACAAATGTGAAAGTGGCAGGAAAACGGAAAGGTTGATCTGCTGCAATGGATAATAAATCTTCCCCTGTTAAGAGAACATAACCGCATGAGATGCAGTTATCTAAATATTCACCAAAATCTTGTGAAAGCTATACAATTTGCAAAATCTTATCATAATTAGATAATTTGCACAATATGCTGGGCCATTAAGTTCAATAGTAGGATAAGGCTATGCCATAACAAGACTTGAACTTAAGTATATACCAGATTGCAAAATAAACTCATCTCAGCTAAACCTCAATCCAAAACTTGCTGAGGAGGGCTACAAGGATCCATATCCTAAGATTGAGAAATAAAAACTGGAAAATAAAATGAACAAGGACAACTTGAACGGTGGAGTGTTAGTGACTAATAGACACTCACATATGGTATGCATATCTTACAATAGTTGCTTTTATGCAGATGCCAAAAGAAGGTGAAATGGTCTCACCTCTTGCTATTTGGAAACAAATTGCACTATAAATTAAATCTAGAAAAGTGTGAAACCTCGTATATATATAGAACCACACTGCAGGAGTTACCTATTGCAGCCAGACGTTGCTTCTTTTTCTCTATTTTTTCATCCTTGCTCAATGGCTTTTTAAAGCCGAGTTGTGCTGTTTCTATTTCTCCCTCTCTTCTTTGAGCAGCAAGACGCTCTTCGAAACTGCCAAAGTTTGAAATTAGAATTTTGAGGTTATAAGAGGTCGAACAAAGAAATATACATCACTTATATGATCCAAAGGTAGTTTCAACATTCCCACTTTGGTCCAATGTGCAAGTCAAAACGTCAGTACATTGTCTGGCTTTTCTATATCACGGTATACATGTTATTCAAAATGAATGTCAGCTTATCTCCTTGGTCTTTAGTAATGACTATTCCTGGCTCTTCTTCTTCAGAAAATGCCTCAATCTTGAGAACCTCTCTTTCAATCTTTCAATTCAATCTCAACCTTGAGACCTTGAAGTAAGAGCATGATTGAGTGGTTATGTCATCTTCCTCCAAATGAGACAATTGTCAGTCATTTACACTCAGATCTCTGATTTTGCTCATACCTGTTGAGCATCTAAACCTCAATAACAGTAAAGGCAGGATCAATACTTCAATTAAGATCCTCTTTCCTTGTTCAATCTGGCTAGAGACTAACCCTTGATCTATCAAAGCTGCCAGCCCAATTCCCTTCTTCTGTTGGGCAGTTGAGGCTCAAACCTAAATTATCATTATTATTCATTTTCATTTTCATTTTCATTTTTCATTTTTCATTAGGAATTATGATGGTATGACAGCTTTGAGCATAATTCCTTCCTATCAAGCACAACTTTCAAATGATCCCTATGAATATTCTGTCTTGCATCCAAAGGTGTCTACAATTAGTAACAGCCTTATCCTTCCCTCGTATTTATTTTTTGACTTTGAGATTGTTCCAAATTCTACCCAAACCAGCAGTAGAGGATTAGTCAAATCTGGCCAATGTCTTATGCTGAAACAATAATAAAGATGGTGATGACAATCAAAGCGAGAACCCAAACAGTTATCCCTTTCTTTCAAAGCACCTATTGAGAAAGAATAGTGCAGTTCGTCTGACAGCTGTCATGTCTCCAGTAGGCACAAGAACACCCATTTGGATCATTGCCTCAAGGACCTGCACTAGCATAGAAAAGCATCAGACCATGTGAACTGTGACATGTTAAGTTTGTATAACAAGAATAAGGACACCTAGACATGGCCATGAGCCACCACCCTTAAGCACAATCACCTTATCCGGATCCTTTTCATAAATTCCATAGAATGCTTCCAGCAACCCTTCTCGAATGTTTGGACTGATACTGCAATATACGAAGACAAAGGACAGTCATAATACAAAACTTGATAATGGACTTGTTTGGCATACTAATTGCAGATAGCCAGCAGAGGATCAGACAGTACCTTCCCATCATTCCAAAATCATAAAAGATCAACCTTCCCCCATTGACATCATCAACAGCAATATTTCCTGGATGCTGCACAGAAAGAAACAAGACCTGATCTCATACTTGTGAACTTTAGATGCCATTAAGGAATCATGATACGAAAGGACCACATCTTCCTCATCTCCAAAAGGAAAAATAATCATAAAAAGATTGTAGGAAGACTTTGAAGACAGTACCCTGCCTATGAACACATATCCAAAGCTGTTCGATTGGCACAGACCACACAATATGGAGGGGAAGGATATCAAAACAAATAATTCATTCAATTCATATATTCCAGAATCCAGATATAATCCAAACTTTCCTTTACTGTTCAAAAGGACAACTTCTTTTTCCATTTATTGGGCTGGAAATTTATTGGCACAACCAGAGGAATGTAGCTTCAAATATTTAAGAAGCACATGTCAAAGGCTACGTTCACTTTTGATATTTACCACTCTCTTCTTTTAGGCTTCAGCTGAAGTTCAATGACTTCTCCCTGTCCCACTTTCTTTGAGATTAGATTGTGAAATCAATTTCTAATTCTAGCTATCTCTGACCTCCATATTTCAAATAAAATCTGGTCTACACGTAGGATGCACTAAACCAAAACAAGTCCATTTCATGATTCAACTAGAGAAATTATCCAAATTCATACAACATGTAAAAAATAATGATGCGCTTATTTTGAATTTAAGGAAAAAATGCATAGTTGAAGAAACTGTGTTATAATTAAAGGACTCTAAATTCCTATCAGCATCAGGTAAGGTAACCTTTAATACACTGTGCAGTAGGAAATTAAAAAGAAAAATAAAGGTTCTCTCTTCAGATGATTAATCGAGCATCACCTACAGACATTTCGAAACAATAATAAATAGGATTGCTATGTAAAGTTGCTCATGAAAAATGCAATTTCAGATCAGTGCATTTAAATCACACCTCAAGATGTCGAGGCATAAGATCAATCATGCCTTCATTTAAGCCATCTAAAACACTTGCACCTTCCGCATCTCCAGCAGAATTTTCTAGATCTTTTTTTTTAATTTATGAAGTAAGCCTTCCAATAAAGGCCTAACAAGCCCCGGAACTACTTTCTGTGTATCTCCATATAAAAGTACAATAAGCTCAAAATAAATGTTCACTTTCTCAAACAATTTTGTCATATTGAGAATCCCAAATAGCAAACATTTCAAGCACCACCAAAAACCGGAAGTGGCAATAAAACTCACAGGGTCGGCATGGAAGAATCCATGAGATAGAATTTGTTCCAAATAAGATTCGACCGCATATCTGCCCAATCTGCAGGACATTATAAAAGATGACAATCATTTCAGTTGACAATAAAGTAATTTTTCACGATACTAAATTTGACAATTACAAGCATTGAAAGCACAAGAGTTGAAGGTAGCATGTGACATGATTTCACCAGGCTCAATAACAGGAGATTATCTTAACCTTTTGCGATCAACACCCAGTTGATCTAATGCTTGAATTTTGTTTATTTTGATCCCTGGGACATATTCCATTGTCAGAACCTACATTCAGATAAATAAATAAAGGAGCAAGCGGTTACAAGTAACTTTAGAGATAATGTTTTTATAAGAAGAAAAAAAATTAAGTTCATGATTACTAATAGGAACCTGCGGTGTGGTGTATTCCCAATATATTGCTGGGACTTTAACATACTCCATCTCTTTGAAATTACTGGCAAACAGTTCTGCATTAGAGGCTTCCATAGTATAATCAATCTCCTGAAAATGTCAAATATTATTAGCCATTGCAATTATAAAATGGTAATCTGAAAATTGAACTAGAATGCAGCTACATAATAATTTAGGTCAGTGACCACTTAGACACTAAGACCTGCAAGTTAAATCACAATTAAAGTTTAGAACTTAAATTTACAATTTTATTGAATTTCCTTAAAACACAAAGAATTAATCTAAAAAGGCATTTCTAGTCATTTTTACGTGATTGCATATGTTAATTCTCTGTGATATCCTAGCTTCAAAAGTTTGATACATTTCCAACACATCAGCACTTTTTTGGTGCAAGTACCAATCAACTTGAAGTCCTCATGGTATTTGTTTTCATTTTGCACCAACCATGTGCATCTGCCTATGTTGCACTACCATTGAAATATTCCTACAGATTGCCATAACTAAAGTTGTACTCAGTAATACCTTTTTGGCTTCATCTAGCATAAAAGCAACTACGCAAATTATGTTCTCTATGTTCTGTTAGAGCTCATTTATGTGGTTAAATCATAGGCTGCCATGTCGTTGATGCAGGGCGCAAATTTCATAATTTTGGACATAATTATTGTTATTGTAATATTTATTTAATTGTTAAGGTTTTCTAGAATTCGTTACCTATATTTGATTAGACAATTGGTTTATTAGAAAATTAGTGATAGCTCTAGAATTCTATTTTTTATATATATATTTTGCTTTACTATTAAGTTTTAATAGGGTTTTCTAGTTTTTTTGTTTAAAGAGTTGTATTAGCCTTTTGACACTAAGAATTAATGAATAAAAATTAAGTTATTTTACAGCTCTGTTGTGTTTTCTTTTTAAGGATTTTTTAGAACAAACAAACATATCCATTTGAATCTTTGATCACTCATTTCATGAGGCCTTTCTGCTGTCTTACTGCTCATCCATGTCAAACATCCTGACTTTAATAGACTAAAGATTGTAAAATTTTTGTTTCATGAGCATCCTAATGCCCATTTAATTTGCAACTTTATCATAGCCATGTCTTTTATTACAACCACAACCAATATTGTAGAGGTCTTCCCTTCTGTCTTCCTATCCATCCATGTCCCACATCCTGATTTCAACTTGACTAAGATGGGTAGGATGTTGTTTCATGAAGCATGACTGTCCTAGTGCTCATTTCATTTGCAATTTTATCATTGTAAGAAAAATTCATCAAAAACCTCAAATGAGTGAACTTACTACACCAACTTAACTGAAAAACATTAATTATTGCAAACAGAAAAAAGGACTTGGGAAATTGGAGAGAGTAAAAGAGTAAATGCCACTTGTAGCTTTCTAAGCAACCAAGAAGATGAGCCCATAAAGGCAATATTGTTACCTGGTACAAGACGTTCGCACATTCATCATATATTGCAACCCAGTCCCTCTTTGCACCATCTGACTTTGGGTCAACCTTTTGAAGATATTCAGCTATTACCTGGAAAAAATCAGCAACTTTTCCATGCTCCGTATATCTCAAGACTCATGGCCTCACCAAAAGTGAAGTACGTAAATAATTTCTTAAGTATAATGGAAACTAACCCTCAGGTTTTTTAGGTCAATATCAAAAAGATCCTTGAGACCGGGTCTTTGGACTTTAATCACAACTTCCTGTCCTTTCAATCTTGCACGGTGAACTTGGCCTACATTAAGAAACAAAGGGAGAGAAAAAGGAAAAGAAAGAAATTGCAACGTTACAGAAATGGTTGAGGAATGTTAATCAGCAAATTGCAAGAGTTTCCCCATCAAAAACCAACCAACATGAAGAAAATATTACCAAGACTTGCAGCAGCTATGGGTTCGTAGTCAAACCGATCAAAGATATCACCCACTGGAGCTCCAAGCTCTTCCTCAACTATAGAAACAGCAGTCTCTGATGGAAATGGAGGAACTTGATCCTGCAAGAATACATCAATTTAAACCATCCCAAACAAATCATGAACTCCGAAGGAGGAAGAGGTAGACTATAGAAGAAAATTGAACCAACTAAAAGAAAATACAAACAATGGGAAGCCTTTTTGCTAAATATTATAAGAAAGAATCTAGACCTGAAGTTCAGACAATTGATCAACATATTCTTGAGCAAGAATGTCCACTCTTGTGGAGAACTGCTGGCCAATTTTTATGAATGTTGGACCTAATCTTAATATGCTTTCCTTTAACCACTTGGCAAGGGCCTTCCTCCTCACCATTTTTTTCTCCTCCGTCATTCCTCCTGCAAATTTCATTTGTATAATTAGACAGGCCAGCAAGTTAAAAAGCGGGAAAAGCTTAACAGGTGAAATTTAGAGGCCAGTCATCCTGAAAAATTAACCATGACTATGCATGAAAAATTAACCATGTCTATGCGTAAAATCATGGGTTATTGAGAACTTCAGGCACATAAATGCAACATGAAGTATAAATAACAAGAGCAACCAAAACCAATCAATTAGAGATCACTGACCTCGATAAGAGAATTTCTGGTTGTTCAACCAAGCCTTGAAGATAAATGTTAAAACAGATCCCCATATTTCCAAAGTCCTTTGTATCGTTGAATAGGTCTTGAATCTACTCCATCTCCCACCAGGTGCAACAGAAACCTGTAAGACCCATGTATTGTCATACAAAAAGGGCAGTGTTTCAGAACCCATATTTCATAGGAAGAGCACATGTGCTCGACAGGATGTGATGACATCATAATGAAGCCTGAAATAAATAGGAGAATATAAATGCTATCCAAATAACTTTCAATGACCACTAGTAAGACAATACAGGACTAGATACATGCAAAGACAACATAAGCAGAGACAAAAAAAGCTCGCAATCTTGCTCAACTAAAGTTAGGGTAATTCTTCTATCACAAAGTCTCATACCTAGCATAACAACTAACCACATGCCCTAAAAAGTATCAATCTGTTGATAAACAGCCAACTGGGGGGGCACATTTCCTAAAATGACCATCAATCTCTACTTCTCTGGTAATCCATCCATACTTGTATCCTATTATATCTGTGATACAAAGGATAAACTACGAACCAGGCATACAACTATGACTAACTAGTCCCATGGCAAGCATAATTACAATGTACAACACACAATGATTGTAAATACTTTTTCTTTCCTACAAATTGAGAGATGATTGATGCTTGCTCTTCCCTTTCCTTCACCCTCTCAGCCCAGGTATGAGCTAAATTTCAAGCCAGATTGCGCAGTAAAATGCGACTTTAGCAGTTAAACTAGCTAGCAACCTGGCACGCATAATTTCTATGAACCACCAAAACTCTAAGACCCATTTCTTTCCTATGAAACAAAATGATCAAGCACAACTTCTCTTAAATGATCAAAAAAGGAAATAAAACCTCAATCTGTTGTTGACCAGCACGCTTAAACCAAGCATCTTCTTTCCCGATTTCCTCTATCCTCTTCTGCCTTCCTTCCTCCTTCGACCCTTCCTTCTTCTCCTCCACCAAAATCTCTGCTGTCTCCACGGCTGCAGCACCATTTCCATTCACATACTTCACCAAACTCTCATTACTACTACTCTCTCCCTCTTCCACACTCACCAATCCACCATTTACATACCTCTCCACTGATCCATTCACTCTTCCGTTTCCATTTCCATTCAGTTCCTTCAAAATTTCTCGCTCTCTCTCCTCGATCACAGCAGTATCCTCCTTCACAGCTCGAGTTACTGGAGTTCGAAGAGGAAGGTTGAATTTATTTTTTTTACCAGAAACGTTAAGTTTAGAGAAAGAGTGTCTGGAGAGAGAAAGCAGGTGGTGGTGATGTTTTGGAGTTCTGGTTTTTGGAGAGAGAAAGATGAGCTCTGGTAGAGGTAAAGAAGAAGCCATTAATGGAGATTTTGATTTTCTTATTTCAAAACCCTAATATTCATTTTTTAGAGAGGGGGTGGGGGAGGGGAGTGTTCTAAGAGAGTTTGTGGTGTGAGAGTGAAGTCGAGGGAAGCTGGAGAAGGAGAAGAACAAGACACAGAGACTGTCTTTGTTTTTAATCATAGAAATTATAGTGATACTTCATAGTTTGAGAAACTACATATCAGTCTTCAACTTTATAAATAATTCATTTGGGTCCTAAAATTAAGCAGCATTGTCCTAAATCAAATGGAACCCGGTTGTATTGGTTAAAAGCAATTAACAACTTTTAGGGTTGATTTTTTTTTTTTCAATCCGAATTAGTATATCTCTTGGAAAAAATTTGATCATACATGGAAGTAATTTCAAATTTGATCTAATGTTTGGATTTAGATCAACTTCAACTTGCTTAAAAATTTAATCATGTTGTGCTTATACTAAAATATGCATATGATATTATATTTTCATGATTAAAATAGCGAATTTGAAATTACTATTTTTATTTTTATTATTTTAAAATATTTTAATTAAGAATCACAACATGATTAGAAGAACATTAGTTTATAGGGTAGTGCTACGTTATGAATCAAATAAAATAATGAACATGATAAAAAATCCAGATAATAGAGAATTATTTAGCTTTGTTATTAAACTCGATTTAATATATCAACCTTAAAACCTCATTAAATGACTCTTTACCAAACTCGGTTTTAAAATTAAATCATGTAGGTATTGGTCCAATATAATTCAATTAATTTAGCCGATCAAAAAATAATATTAATGACTAATAAAAATAAGTCTATGGATAAAATTAAAAAAAAAAAAAGATGAAATTAACAAGAAAAAAAACTCTGACTGAATTTCTTATCTAATTTGAATTTAAAATAAAACAACATGGGAGTTTTATCCATATAACCTAGAATTAATAAAAAAAAATAGTTATACTTTAAGCTCAATTAAGTTTCCAAGTTTTTTAGATAGCAGGGTAACAAGAATTATAAAATAAATATAAATTTATTTGTTGCCGCTTGCAATCGGAGGGAGACCAATCAACTAAGGTAGTGCTCGAATAGAAACTTTTAATACCTAAATGTAAGTATCTATACAGTTAGATGACTGTTTTGTAGTTTTCCATGAAACTAGGAAATCATGTCAAGACGACAGCAACAAAAAGAGAGGGAGGGAGGGAGGGAGGGAAAGGGGTGGAGGGAGGGAGAACACGTGGCAAGTGGGAAGATGAGAGCAGGGAGATTGCGCGGTTCTTACTGGGTGAGGGAGTTCGGTTCTAAGCCACACAAGGATAGTTTTGGCTTTTGTTGGATTTTTTTTCGACGCTTTTTGGCCTACGTGTCTTTTGTTTAAGATTTAT
>Ga0307507_10010869_pt1 | contig 11619 bp, 9 predicted proteins | sample 7_EM_MG_FD_207223 | JGI IMG/M metagenome (GOLD analysis project Ga0307507, IMG submission 207223) | Populus trichocarpa ectomycorrhiza microbial communities from riparian zone in the Pacific Northwest, United States - 7_EM | ecosystem: Host-associated > Plants > Roots > Unclassified | place...
TCCCCCCCCCCCCCGCCCCCCCCCCCCCCCCCCCCCCCCCCCCCCCCCCGCCCCCCCCGCCCCCCCGCGCGCGCCGGCGCCTGGGAGAGGGAAAGAGAGGGAGAGGGAAAGAGAGGGAGAGAGAGGGAGAGAGAGGGAGAGAGGGAGAGAGGGAGAGAGAGGGAGAGAGAGAGAGGGGGAGGGAGGGAGGGGAAGGGAGGGAGAGAGAGAGAATGTGTGTGGATGAACGTATCCTATGAAGAGTGGCTGAGGGAATGGTCGCCGTTGTTCAGTGAGGTATCCTGGGCCATGGTCTTGGTCCAAATTCGTGGGCTTTTACTAATGGCAATAAGGCGATTTAGGGGCCCCCGCAATCTTCCTCTTCAGACGTGTTGGCTGCTATCGCAGGGCTCGGCCCAGTAACTGGCTGTTTGGGTCTCTTTCTCCAGAAACGCTGTCGAATATGGGTATGACGTTCACCTGGCCGGCCTGGCATCTGTAACAACTGACTGTCCGGATAATTCCCTCGGAAGAATATCAGATTCAGGCGGCCAAAGAAGCGGCGTACGTTAAGGGGAAAGGAGACAAGTTTCCACAGGTCGAGATCACCTTGGGGGGTTCGCATGTTGCGGTCGCGATGAGGTATCTGCATGAGAACTCCTTTGGCCACTATATACGTTAGCCAGATGCGAAAACATGGCATCGGTCTGAGCAACCAAAACGTACAATCTTCGCCATTCGTTCGCCAGTTGAGCAGGACTATCTTTTTCTCTTCCGTGCAAATGAGAATTTCGTCATCCATTTTCTCTTGTGGTAGTTCTCTAATGTTCGGATTACGCCCTAGACTGAACACCCTGATGATGGGCTTGGGGGCTGGTGCTTGATCTTCTGATGGCTGAGAACGTCCTGAAGTAACCTCGTGACTTTGTGGCCTATACGGCACGATACTCCATTCTCCATTAGCATACTTGTTCGGTATTTCGTTGCTCCCATTAGTCTCAATGGATCCTTTTTCTGGGGTCTTCTTCTCTCGCGCTACTCCGTGTGGCTGGTACGACACGGAGAGGAGATCTGGTGGATGAGCTCTCAGTGGAGGAGAGGGGCTTCTGGCCTGAGAGGCTGCTGGCGTCATTCCAACATTATCGAAAATCTGGGGCGGCGGGCCGGAGCTTGCAGGACCTTGTAATGAGGATTTGCAGTAGGAATTATGGACCGGCATCGGCTCTGGGGGAGTGTCCACTGGGAACCCTTCATAACCTCGACTGTGCTCAGAGGCGGTTGCTTTAGCCGTAGTGTCTGTGAGCGTCAACTTAGGCACGTTGTCCGAAGAAACAATATCCTGCACGGGATCGTTGGGGTCCGACGACACAACAGGGGCCAGCCTTCGCGGTCTCTGGTTAGCAATGTCTTGATTGATCTACCAATTTTAGCTGCATTCAAACATCCGCTTTCAAGCAATGAACTTACCGATGGATGACACTGTGGGCAAGGGGAAGTGGTCGTGTTCAACAATTCCCATACTGTCTGTAGGGACGGTCTCTCTTTTGGACTCTTCGACATCATTTTCAAGATCATGTTAAACATTTTCTGATCAAAACTTTGCACGGGAGTGACGCTCGATGTGCCAAGCTGGTCACATGAGGGAGGGCAAGAGACCATAGTTCGGTTCCCCTCCTTCTCCAATAAGTGCGAGATCCACTGGCGCACATTCTCCGCGCATTCATGATATGCCACTACGGGCCCGCCATCCTTTTGTGGTACAGGTTTCCCAACGACTTTGTACATATTCTCGAAAGGCTCTCCATAGATAACGTTTGCCATCTCTAACCAAACACAGCCGAGAGAAAAGATGTCGATATCGTAATCCCGCCCTACCCCCACCTCTTCTTGGCCGTGGATGACCTCTGGAGCCCCGTACTTCACGGTATATCCAGTGGGTCCATATGTGACAGGATTTGCGGAGCCGGTATGTCTTGTAGAGATTCCAAAATCTGTGATGATGACAGAATCGTGTCTGTCAATAAGGATATTTTCTGGTTTGATATCTTTGTGTTTGATCTCTAGGACCTCGTGCAGATACTTAAGGGCCTGGCAGAGACACGCAGGATATATTCGAAGTAAACGTACGTGTTCGTGTTCTACAGCAAGAGGATCGTTGCAATTGTTCTTATTATAGGCTGAGACCACATCCATAAATTCCTGAAGATTATAAGATGCGACTGGAAACATCAGTATACCAATCCGCTCCTCTTGGATGTAACTGCCAAGGAACGCTATGATGTGGTTATGGTTCAAAGATTTGAGGTTTGAGATCTCTTGGTAAACTTTGCCCTTCTCATCATCCTCAGTGCAACGAATCTCCTTGGCAGCGAGCCTGTCCTCGAAGCCGTATTCTTTAGTAACTTCAAATGCGGCGATGAAGGCCTTTTGACTCCATCCAACTGTCCCCAAGTATTTACCTAGTTTCGGACCCTGTCCCGGCTCGAGAACTAGGCTGTTTGACCCACCTCCACTTGGCCAACGAAAGCAGCACTTCCGGCGGAACTCTGGAAGGGGCATTCGCGATGCTTGATTATGAGCCTTCTCTTGGGTTCGCAGACGAGGGCCTCCCATTTGCGCTAATTCGGTGGCTAATGCCACAGAGCCTGCATGCGGGGTGTCGAACTCCGTCCTTCTCTGCATCTTATCAGAATGCTGGGAGCCGTTACGAGAGACAGGCGCCTCTCCAAGGCTAGGAGGGTCAGAGGCGTTATCGCTCCCACGCGGCGTTTCTTCGAAGAGACGCCCTTGTTCTGAGCTTCCTTGAACAGAGACAGAAGAGCTGGAGCTGTCGACCGCAATGCTTGAGGACTCTGATTGTCTTGGCTCTGATTTCGTCCCATTCTGGCCGGTGCTGTGTTGGGATGGATTGTCCAGAAATTGAGGTCCATAGTTTGAATTACTGCTTTCTGCGTGAAGTGTCATGGAGTTATATTAGGAGGCCGTAGCGCAAGGTCGGTGGCGAGATTTAGCTGTTGCAGTGCTGACCACCATCATAGAGCGGGCAGCTGTAACTGTCGGTCTCACTGAATGCGATATATCGACAACAGATGCGGCGTCTTTGAAGTGTTCTGTGGACCGGGGTTAGTCAACAGTAAGCATTGACGGAGGAATTTCGTAACGCTGGCAAAGAACGACTGCTTCTATGTACTGAAAGAAAACAGAACAAGATTAATCGCATATGCGACCGGCGATCTGAGAGTAAGGACCTGAGGATGACAAGATGATAGAGTTTAACTGGGCTGAGCGGGAGCTAGGTTGAGCTCGGACTGGGTTTGTGCAAAGCCCGAGAATGCAGAGCTTAACCTCCCTTCGCAAGGTGCGATTTGGCTGAAAGATGTTAGTCTGAGGCTGTAGGAGCTGAGCAACAGGTTCTGTGAGTTGCTTCCTGTGGCGCTGCCCGCAAGGCTTTATCGACTTGTCCCTCTGTGGACTCAATTGCCGAGCGGCAACCAATACCATCCACTCACAAACACGCCCCCTGCATGTTCTCCAGTCAATGCCTGTAATCCCTGCTTAAGGCGCACTCGGGGGCTGTGATGCAGGAGGGAAACAGACCGTGCTCCTTTGAGTGCTTCCCAGCTCCAGGCAACTGTTCTTTGCCACTATTACTCTTTACTATACCTACTATTAGCCTCTTCAAAACAATCCGTACACCTGCAAATCCCGTCAGCGTTTGAGCATGAGAAGAAGATGACTGATCCGATCTCGATTACATCCCTCTCTTTAGGAGCAGCTTCGTTGGCTATTCAAGTATTCGAGGGAGTGAAGCGTGGTATAGTACCCCTCCTTAATGAAGCCAACCTATACATGATGCGGGTGCTAACTCTGGCCTGAAGGTTTCGAATACTTTGAATATGCAGCCAATATGCCTGAAGACTGCGCATCCTTTAAACTCCGACTTCGAATCGAATATAGTCGAATCATGGACTGGGCCGTTGTAGCGGGTTTATCGGATAAAAAGGACTATGAGGGATTCAACAAGAAGTACACGGCCAATCGCCATATTATCATGGCCGTGCTCAGCGAAATGAACGCCCTCTTCCAGCGTCTTCAGAAAGACTACGAAGAGTTGAAGTGGAACGAGGACGATGAGCACCGGCCTATCGGCACTTCGGACGGCGGTACCAAAGATTGCGTCACACAGCCAAACATAGGTCCGCAAGTCAAAGTCACTCCCGCTGGTCCTCAGGAGACCGCCCAAGAGCGTAATCTGAAGCCTGGCGATAAGGAAACAGTCGATAGCATAGACGTTAGCTTGTATGGAATGTTCCAGTCTCCTAACGTGCCAAAGAGACAACAAAAGTACACGAGGGGTATCAATCATATTATGAGCTTCGGGAAGAAGGCGAAGAACGTCGCTATGGAGCCAAAACGCCTCAGATGGGCAATGGTCGATAGAACCAGATACTTTGAAGCACTTCAAAAACTGAAAGATCTTACCGACTACCTACATCAGACCACGGGCGATTACCAGCTGGAGTTGTTAGCACAGTCTACCCGCGAGACATGCCTAGCAATGTTACGGTTGACAGACTCAGTTCAGGAAATGAAGGCTTTGCTCGAAGGCGCTAAGGTCGTTAAGATTCCTGATCCTGAGCTTGAAATAGACTCGAGCAGTATTTTCTCTCAGGCCACAACTCTCCTCGATCGGACTGAGGACCGCACCTCCCAGGATCAAGAAACGTTATTTGAGAGACTGGCTCAGTTCAGTATTGAGTACGCAGAAGTATTTGTAGCGGATGCGGATCTGGGTACTAGGCTGGACTCGGTGGACGACTTCACATTCAAATGGGATGCTGAGACGGACCGAGGGTCACGGACATCAGCAATATTTCGTGATCAGCAGGTCTGGATTGAATGGAAAGAATTTATTCCTGGTCCAATTCAACCAAAGAGCGAGTTCGAGTTCCCAACGTGGGGACCGAATCCAGATCTTGTGAAACGACTGAGTCAATTGTCGGCTCTGCTTGAAAAAAGAGAAAAGCCTAAAGAACTCTGCATTCCCGATTGCCTAGGATACTTCCAGGATAAGACTCCTAAAAGAAACCGGTTTGGTTTCGTTTTAAAGGTTCCAAAGCAAAGTCAGTCGAAAGCAGTACCAGAATCTCTATTCGAGATCCTTGAGAGAGAGCAATCCAAAAGCACAATCAACAAGCGTATCAAGATCGCACAAGGTGTTGTTATTTCTCTCTTCTGTCTCCACGCCGTCGGATGGCTGCATAAAGGCCTACGGAGCGCGAGTATCTTATTCCCAGGCGAATCTAGTGAACCTTTAATTTCAGGCTTTGAGTATGCTCGGCCCGCCGCTGCCAATATTACGTCAACACGGCCTCCTAGTGATTTAATGTGGGCAATTTACTGCCACCCAGATTATCAGAACAACGCACCGGGCCACTACCGCAAGGATTTCGATATCTACAGCCTTGGTATTATTCTTCTAGAAATAGCGCACTGGAAGACAGCAGATGAGCTTTTCCAAATTACAAAGAAAGTAAAGGAAGTAGAAGCTAGAGCTGAAGCTCAAGCTGAAGCTCGAAATGCGCTAGCCAAAGACCAGGCGAGGAAACAGGCGGCACAAGAAGCAGAGGTCTTTAAAACTGGGCTTCTGAGAAAAACGAAGGACCGAATACTGAACGATGACGGTGGATTGATGAGTTATGTAAGGGATACGATGGGTGAACGCTACTACAACGCCGTTATGGCGTGCATTCAGGGTGTCGATATTTCTCGATTCGTGTCAGAGGCTGAGGACACGGAGTTAGTTGTTGACGTGGTCATGCAGCAAGCGTTCCTGCGCCAGGTCATCGATGAGCTCCAGGGTATCAGACTTTGAACTGTAACCTTTGGAGATTGGAAATACCGTTCTGCGGGTAACGTTGATTATTTAGCGATCTTGTCAAAGATTTCGGTAGTCATTGAAGTATCGAGCGTCCCCCTTTGGTACTCAGTGACAAATTTTGGCAGCTCACTACCTTTATTAGCAATGAGAATGGCTGGCCCTCCATCCTACTCAGATAAAAGCTTGCCGGTGTTGACCGTATAACCCTTAGAAGACACTAGAAATGCCCGAGACACCAACTTGAGCAGCTAGACTCCGAAGCGGTACTAGCCAAACTGACCAGAAGCCCACCGGAAGTCCCGCCTGTAGTCTCTGACGGTATCGAGGTAAGAAACTTAAGTTTCACATTGCTAATCACGACGTCATTCATATTCATCAGCATTTCTTGCCACTTGGCATTGGCACCTGCCGTGATGAAGGTATCCCTTAACCCGTCGAGGCGCAACGCTGAGGCCAGCTTGAGGACCGTGCAGTAACACCGTGCTGAGCTGTACTTGGGGCATCAACAGAGCATGAATTAGCTAGCAATTTACACCCAAATCAATGCCAGAAAATGCCTAGAACATCTAATGACATCGACTATGTGAAATAGGAGGATCCTCGCACCAAAAGCTCAACTCTAAGGACTAGGCCTAGATAGCTATCTACAGGCAATTTGAATAACCTCACGGTTGCTGCAGTTCTCATCACGAAGGTTCTATTGGCTAATCCTTATCGATATCGTTGCGCCAGAATCTTCCTTGTGACTAACTGTCTCAGCCCCCAGGTGCCTTCGAGGGTGAAGCTCCTGTGTGTTTACTTAAAAGCAGGTGGCTTGGTCAAGGCTAAGAGAGGGACGAATTAGCGACATTCCTCCCATCGAGGCGTCCGCAGCCTGTCGGAACTTGGCGCTCCACGAGGCAGAATCACTTCGGAAAGCGCCTTGCGACTAGTTGAAACTGTTGTGGCCCATGCAACAGAGCTGCGCACGGCTGCCTTACCTAACAAAAACGTGCCAGTGTTAGACCCAGCTCGAGCAACATAAGAAGAGAATATCATGCTGACCTTTGAGAAAGCGACATATGGTCTTTAACATGTTATAGGTGGAGAAAATCCCGTAATATTTTGCCTGGATTACCACCGTCGAATGCCCAAAAAGCAAAATAGGAGTCATTGGCGTTCTCCCGTGTGCTTTGCCGCCTTGACCATTCCAGCCGCACGTTTTGCGCAGTCACTGGGCTCTGCCTCGAAACACTCTAAATGATGAGTATGCGACGACATGCGCACTGCTGATATCTAACATCCTTTGCCCGTTAGTTTTGTATACCTTTGGAATTTCACATTATCAATGGCACCTGTATTCAAAAAGCGATCATCGGTGAGCCACCCACCGTCGCAGAGGGCAGAACCGACAGAACCGACAGAAGCGCCCTCAACAGCCTCTCTAGAGAGTAGCCCGACACTTCACAATCATGCGGCCTCATCTTGTATATATCTCCATAACCGATCCGCGACATCTCCGCCCGCTTTTCCGAGTGTCGCAGAAGAGGATAGGATTTCTAACGTGAACAAAGCTCTCGATCCTTTGATGAAACTTCTTGAGTTGGGCATCTTATGGAAGAGGAAAACAGTGCTCAGTCTTGGTAGGACATCATTAAGCGCTATTATGTCATTTTGCAACTAACAAGAGAGCAGATGGCGGTGGTATCCGTGGCCTGTGTTCGCTCTTTATCCTCCGCAGGCTCATGAGCATCATTAGAGAAATTGAGGAAAGCTTTGGAACCCTCTACAGCGCACAATCACTCCTACCTGAGAACAATGCAGACTCCAAGGAAAAACGTCGTTCAGAGACTCGATTGAAGGGAGTCTTCCTGCCTTGCCACTACTTCGATTATATAACAGGAACAAGCACTGGAGGGCGAGTAAAGCGTTACACTATAACATTGCGGACCGTAGCTAACGACGTAGCAAAGGATCACCGCCGTTATGCTTGGGCGATTGCAGTTCACCATCGAGGAGGCGATTGATAGCTACAGAGATCTGTGGAAATGGATGGCAGAACATTCGTCAAGCTATCGCATGCTATCCATTGTAAAGGGAAAGTACTCCAACACGCAAAGTCTCGAGATAGCGCTATCACATATTTTGAAGTCTCAATCTCTTACGTTGGGTTCTGACCCACGAATGTGCCGCACGTAAGTTCTACTTCGAGACTGTCAGCTCGAGTCCGTGCTTACACGCTCTAGATTTGTTCTAGCCATGGAAACCGGCGAAAAAGGATTCCGGGCTCCGTATTTGTTCCGGTCTTATCCATTTGTCAAGAATGGAATGACAGAGTTTAATCGAAATCCGAAAGAGGATACAGAATCTTATAAGATAGTGGATGTCTGTCGAGCAATTTCAGCTTCCCCACAGTATTTCCAAAGCGTAAAGCTTCAGCAGGGACCCGAAAACAGTAGCAAGTCTATCAAGTTCCGCGACGGGTCAAGATGGACGATGAACCCGTCTCTGGAAGCTTATAGAGAAATTCATTCAATGCATTTCGACGTGAAGACACCTATACACTATCTGCTAAGCGTTGGATGTGGAGTTAAGACTAAACGCTCACGCCTAACCAAGGTGTTTTCAGCCCGCAATAGCCTTCCTATACGGACTAATTGGGAAGACAGCGTGGTGGAAGAGATGATGCGCGATAAGAGCAGTCACTCGGAATTTGATTACTGTCGTCTCGCTGGGCCTGAATTTCTTCCGACGAGTCTAGACCAAAATGATTGGAATTCTAATCTTAAGGGCGAGCAATCCTTCCAAAAAATTCAGGATGCCGTTGACAAATATTGCGAGGATTACGAGGATGACATAAGGGAATGTGCTAAAGCTTTGGTCTCACTACGGAGGCGTCGAGCAAAAACATCTCGATGGGAAGAATTTGCATTCGGATATAAATATCAATGCAAACATTCTTCCTGCGCGGAAAAAATACCGCTTTTCGATCATCGAGCTGACTTTGTCGATCATCTGCGACGGATACATGAGGCACCCCCTGAGACTGAAGAGGAGCTTCCAAAATTGGAAAAAATAATATCTGAATCACGTACAACGGCTTTATGCAGGCCGACCCTCGAAATGTAGTTTTGAGCTTCGCCGCTCTTAGACGGCTTGCAGACTCAGCGGGTCCTTAGAGAAATCGTTACTGGATTTAATTGGGCACTTGCATTGAACCGAGTTCTCCGATTGGCCGGTCCCTTATCGATAACCGCAGGGCCCATTTCAACGTTGTAAGGGATAGGACAACTTCACCTGTCGAACTGAGCTACGGATTACGAGTCTCCTTGTCATGGGCGTTAGCCCAGCTGGTGCTGGAATGATTGGGATCCAGTTCAGCTTGCTACACCTTCCAAATACGTTTCCGCGCCACTGAAATACCTTTCTTTGGTCTTCAAAGGCCCTTAGCAGTTCAAAATCTATATCAGTAGCGCGAACTCGCTGAAGAAACCTATATGGTTTATGGGGGTCAAGGGACGTAATTCGGTTATACGTTTTTCACGCTTCGTTTGATTAGTTGTACTTTAACCTTTGCAAACGCAAGTTCTATAATCGAATCTTTTTAGGATCATATTTGATAAAGCCATAATCTACCATTAGGCCGAATTAACAGTACGTTAATCGACTGCGTGACCGCCTTTGCAGTTATATCGCAACGCCAGATCTCTCTCCATAAGATAAATAATCCCACTGCGTAAAATTTCGGCACTTCGCCTGAGTTCCTGCGGCTAAGAAAGCCGCCAACAATATTACTTATAAAAAATATTTGGAAACAAGAGACTTTAAACTACTTGCTAAAATAAGTAGAAGTAAATAGTAAAGTAAAGTATAACTGTTGGTTACACAAGGTGATATCACGTAGCTACGGTTCGTAGATAGTATGATAGTTGTTCTTCTTTTTTCTCTTGAAAGCAAAGGATCATAAGGATCGCAGTGCCTAAGTAGGGGGCTGATTAGTCACCATAAGGATAACTAATCAAAGACATAACGACGACACGTAACCACGTAACTACTGTCCTTATATTCCGACACTGGCAGTTCTTTCTTTGTGTGTAGAACCACCAATATATAGGCTTTGTTGATATACTGAAAGTAGATGTCTGAACAAGATTGACGTAATTATGTGGGCTTAGGAAATCCACCAAATCCTACCTATACAATTAGAATAAAATCAATTAAGAATAAAATAAAATCAATCAAGAATATATTAAAAGGAAAAGATTATAGTGCCTTTTATCCATATATTCTAACACTGGCAGTTCTTTCTTTATGCTTGTGGCGCTGTAGGAAGGCAGTAAGGCAGCAAGGTATCGGTTTAGCTGGAGGTAAAAGCAGTAGATATTGGTTGGCTATAGGCGGAGTAGCAAGTAGTCGATTAGCTGCAGGCAGGGCATATCAGTTACAACAGTTATCAGGTTTATAGCTACCACAGATACTGGCAGTTCTTCTTTATAGATTGCCTACGTAACTATGCCGTTCTAACCGCTCCCCCTATATCTCTCTCTTTACCTATTCTTTATGGTACCCTCCACGAGAACTTCCTGTCTGAATCACGCTAGTAGCCACCTCTGTAGCTGCTTTGGGGGCCGCAGGAGTCTTGGAATCCTCCACGCTAAATCTTCCAAAGCTTGTTGAATATTTGTGGAGGAATAGGTGACTGTTGCTGCTGATTAAAGATGCTGTTTGTAGATCTGGGCTGCTGTGGAGGCTGCTGCGGAGGCTCTTGTAGAGGCTGCTGTGGAGGCTCTTGTAGAGGTTAATGTGGAGATTGCTGCGGAGATTGCTGCGGAGATTGCTGCGGAGATTGCTGCGGAGATTGCTGTGGAGGTTGCTGCGGAGGTTCTTATTAAGCTTGCTGCTGGTGGGTTGGGATATCATTTACAGATCTAGCTTGTTGTGCTAGTTGTCTAGTCGCGGTAGGGGTTAGAGGAAACGTCTCAGTGCTTAAGTTAAATGAGGTTGAGAATCTCTGGTGGGACGGAGCTTAAGGCATGGGTTGAGATACGGCAGCCTAAGGAACTTAAGGCTGAGGAACTTAAGGTGTTTAATAGCCTAAGGTTATCTGTGGTGGTTCTTGTGGAGCTTGCTGCTGAGATTGCTGCGGAGATTCTTGCGGAGGTTGCTGCGGAGGTTGAAGCGTCTCTAGTAGTGCAGCAATTGGGACAACTGGTGGTGCAGCAGTTGGAATAGCTAGTGGAATTGGCGGAGGTTTTTGCGGAGATTGTGGTTGCTGCGGAGGCTGCTGCGGACATTACTGCGGACGTTGCTGGGCAGGAGGAGGACCAAGTGGGAGATTAGCATTCTGGGGGTTTTGATACGAATTAAAGTTGCCTTCTAAAGAATATCGGTTGGTTCTTAGTTTCCATAGTTAATATATAATCTTAGCTTCCGTCTATACTAGTTCTTCTATACTAACAATAACGGCCTAAATATTGCTAGCAATTGGGTTACTATTCTTAACAATATATACTCCGTTCCTATAAAGGAAGTCTCGAAAATCCCAAACAATATTAACGTTGCCAAGTGCCTAGGTATCAGCAGTCTATCCCACAAAATCTTCCCTAAAATACTCCCACAGCTATAAATCGGCCCAGTGTCTATTTTGGTAGAATATGTCACAGTACGTGCGGACTGTCAAGGTACGATGTACGAGGTGACTGTGTATGATTGACAAACGATGTCGTGTGAGGATCTATGTAGGAGGTGAGGTGGTATATATACACGTCGCTCAGGGGTCA
>Ga0307507_10010870_pt1 | contig 11619 bp, 16 predicted proteins | sample 7_EM_MG_FD_207223 | JGI IMG/M metagenome (GOLD analysis project Ga0307507, IMG submission 207223) | Populus trichocarpa ectomycorrhiza microbial communities from riparian zone in the Pacific Northwest, United States - 7_EM | ecosystem: Host-associated > Plants > Roots > Unclassified | place...
TCCTAAAAACACGCGTGCATCAGTGAATAACAATAAAGACCTCGATGTTGACATGAAGAAAGAGGAGCAAAGCTTCTTTGGGTCGTTCTTCGCTCCCAAGAAGGATTCCAAGAAAAAAGGCGCTGCTGCGATGGAACCCCCTCCCCCTTCGATTCGACCCCAAAATGCACTGAACGAGAGGGAAACAATGGAGACGGAGGTGATCAGTGAGTCCTATTGCCTCCGTTTTGGAAATTTTCTTACTGGTGCTAGAACTCCTCATACACTCATACTTCAATATCGTGAAACGCGAGATGATCGACATGGTACCCAAAGCTGTGTCATTGACGCTGGTTAACTATTCAAAGGAGAATTTGCAGAGGGAGTTGCTGCAAGAACTCTATAAACCAGAAGTTCTCGACGAGCTGCTGAAGGAGAGTGACTACGTCGTCAGCAGGAGGAAGGAAGTGCAGAGTATGGTCCAGGCACTGAACAAGGCGGAAGAGTACGTGCTGTTTTGGTTCTGGTCTTCCGATGCTAATTCAATTTCATTAGAATTGTGGCTGGCGTATAGATGTTCATTTGCAATTTTAGATCACTTAGTCCCCCTTCCCACTTAATGAGCTCTGCATATATTGTATGTTATGGAAACTCAAGTATACCCCGCACTCTCATGGTATATATGTCTTTCCTTCCCGTAAATTTTGGAGCTTGTAAGTCGACGCGCAAACTCTAATATAATCTTTCTGTCAAATGCGAAGAATTTTTTATTTATCTCTGGAGTGGTGAAATTAAATATAACTATGACCATCGATGAGCTATAACTTGGGCTACTGGCGATCGTGTTTTGCTCGCGAAATCTGTTTCAGAGCACTAGTTTCAAGACCTATAATGTGGACTCCTCAGTAAACTACAGTGCGTCTCCTCCAATGTCTTCAAACACGGCTTCAAGGAACCTCAACAGTTGAGGGGAAGTATGGCTGAGCATTCCTAAAGACCGTTTCAACTGCTCTTCCATAGACCGATCACAAGATCCCTAACGTTTGAGAAACTTCCTGCGGAATATAGGATCATACCAGGACCTTCCGCAGGTATTTTGGCCTAATGACGTTTTCTAGGTCTGACCAGAGTCTAATGTCACTCAAAAAAATATCGAACGAATGGTACAAAATCTGACTGTGCAGTTTTCAAGAAAAGATATTGAAAGTTTGAATCATCCGGAACAAGTGCCACCCACCGATTTGCTGTTAAGAGATGTGACTCTGATTGGGCACCGCCCATGATGGAATGTTACATTTAGATGTTGAAATGGGCGCATACCGCATGTCCCATTGTCGGTTTAGATGGCACAACAAATCTAATAGACTGAACAGCCGCAGTCAACGTTGGCACCAAAAAGGATATAACGGATCACGTAACAAGGCAAACGCCATTTAGCGCCGACATGGAAAACAAGATCCATTAGAGGTACGTATACTCTTGGCGAGAGAAAATCTGCAGCCTGCTCAAAGTTGAAAGTTGGGTATATTTTCAGGCTAAAAAGAGGCGGGAAAGTGAGAATGGAGCAATGTCATGTAACCAGAGTCGATGCGTGAGAATTATACTGCACTGCAGGCGCTGTGCCTGCCTCAACTAAGTTAGTGCAGTCATACAAACGGTATCGATACTCGCACTGCGATCCACTGTTTTACAAAGAAGGGGAGCAGGATGGATGTCGGGACTCGGGATCATGAACAAGGTGATACATAATTGTTTTGATGTCGGGAATGATGGGGTTGTCAAGAATGGTGCCAATGCAAGACCTACGTGGCAGGAAGAATAGGAGTCGACGGGTGTTCTGTGAACTGGCCAGCTACAAGACGGCGGACGAGTGGGAATCGGGGCTGTCGACGAGCAAGGCGGACAGAGTGGAGGGAACAGAACAGGAGGTGTTACGTAAGACAATGGCGAGTCATTTGTCGGAGATTGAAATGTAATGGTATATAAGGGCGCAGTTCGAGTTTGAAAACACCCCTCTTGTTCCCCAACCTAAACATTCCCACGCCCCATAGAATTTTTATTTTTCTTCTTTTCATGTCTTTTTTGCTCCCTGCTAGACAAATCACATTCGGTGCTCGCCCCAATGTCGCCCAGCAGCAGCCTTATCAGTTTCAGCAACCCCAGCAGCACGCCCTTGCTTTGCCTGGCATTTTCCCACCGCCACCACAGGCTACAAATGGTCTGTCACTACCAGGGCCAACACCATACACAGCATCTCAGCCGACGTCCAAGCCACCTTCTCCACCACCAGCATCATCCCCTACTCCGTTGAACGTGGCTGCAGGGCCTGCAACATCGGCTTCGTCATCAACAACACAGGTCCCTTCGACTCCGGTACCCTTGACGCTCGAGCAACAGCATATCACCGCCGTTGAGGGAATCGTACCCACTTTGCAAAACATCGTGGCGACAGTAAATCTTGACTGCCGTCTCGATCTCAAGACCATCGCCCTTCACGCAAGGAATGCGGAATATAATCCCAAGGTTGGTATATACACGTTTTTATAACGCGAGATATCGCGAACTGTCAATCTTTTTTTTTTTTTTTTGCCCGCGTCATACAGCGTTTCGCAGCCGTGATCATGCGTATCCGCGAGCCCAAAACGACCGCCCTCATCTTCGCATCGGGCAAGATGGTCGTAACGGGTGCGAAGTCGGAAGATGATTCAAGGCTCGCGTCACGCAAGTATGCTCGCATCGTGCAAAAACTTGGCTTCGATGCCAAGTTTTCCGAGTTCAAGATTCAAAATATCGTTGGTAGTTGTGACGTTAAGTTTCCCATTCGCTTGGAAGGGCTAGCGTACAGTCATGGCCAGTTTAGCAGTTATGAGCCTGAGGTAGCTTTCTATTATCTGTTTTCCTTCAATTTTCTCAATTTTTTTTAGTTATTCCCGGGTCTCATTTACCGCATGATCAAACCGAAAGTGGTTTTACTGATCTTCGTATCGGGGAAGATTGTACTTACTGGTGCAAAGGTGTGTACATCTTTTCTTCAAAGTCTGAACAACCCCTTCTTTCATTGTCCGCAACGGCATCGCGTGTGTCTGCGATAGTCGTTGGACGATCTGGGTTGTTCGGACACATTTTCACAACTTCTTGATTCCAGTGGAATTGGTCTGAACCGTCCGCTGACGTTTCTTGTTCCTCATGGCCCTCAGGTCAGAGAAGAGATTTACACGGCGTTCAATACGATATACACGGTACTCTGTGAATTCCGCAAGCCTTGATATGGCCACGTTGACCTGTCCTCGGAGTTGTCCAGCACTCTCTCTGCCGACCTCTGTCATCATAGCACCACGGGGATAGAATGTCTTATAAAATTTAGGAGGAAGGGCAGGATTGTAGTGCACGTCCCCTCCCTTTCAAACTCTCCTCGATTGCAATGTCCTATAATTTTATTTTCTTTTCAATACTTGTAGCTGCATTCTCCATCATTCCCCCACCCATCCATGCAATTATTCCTCTGTGGACATTTGGTTCTATGTAGTGCATAAATCAATCGCCTTTGAACCGAAGTTAAAAAGTTTGATCAGTTGCCGACTTGCCGACCAATGGTGTCCATAACCACGACAACCAAAATTAAGCCATGCCTGCGTCTCCGTTCTTCTTTATTGATTCCTGGCTGAACGAGGCTTGCAAGTTAATCGCCCAACAGGCCTATTTGAAGTTGGCCGATGTACTCCTAATCTCATGGCCTCGAAAATGGGGCGATTGTGTCATCCCCTTTATCATCAAACAGCCTCTCCTCTGCCTGCTTTCTTGAAGTCTTCTTGGCTATGGTCAATCTTGTGAAATTATCTACGCTTTTGGCATACAGTTTGGAGTCCATCTCTTACAAACCAATTCCCGTTGTTCCGGCACTTCACGAATTATCTTTACGACAAAATGGTGCCTCTTCCCAGATGCATACGGAGGAGTTATCGAAATCGTTGAACCAGACTCATAAAGCTGCTCAAGATCCTGGTTGCTATGTCGAGCCTTACAACGCGCCTCCTATTGACCAAGACTTTCCACCATTCGACCCAAGCCTCGCAAGTATATACCGATACAGACAACAGCAGGGGGTCAATTTGGGTTCTTGGTGAGGTTTTATTCTAAAAGTTAGCATTCAGCTTGGCTTATGTCTTCACTTAGGTTCGTCAACGAGAAGTGGATGACACCCTCGATTTTCGAGTGCGCTGGGGATGCAGAAGCCGACATTCCGTACGGCTGGGGATCCCAAGACAATGCAAGGGCCGTTCTCGAGCGACACTGGGATACTTTCATCGCACAATCGGATTTCCACTACTTGTCTAGCATCGGCATCAACACCGTCCGTCTCCCAATAGGGTATTGGAACCTTGGGCCTGATTTCTCTCATGGCACGATTTTCGAGCAGGGGTCTCAAGTATATGCAAATTCCTGGCCTCGCATCAAACGTGCCATCAAGCATGCAGGAGAGGCAGGTATTGGAGTACTCGTCGATCTTCATGGCGCCGTTGGCAGCCAGAATGGGCACGATCATTCTGGTGTATCGGATGGGCAGACGAGGTTGTTTTCTGAAAAGGCGAACATGGACAAGACGACTGCAGTGTTGACTTTTCTGATGGAACAGCTGGTTCTGGTAACCAACGTTGTGGGCATTCAGGTTTTGAATGAGCCGATTTATGATCCTGGACTGGAGGATTTCTGTGAGCTTTATCATGTCATTCGATTTATTCTTCTCTCTCTAACTAATTCCATTAGATTCCCGAGCTATCTCTGAAATGAGAGCAGTTTCACCAGACGCTTCGAAATTTCCAATATACCTACACGACGCATTCGACCTCGACCGCTTCACCAATTTTGTTGCATCGCGATCAGACTTTGTCGTCCAAGACCATCATTCTTACTTCGTTTTTTCGCCTTATGACCAGACCGAACCAGCGTCTCAGCATACGATAGATGTCAAGGGCGCAATTGCAGAGTCCTTTCTACGCGCCTCCAATCGCGTAAGGAGGAATATGATCATTGGAGAGTGGTCCTGTGCTTTGACACCGCAAAGTTTGGCTGATGAAGGCGATGCTGGTCAAGTGCAGAAAGACTTCTGTGAGCAGCAGATGAAGGTTTACGCGAATACTACAGCTGGCTGGACTTTTTGGGGTCTGTGTTTTCTTTGGTATTTCGTGTCATTGCAGACGATAGCTGATGCATTTTGCAGCATATAATTTGGAACACTGCGAGGATGCCAACCCTGGATGGTGCTTCAAGAACGTCGTTGGAAAGAGTTTGCCTTCATCGTTTACATCCAAGACAAAGAGAGCATTGGTCGACGGAAATGGCGATCCGACCAAGAACGGTTTGAGAGGTACCCTAAATTCACGACAAAACTGCGATTCGTCATGCACGCCCTACTCTCGCTTTGAAGCAATTCATCAACAGAAAGTCCAAACAAACCCTCGTGCAAACTCGGACGACACGAACCCAGCACAACGTTCCTACTCAAAAGGGTACGCGGATGGTTTAGACACTGCTGAAAAATTTGCAGTCGCCAATAAGTCGAAACTGGGGTTTATCGGTCAGTTTATCCAGGACGCTATTGCCACTGCGGGATCATCAGTCGTTGCTCCTGGTACGGAAGATAATTATGGACAAGGGTTTAGAAAAGGTCTAGCTGATGGAGAGTCTCGTTTTCTATGAAGCTTGTGTATTTATTTTTTGTGGAACCTTTTTTATGTTTTGGAATATTACATTGCCGGCGACCGGCGCGGTATGCCAAACTCTTCTCTCACCAGCATCCAGAGATGCCTGCGCTTCACACAAGCACTATTATTCGATCCAAGATACCTCTGGGCACTAGCAAGTCTGGTCATACTTGCCGACACATTCCTCACGGGATTGATTATTAAATATGTTCATTGTCAATCTTATTCTGTATTACTTGGCGTGACTTATTGACAGCTTGCGTTCTGCAGACACTGAAATCGATTGGGAAACGTACATGGCTCAGGTAAAAGTGTTTCTTGGAGGAGAGCACAACTACAGCCGAATTACAGGACCCACTGGACCGTTGGTGTGAGCACTCGCGTATTCGCAAGGCAGAACGTTATTCACATTGATCTAGATATCCGGCGGGCCACGTACGACTACACAAGCTTCTACACGAGGTGACTGACGGAGGGAACGACGTGCGCTTTGCACAATACATCTATGGCATCCTTTACCTGACGACACTGGTGCTTTCATGCGCCATCTATGGTGCGGCAGGAAATGTACCAAATTGGATTGTCCTTTTACTACCGCTCAGCAAACGTTTGCACTCTATATTTGTCTTGAGGTTATTCAATGACTGTTGGGCTGTTGTTGCGGTACAATGTGCCATTATTTTGTTTCAGTACGGGTTATACGACACTGGGATGATGTTTTTCAGGTGAGTTGTATTTTTTATGCTTCGACCCCGATTCAGACATTTCAATACAGTGCTGCGTTATCCGTGAAAATGTCCATTTTGCTCTACCTCCCCGGTCTACTGGTTATCGTCTTCTTGCGACAAGGGATGAGAGCCACGATCGATAAACTTGTGATTTTGTTGGTCACTCAGACGCTGTTCGCAATTCCATTTCTGCGAGAGGATCCACTGGCTTACGTGCGTTCCTCATTTGACCTCGGTCGAATTTTTCTCTACAAATGGACCGTAAACTGGAGACTATTCAGCGAGGAGGTATTTTTGAGCAAACGTCTCGCCATCGCCCTCCTTTTGGGACACCTTTCTGTGCTTGTGGCATTTGGGTTGTTCAGGTGGTGTGAGCGTGACGGCGGGGTGTATCGTGTCTTGTTGCGAGGATTTCGACGACCGATGCAACCCGCTAGCCTTGGGTTTGTGACTGCAGATTGTGAGTGTCTCGCCTTGGTGTTATGATTCCACATACAGATGTTTTATGCTTGTAGATGTTGCAACTGTGCTTTTCACGTCCAACCTCATAGGAATTCTTTTTGCCCGGTCTCTTCACTATCAATTTTACTCCTGGTATGCGCATCAAATCCCCTTCCTGGCATGGAGGACGAAGTACCCGGTTCTTGTCAAGTAGGTTGACTCTCTGATCGTTTTATTTCCATTACTTATCGGCCTGATCATTCAGACTTGCTCTGTTGCTTGGCATCGAGTATGCCTGGAATGTATTCCCTTCTACCCCGGTGTCGTCTGGAACTTTGTTGATCTGTAATACATTACTTCTACTTGGAATTTGGTTTGGTCATCCGACGGGGATGTCAAGTATTGAACGGCAGCCTGGTGGCATGTAGTTTTGTATTTTAGCTAGAGTTACTATGTACACTATTGACCCCGCAGGATGTCCGTACGTTGGTGATGTCGTTCTCCACCTCTTAAAATGACGCTTTCCAGAGCTGGAGGTGCTTGTAAATCAAAGGTACCTCAGTTCGTTAACAACTATATTTCAGTGTTCTCAGTAACAAAGCAGTGGAAAGCAATGCGAACATCACAAATAATGTCGTATCCTCATAATGTATTCTATGGCCATTATATTGAATTCTATGACATTATACTGACTTCTGTAGCAAATAATTCAATATAATCTTGTAGAATTCATTATGAGGATACGACATTATTTGTGATGAATAGCAGCCGTCAAGTCAAACTATGTGCGGTACCGCAAAATCTCGAAGCAACGCTTCTGTTCAATAGTAGGTATGAAAAAGAGAGAACTATTCGAGATCTTCTGCCGACCCCGAGCTGACCGCCTCAGCTCCACTCAATGCCTTAGCTCCGCTCATTTTGTCCGAGATTCCTTCAGAGCCGATTTTCACTAGGCATAATTATCAGAGACCACCTATTAATCGATAATTAAACACTTACTGGCATAGCGAGGGTACCAATTCGGTTTCCCAGTGATTCCAAGTTCTCTCTCCAGGTCATCCGTGAACCTCTTTGTCCAACGCAGGTCGTACAGTCTACCAGGGCCTCTGTAGTCCACATAGACAAGGCATGTGTGCCACTTGCCCTGGTCACAGACCTTAGAGGTGATGGCCATATCAGCGTCTGGTTTGAAGTTAATAAAAGAGGCAATAGAGACGAGACCCTTCGGATCGACGCTCTGCCATTCTTTAATTTTGGGGTGCAGACGACGAAAGTGGTCTCTATGTTCATCAGTGATTATGTGGCCGTAAACACAACGCCCAGTTATCGATGCAGGAATGATGGGAACGTCCCTGAAGATTGGTGAGATCTCCATGCATTGAAACCATGACAATACTCACTCGAGGTTGGGCTTCAATCCTGTCAGAAACATCGCGATTCGTCACTGGAGTGACAGAATTATGCAAATGGCTGTAATGCACTCAATAGCACGTGAACGAGGGTGCAGACGTGAACAGGAACAGCAGCGAGAAGAATTTCGAATCCACGAGATGACGAGGGGAGTGAACGTGTTACGAACGCTAAGATCTAAGATCCAATTGTTTTTCTTTTAAGGACTGTATATGCATCAGTGCAGACACGAAAGTAATGTTCGATCATGCTGGAACACGTTGTGGGAAAACGGAAAGACATCTTCGGACGACGGAATCACATTCAGCCAACACACCATTGGGACAATGGATGAAATTCAAACACTTCGACAGGAACTTGCCAACACCCGTATAAAACTCCAGGACTACGCTGACACAGGTAAGTATGTTGTTGAGTTATGTACAGCTTATCTCTCAATAATCGTCAAAACGACAGTTATATCTCTTCATGGTGAATTGAGAACTTTGCGAGAAGGCATTTGCAATTCCTGTCAAAGGAAGTTTGTACCCGCAAACCTTGTATCCGAGTCATCGCAGGCTGCTAAACCTGCTTCAACCACTTCTTCCCTCGTCAAGTCTTCTCAGGGACAACCCAAACACACCAACCCGACATTTTCTTGGCGTCGTCTACTGAAAACGCATGCTTCTGGCCATATTCCAAGCATATCAAGCCCTCCCATACCCAAAATACCCAAGGAATCCGAGAACATATCCCATTTAGCCGTTTTACCTACACCAGGCGAAGCCGTCACACAGAAACCCGCACTACCCAACGTTCCTCGCTGGTTTGCCGAACGAGACCCGGCCGCTAATGCAGCACTTGATGTGAAGTTTGTACGCGAATTTATCCAGAAGGACCCTATTCGATTTGTACGGTTTAGTCCAGATGGCAAGCATCTCGCTGCGGTAGTAACAGCAGCCGATGATAAGAACGGCGTAATATTCATTTATAATGTAGAAACCGGTGACAAAACTTGGTGAGTTTCGACATAGAATACCACGTTCTTAGTGTCCCTGATACCTAAACGAATAGTGAATTAGCGGAATATGCATCACAATATTCATCAATAGAAGTACCTGGCATCAATTGTTTATGTTTCAGCCCCGATGGAAACTACCTTGCCGTTGGGGATGAGGCAGGTCGGGTTACAGTCCGTTTTGACTTTCTGGATCCTCGGAGTCTTTTATTCAATCTAATCTCCCTGTTTTTCCAGGTGTGGGATATCCCGAAGAAACGAATACGCAACAAATTCAGAGGTCATGTATATCGCGTTCAGTCGGTCGACTTTTCCCCCAATGGCCGACTCGTAGTGTCCAGTTTTTGGGGCGGGACAGTGCGGATGTGGAACATGCGAGACGGCTCCGCAGGATTTTTCACTGACGGCACCTTTAGTTTTTGGTCTGTGAGGTTCAGTCCTAGTGGACAATTGGTCGCGGCGGGTAACACTGTTGGGGCTCTGGGGATATGGAATGTGCGGACTGGTCAGCTGGTAAGGAGATGGACTGGACACAAAGGCACCGTCTGGAGTATGGCGTTCATGTCAGAAGGGAGGGTACTAGTTAGTGGCGGCGATGATGGAGTCATGAAGTGTTGGGATGCCAGTTCAATTGGAATCGGTAATGAACCTGTACCCACAAAGATACTGAAACACGAAGGCAAGAGAGTATGTTTATTTCTCTTTGTTTCTTTTCCCGTCACAAACGTCCTCTTCTACATTAGAACAGAGTCTATTCAGTGGCTGTTTCTCCCGATTCTCAATGGATTGCCTCTGGTTTATTCAACAACAGTTCTGTTATCTCGGATGCCCACGGCACCATACAACAATGCACATTGGTTGGGCACACAAAGACAGTTTTTTCGGTTGACTTCAGCCCTGTTGGGGGCTACCTTGCATTGGGCAGTCACGACTGCCATGTCACCCTTTGGCGGTATTCTGAAATTATTCAGAACGCCATATCTTGTCCGTTTGTTTAACAAATGAATTGGCACACTACATGAAGCACGGATCTGAATCTGGTCCATATGGTTATACTCAGCACATTTCATATACTAGTTGCACAGTGTCCGCATACAGGTTTGTGGATACCAAATCCCCTCTTCTTCTTTTAAGCTTATCAGGTGTCCCACTCCTCGATAACTTTGGCAATATGATTTGCAGAGGCTGTTCAATCTCAGATACTTGGTATAACAAGAGACGCAGGCGAACTTCTTAATTTGGTTCGTTTCAATGTTGAATGTTGAACCACAACGGCAGCGCTTGCAGACCAGTGGTGAATATTCTCTGTTACTTTGAGTTTCTGTTGCTTTGTACGAAGACTTGCTTATCAGGTGGGAGATCATAGATGATCTATGACTATTTGGCCAGCCGAATCACCATTGATCAGCCTTTCATCTCGGCCACGATCATTCAAGAAACTCCAGAATGTCCCATCTTCAGGGTTCCACAGTCGGGACAGTACATGAAGTCCAGACACTTCGACAGGAACTCGCCGAAACCCGCAAAAAGCTCCAGGATTATGCTGACACAGGTATGTGGTCGAGTCATATCCATTAGTACCCAGTAATCATCGAAACGACAGTTATATCTCTTCATGGTGAATTGAGAACTTTGGGAGAAGGCATTTGCAATTCTTGTCAAAGAAAATTCGTACTTGCGAACCTTGTATCCGAGTCATCGCAGGCTGCTAAACCTCAACCCGTTTCAACCGTTTCTTCCCTTGTCAAATCTTCTCAGAGACAACCCAAACACACCAACCCTACATTTTCCTGGCGTCGTCTGCTGAAAACGCATGATTCTGGCCGTATTCCAAGCATATCAATACCCGAAATACCCAAGGAATTAGAGAACATATTCCATCTACCCCCCCTTGTTTTACCAGGCGAAGCCGTCACACAGAAACCCATACTACCCAGCGTTCCTCGCTGGTTTGCTAAACGAGATCCGACCGCCAATGCAGCACTTGATGTGACGTTTGTACGCGAATTTATTCAGAAGGACCGTGTTCGATTTGTACGGTTTAGTCCGGATGGCAAGCATCTCGCTGTGGCAACAACAGCCGATTATGAGAACGGCGTAATATTCATTTATAACGTAGAAACTGGTGACAAAATTTGGTGAGTTTTGACATAGAATATCACGTTCTGGCCGCTAACTGTCCCTGAACCCTAAACGAATAGTGAATTAGCGGAATATGCATCACAATATTCATCAATAGAAGTACCTGGCACCAATTGTTTATGTTTCAGCCCCGATGGGAGCTACCTTGCCGTTGGGGATATGGCAGGTCGGGTTACAGTCCGTTTGATTTTCTGGATCCTCCGATGCAATCTAATTTCCC